>Ga0247841_10012278_pt1 | contig 11211 bp, 3 predicted proteins | sample LaCruzMarch2015__2_FD_192410 | JGI IMG/M metagenome (GOLD analysis project Ga0247841, IMG submission 192410) | Freshwater microbial communities from meromictic Lake La Cruz, Castile-La Mancha, Spain - LaCruzMarch2015_18m | ecosystem: Environmental > Aquatic > Freshwater > Lake | place: Spain...
CGTCAGAGCATGCGGCAACATGAATGTTGTGGATTATGGCGGAGGATTGAATACCGGGGGATACCTCAGATGGATCACAGGGTATGACAAATATTACAACGGAATGCAGAACAGGATCAATTACATGCGCTCAATCCGTTGTGATTCTCCCGAAGGTTTGCAAACATTGAAATATTGGTTATTTGATCATCTTGAAGGATCAGCCATTGGAGGTGTTGCAACCTTTTACGGGAATTATTTCAGTCCTACAAATGTTCTTCCTGCGGGAACACCCGAGGCAGGAAAATATGTCCAGACTGCCTGGGGACCCAGTCCCTCTCACACATGGACAATCTGCGGATTCAATGATTCAATCAGGTATGACTATAATAACGACGGACAGTACACAAACAACATTGATATCAATGGAGATGGTAATGTGGATATGCACGATTGGGAAATCGGCGGACTAAAATTCGCCAACGGATATGCAGGGACAGGATGGAGCAACCAGGGTTTCTGTTACCAGATGTACAAGTGTCTTGCCGATGCCATTGGCTATGGCGGCATATGGAATCATACTACTTATGTTATTGATACCAAACAAACCTACACCCCGGATCTGACGGCAAAAGTCACGCTGAAACATAATTCCAGGAATAAGTTAAAAGTGACCATGGGAATTTCAACGGATCTGGCGGCAACAAGCCCTTCTTACATCCTCGAATTCCCTATTTTTAAATACCAGGGTGGCGATCATTTTATGCAGGGTGGAACTACAGAAGCAGACAAGACTATTGAATTCGGATTCGATCTGGCGCCTCTGATCAATCAGATTAACAATGGACAACCAGCGAAATTCTTCCTGCAGGTTCAGGAAAACGACCCTTCCGGGGTGTCAACCGGTGAAATCGTCAATTATTCCCTTATCGATTATTCATCGGCTAATCCGGTTACTATTTCCTGCCCTAGCACCAATGTTGCAATTGCCAACAACACAATCACACGACTCAGCGTGAATCATACATTCAGCGTCAGCCGGCCGGATATCACAACAACAACTCTTCCTCCGGCATATCTTTACCAACTTTATAATTACCAGTTAACAGCCGCTAACGGCGCAGTTCCATACCTCTGGGATGCCAGGCTCAATTATCCGGAAACCACTTCTGCTGCCACTTTTCCGAATGTTACCAATCAACAGTTGACTTTGACCAACAACAATACCGGTTATGCTCTTATGGATCTTCCTTTTGACTTTCCATTTTATAAAAGGATAGTCAACAAGCTTTATATTTATGCAGATGGCTATATTCTTTTTGATGATCAGCCTTTTACCTGGCCGTACCTTATTGATAAAATGCTATTATTCAAATATACTTCGATCATCTCACCTTTTATGACCGATCTTAATCTCTACCCTGCACAATCAGATGGCATTTGGTACCAGTATGATGGTAATGCGGTTACTATTCGGTGGAAGGCTTCAATTTATAATATGGCTGGCTCAAGCAACCTCAATTTTGCCGTGAAATTATACAAGGATGGGAAGATCGAATTCTATTACGGAACAATGAACTATCCCACATCCACCACCTGGACAGGGGGCATTTGCGGCGGCGACAATAAAAATTTCCAGTTCTCTCTCCTTAATAACTCAACTACGATTGCCGCCAATACCCTGGACCAGATGACAGCCTGCGGTTACCCGGTAGAAATGCAAATTACCGATGATGGCCTTCTTACCGGTATTCCTGTCCATTCTTATCAGAACAGGCCAATCACTTTCCAGGTAACGGATAATAATAATATCTCCGGTAAAAAAACGCTGCTTTTCTCTACGACGGGATTACTTGTTAATTATACCATCAATTCAGGTGGTGACAGTATCATTGAATTCGGAGAAACAACCTATCTGAACCTCATTATCACAAACACTGGGACACAAACAATTCATAATGTCAATACCTGGATTACGGACACAGATCCTTATATATCGCTGATAGATAGTACTCAGTTTGCAGGGGATATTGCAGGAGGACAAACCATGACCATTAACAATGCTTTTGCACTCAATGTAAGCCCGGTTGTCCCAAACTATCATCCTTTCATCCTGCTGCTTCATTTATCATCCACTGAACAAAACTTCCAACGACCATTGGATCTGGTGGCCTGGGCGCCTAATATCAATGTGACCGATATTACGTTGCAGGATGGAGACAATGGCAGACTTGATCCGGGAGAAACAACCGACATGCTGGTTTCGTTTAAAAACAGCGGAGGCGCCAAAGCTATCGGTATCAGTGTTGCCATCTCAACAATTGATCCGTATCTTACTATTAATAATGGAACAGGAAGCATTGGAACACTGAAGCCTGATTCGACTAAATCTGTCATGTTCAATGTCACGGTTTCCGGAGCGGCTCCTTTCGAACATCTTTATAAAATGAACTCCGCACTGACTGCCAATAACGGATACTCAGCCAGTGACAGCATATACCTTTTTTCAGGAGAGATCATTGAAGATTTCGAAACAGGTAATTATAACAAATTTCCATGGTACCTGGGGGGAAACGGTCTTTTTTATGTGGATGGATTGGAACATTACGAAGGCGACTATTGTACTCGCTCCGGTTGGATTGTTGATAACCAGGAATCTACTTTAAACCTGAATGTACAAGTTATGCAGAACGGTAAAATCAGTTTCTACAGGAAAGTTTCCTGCGAAAACGACCCGAACGGTACCAATTATGATTACCTGGGCTTCTATATTGACAATGTCGAGATGGGAAAGTGGGATGGTTATATTGACTGGACAAAAGAGACTTTTAACGTGACTCAGGGTTACCATACATTTAAATGGGTCTATCATAAGGATTATTCAGTAAGTTGGGGCAGCGATTGTATCTGGATTGATTTTATTACCTTTCCGCCTATTGCAGGTGCATATCCAGCACTTTCAGTTTCTCCCGCAACACTTGAAAAAAGTCTTGACATGGGACAGACAGGTGATGATACATTTATTGTCTCGAATATTGGTGGAGGAATCCTGAATTTCTCTGCCCTGGTGTTTGATACTGCTGCCAATAAAGGATCCGGTGAAACCGACAATCTTACGGGTTCGTATATCAATTGTTATTCCGAAGGATTTGTCCCCGGCCAGAATTTTGCCTGGACCTTTGCAGTGCACAATAATAGCTCTGATAATGAATTCATCAAACATATCAAGATGGATTTTCCGCAGGGAATCTTAGTCAGTACTGCCACAAACTTCTCCGGTGGTTCCTTAGGCGACCTTCAGTTCCAGGGAACAACAGGCGATGGGGCAACCCTGAACTGGCAGGGGACAAGCGCTGGCGGGAGGGGGGTAATTAAACCTGGTGAAACGGCAACGACAATTATTTCGGGAATCGCGAATGAGTCATTTTTTAACGATGTATTCGTTGTTTATTCAATCCGGGGCGATAGCATCGGAGCTGAGCCACACACACCATCGGGGTATGTGAAACTAAAGAATTTCAGTCTGCCCAGCACCTGGCTCACATTGTCTGATAATTTCGGGAGCCTCTTTGGAGGAGAGTGGGATCCCGTAATGGTACACTTCAATGCCCAGAATCTGCCTGCAAGCTCTTACTCATGCAATATCGTCGTAAAAGATCTTTTCAACAACTCGGTTGTTATTCCCGTTATGATGCATGTACTGGATACCACCGCCATCAACCGGATCAATGACCCGGGGCATAAATGGAATATCACATGTTATCCAAATCCGTTCAGCAACTTTATCAGGATTGAATATGGAATTCAACACCAGACAGCCATGAAGGTTGAAGTGTATGATATGAAAGGTAATAAAGTGAAAACACTTGTCAGCAAAATATGCAAGGCAGGAAATCACAGCCTGATATGGGATGGAACAAATGACTTTGGAAATCCGGTTTCATCCGGTATCTATTATGGACGGTGTCAGTCAGGTGAGGAAAATGAAACGGTCAAAATGATTTTGCTGAGATAATCCTTCCAGATGAATATGCCAAAAAAAAGATTCATCCTTTTCTTTCTTTCTGCTATAATTCTGATTGTTGCTGTATTGGCTGCACTCCGGTATTTCCCCCTGAATAAGATCATGAGGATAGGTTCTACTCCTGAAAAGGAATATACCAGCCAGGCTCAAATCCATTCACAAACCCCTAATGCATTATTCTTTGATTTTGAAGTTGACCAGCAGTCAGGGAATAGCAATGGTCTTTATAAAGGAATAGCCCACTCCGGGAAATATTCTTCCAAAGCTTTCGGGAAGAACTCCTTTAGCATTGCCATCGACCGGAAGGTAAGTGAAATCGGCATGGATAATCTGGATGCGGTTGGCATGAGTTCATGGATCTACATCTTCCCAACCAGCAATGAAATAACCGGTGCATTTGTGTTTACCATAAACAATGATCTGGGTGTTAATATTTGCTGGAAGGGCATTTCCGTTTCCGGGAATGATATTCCTTTGGGAAAATGGTTCAAGATCAGTGGTCTTTTTGACCTCTCAGGTCTGAAACTGAAACCGGATTTCAAAATCCAGGTCTATTTCTGGAATAACAGCAGCAGCGATATTCTTGTCGATGACTTTTATATTGTTTTCGGAGGCCAGAAGCCACGAAAAGGCGATTCTTGCCTTGTGGATATGACGAAGGGAATTGCATTTCAACCCAGTTTTAATTTTCCTCCCTTCCCGGTCAATTGGCTTGAGAAACAAGAGATAAATAATCAGAACTCTACTTTTCTAATTAAATCGGATGATCTCAATGAGGGAGAAATCAGCCCGCTTGATAAGGTTTGCACTGGCAACTTCACTAGTCCGGATGGGAAAGATGATCTTCTTGTTGTAAAATCTGCCGGCACAGTAGAATTGTATCACTTTTGTGAGGAAAAATCAAAATTTATCAAAATCAAAACAACAATGCCATCTGATCTTGCTAACTCTTTTAAAACAGGCAGGATCATGGCAGGAAGATTTACACGACCCGCAATTGACCAGGTTCTCGTCATTACAAAAGAAGATCTCATCCTTGGTGCATTTGACCCGATAAAAGATTTTTGTTCCTACGGAAATGATAGTCAGACAACATTTAAAGTGACCCTGAAAATAGCTTTGCAAAAAGTAACGGCGATGCGGTTATCAGAATTTCTTTCAAGTGATTTTGACGGAGATAAAATATCAGAGCTGGTCAATATTGCGAATAATGGCTCCTGGGCTATGTTTCAACTTAACCCTTCACAGATCAATCCACTGACGGTGATTGCATCTGGAAAAGAGAATGCTGTGCAGGAGTGGCGATCAATAAATCCGGCATTTCAAGTTTCATCCGGCAGATTTCTCAATAACTTTGACCAGGATTTGATCCTGACCATTTTCAAATCAGAGAACAGCAATAGTTACAGTTATTCGTTGCGCAGGTATGATGCAGCAACCAGGCAATTTGTACCTGTTTTTTCCGGAAAGCAAAATTATACCGGTAAAACAATAGGGTTTGATACACTTCGCCCGGATGATGAGTTCTTCACCGGTCTTTTTGATGATTCCGGGAGGAATAAAATTCTGAGATACAACAGGGAGTGGCGGTTTGACCTGAAGGAGATAAAATTCAATGATACCACTTTCCAGGTAATGGCGAATATGGATTTTACAGGTTATGAGAAAGATTTCAATCCGAAATATTATGATGTTTTACGGATCATTCCAGGTGCTTTCCTGGATCGGGGAACGAAATCATTATTAGTCATTGGAAGAAGTTGCAAAACGAGGAATACCATTACACAGGAGTGTTCTGAATTTCAGAATCTGCCTTTTCTGCCTAATACATTGCAATTTTATTCATTTAAGACCTCAAAGAAATAAAAGAACATAAATTATAATTTCTCTATTTGATGAATTCTTCCTTTGCGTTCTTTGTGAAACCCTTTGCGCCCTTTCCGGCTAAATATTTTTCATTTGTTCTTTACCTATCTTGGCTTCTTGGGTTTATTATCACCGGATGTTCACCAGACGACAGAACAGCTGAAATAAAATCCGATCTTTTTGTGATCCGGGACTTTATTCCCTTGTCAAATTGGCATATTGATTCTGCAAACCATGAAAGGAAAAGCAACCTTATCGATAAATCCATTATCCTGGATCAGTCCGGATCAATAGAATCAGGCTATATCATTCCAACAACAAACCAGATACAAGAGGGCCGGTTTGAATTTGAATTTTCCATTATGAATACAAGCAATTCTGCAAAAAAATTCTTTTACAAGATCTACTACCAGAACGAATCATATAAGTTTCCTGAACCAGATCAGGTTGACAGTACAAAACAAAATTTTTATGCCGGAGAGAATTTTTATGGCAGTTGGGAGGACCTTTCAATAACCTTTGCAGAAACAGGGGAGATCCCTGCCGACAAGGGCTTTCATAAAATAAGTGACAAGTTCAGGATTGCAGGGAACCCAAGGAATGAGCAACGGTTCTTCAGCGAAAACGGAAACGACAGGTGGAAAAGGAATCCAAGGGTTGGAGATTACAGCTTCCTCATTGTTGTAACCACTGAAGACAATATAAAACTAAGAAATATCCCTGAATACATCCAGAATATCGGTCTTATGAATAAAGGCTCATTCATTAATCCCTATTTCTATTTCCTGTTCGGGGAAGGGAAAGCGTTGAAAAATACCATAGCACAAAAATTCCCCTATCACCTGAAAGTGATCTATAAACCTGATCCGGGTGCAGGGATCTATGTCAACCCGATGTTCTTTAAAACTGAAACATCCGGTAAATATTTCTGCAAAACCTGCGGACAGGATTCCAATCTCTATAAGAATGCGCCTTTTGAGCAATTCATCCATTACATTGATCCTTCGACCAAAATGTACAACATTCCGGTCATTTCCGATGTTTTGAATGGCAATTATTCAAAAATGGATTACAATTGGAACAAACGGTTCTATTCAAAAGAGGAACTTATTGCAACAACGGCCTCCACTACAAAATGGCCTTGCGAAACAGTTCGCTCAGATCCTGAAAACCATGAGATCACCATCAGGAATCCGAAAACGGAATTCGGAAAATGGGAAAAGCAGAATGTAGGTATTATTACCCGTAACGGTTTCACTTATGGAAAATGGACTGTCAAAGCGAAACTCACTGAGCTGCTGAACAGAAATAACATGTGGAACGGCCTGACCAACGCAATCTGGCTCATCACGCAAGACCAGGCAGACTGGAATAACAGACGCGATTGCAACAAAGAAGGATATCTGGCCAACTATTATGGAGGTCAGCAGGACAAAAGAGTAAAAAATGTCGCCTATTCAGAGATCGATTTTGAGATCCTTAAAACCGTACCTTATTGTCCGTCGTATCTGTTGCCTCCTGCTTACAATTATGGGATCGATGATCAAAAGAGCATAAGCAACTGGAATGTTCCGTTTCCGGATGAGGTGACTGAGATTGACGACATGATCCAGGTTGCCTGTACAAACTGGGATATGGCATGCTGGGAACCCAGGGATTTCAGCGATGGTTGCAGGACAATATCTTACGAGGGACAGACTTTCTGGTCTCACCGATGGGATAAAGGGTATCGTGCCATCACCGAAAAAACACCGGAAAAAGATGATGAACTTTTCGGATCGGATTTTTATTATTTCCAGATCGACTGGGAACCTGATGAGATCATCTGGCGAATTGGTCCATCAAAAGACAAACTCAGGGTAGTAGGTTATGTGAACAGTACTATCACTTCAATACCAAATAACCAGATGCTACTGATCATTACCCAGGAGTTTCATAATACAAAGTGGTGGATTGGCTCACCCTATTCGCAGGATAATATTCCTTTTCCGAGCAACGATATGGAAGGAAAGATTTACGAAGTAACCATTGAATAGAGTTCGCTTTATGAAAGGAAAAGTTAAAGAACTGCTCAATCAATATTTGCTCATCATTCTTGCCTTTCTACCTGGTGTTTTCCTGATCCGTTTGGCGGAATTCCTCAGCCTGAATTTTTCACATGCAGTACCAGGTAATACCTGGATCATGGAACTGTCAGGTTATCTTCTGGACAACCTCGCATTTCTTTCATTTTCACTGCTTCTGGCAATCCCATGTTTCCTTCTTTCCATGTTGTATAAAATGTCCGGTAAAATTCTGTTCTTTAGTATTTTGATGCTCTATACCCTGATTAGTTGTTCATTAGTAAAATATTTCACAACATCACTGGTTCCCCTCGACCAGGTGATCTTCTTTTTTACTCCGCAAGAACTATTCAGTATCGTTTTAAGCTCAACCCGGTTTGACTATGCAACCCTCATCGCATTTGTTGTCGTCTTATCAAGTCCTTTCATTACCCGCTATCTTTTGCGAAATGTCAGCATTCCTAAGCCTTTGATCATCCTGTTGATGGTCATCCTATTGGGTTCTCCGTTGCTGGTTAAACTTTTTTCGCCCGTACAGGTCAATTATCAAAATGATTTTGAATATTTTGTCAGAATAAATAAACCCGCATATCTGGTCAATAAAGCAATCTTGTACAAGTCGGGAAAGAAAGTTGTGAACGAGAACGACCGTTCCTTCAAAGCCATTGTCAACAGGTATCATTATGATAATCCGCAGTTTAGTTATACAAACGGGAATTATCCGTTGATGAGAGTTGACATGACACCAGATGTGCTTGGAGATTATTTTACATTCGGGAAAGAGAAACCAAACATTGTATTCGTCATTGTTGAATCGCTTTCCACCACATTCTGCGGGAAAGATCCTTATTATGGAAGTTTCATGCCCTTCCTGGATTCGCTGATCGGGAAATCTCTTTACTGGAACAATTTTCTTTCAACTGCAGAACGAACATTCAATGTATTGCCTGCTATTTTTGGGTCACTCCCTTTCAGCGACGGGGAGTTTTACCTGAATCGCAATCCTCCGCTGCACTTTTCCCTTATAAGATATTTGAAGGAGAACGGGTATTTCACCACCTTTTACTATGGTGGAACCCCAACCTTTTCGGGTTACGATAATTTCATGAAACATGAAAGCATAGATCTGATCATGACACATTTCGGGAAGAATTTATCCAGTTATATAATTATGGAAAAATCCTGGGAATGGGGTCATCCTGACGGGGACCTCTATCAAAGGTCTTTTGAAGTTATTGATTCCCTGAAAATATCTCCCAGGCTTGATATTTACCTGACTTTATCATCGCATGCTCCATTTAAGCCGCCGGATGAGGAACATTATCACCAGGTATTCAATAACCGTGTCAAAGAGCTGAAATTAAGACCGGATATTAAAAGAATGGTTGAACTTCAACGCGATATCTTTTCAACCATCATTTATACTGACCAGGCATTAAAGGAATTCTTTGACACTTACCGGAAAAGAGCGGATTTTAAAAATACGGTCTTTATTATTACCGGTGATCATGCCATGCCGGAACTCAATTCAACTTATCTCAATCTGATCGGGAAATACCATGTACCATTGATCATCTATTCTGAGATGCTGAAAAAGCCGGTATGGTTCCAGTCGGTATCCTCTCACAATGATATTACTCCTTCGATCCTTGCAATGCTCAAATCCCGGGGATTTGTCACCACCCGTCCGGTTTGTCACTGGCTTGGACAAGGGATCGATGTTTCGGAAGATTTCAGGAATTCCCGTACGGTTTCATTTATCTTCAACAATGGTCAGCAGGCAGAATATATCCATGGAATGAATTTTTTCTCCTGTGATCGCCTATTTCGGGTAGTAAACGGTTTGAAACTCCAGAAGGTCAATAATGTCCCGCTTACCGAGAGGTTGAAAAGGGAACAACAAGACTATCTTTCAATAACAGATGAAATCGTAAAAAAGAATAGTGTGGTTACTGAAGAACTTTATTTCAAAGGGAATTACCTGGAAGAACCATATCTTTCTGCAACATCATATAAATTTGACAAGACAAATACCACAGAATATTACATATCATTGATCCAGTCTAAAAAGGTGGAGGACGAACTTTCATTCCTGAAGATGGATCTTTCGATAAAAATGCAAAGCCAGTCATCGGATACTAATAAGCTCCCTTTATTTATATTCCAACTCCTTGATGATAAACTCCAGAACCACAGATGGCTTCAATTCCATATGGATAAGATCAGGTATCCAGGTAATACCTTCAGGTTGCATCTCAGGAAATATATCGATCTCAGCATGATCCGGGATATAGGCTCCAAAACAATGAAGATCTATCTTCTGAACAACGAAAGGCAACAATTGATCCTTGACAGCATGAAGCTTAACATGATAAAAATTAAACTCAATAATGATATAAAAAAATGAAAAAAATGAATATAATCGTATTAGGTGCTGGTTTGGTCGGAGGACCAATGGCAATTGATCTTTCAGGAGATAAGGGATTTACTGTAACAGTAGCTGATATTGACGAAAAGGCCTTAAAACCCATTAAGGAGAAACCGGGCATAAAGACAATCTGCAAAGATCTTTCCAATGCTTCAGAAGTTACGAAGCTTGTGTCAGATTTTGATATGGTTATTAATGCTGTTCCCGGCTTTATGGGTTTTCAGACCTTAAAGGCCATTATCGAAGCAGGAAAGGATGTGGTGGATATTGCATTCTTCATTGAGGATCCTTTTCAACTCGATGAACTGGCTAAGAAAAACAAAGTGACCGCAATCATGGATTGTGGTGTGGCTCCCGGAATGTGCAATATCCTGATCGGGTATGCAAATCACCTGTTGGATGAAACAGATAGCATCTTGTATTATGTAGGAGGACTTCCTGAGATCCGCGAATGGCCTTACGAATATAAAGCAGTTTTTTCCCCGGTGGATGTGATCGAGGAATATACCAGGCCGGCACGCTATGTTGAGAATGGCAAACTCGTTGTACGCACTGCATTATCCGACCCGGAACTGATCAATTTTCCCGGTGTAGGCACCTTGGAAGCATTCAATACCGATGGTTTACGCTCCCTGGCAGAGACCATCAAATGCCCGAATATGAAGGAAAAAACCTTACGGTATCCCGGACATATTGAGAAAATGGCGGTTTTACGTGAGACAGGTTTCTTTAGTACTGAGCCCATTGAAATGAATGGGAAAATGATTCGCCCGATCGATTTTACGGCACGTTTGCTGTTTCCAAAATGGAAGCTGAAGGAAGGAGAGGTGGATATTACGGTGATGAAAGTT
>Ga0247841_10012280_pt1 | contig 11209 bp, 10 predicted proteins | sample LaCruzMarch2015__2_FD_192410 | JGI IMG/M metagenome (GOLD analysis project Ga0247841, IMG submission 192410) | Freshwater microbial communities from meromictic Lake La Cruz, Castile-La Mancha, Spain - LaCruzMarch2015_18m | ecosystem: Environmental > Aquatic > Freshwater > Lake | place: Spain...
CACGTAAAGCTTGATTTAACGCCCGGCGCCGTAAACCCTCAGCGCCAGGATTATTCCTAACCAGTTCACTCATCCTCTCTGAGGCTACATGCAAGTGGCGGTAAATCCAATCATTGGTTCCCTGCAGCCACATTTCCGAATATCCTTTGTAACCCCAACTAGAAAAAGACGGAGTAACTACCTGATTACGCGGATTCTGATCTAAATATTCTGAAGGTGTGATCAGGCTAATTTCATTCTGGTCACAAGCAATTTTACGAAATAAGAAATCCAGCCACATCGGGCCTTCATACCACCAATGCCCAAAAAGTTCAGCATCATAAGGCGAAACAAGAATCGGGGGCTTACCAATAAGGTCATTGAGATAGCCTATTTGTTTCTGACGATTAAACATGAAATTACCCGCATGCTCTGCTGAGCGTTCTTTGGCCCACTGCGCAACGTAAGGTTCCTTATGATTACTACTACCAGTAATCCGGTAATATTTTATTCCCGTATTAATGCGTACTCCATCCGGATGAATATAGGGCTTGATATAATCAAACTCTAGATCAAACCCCACATCCCGGTAAAATTCTCGATAGTTATAATCGCCAGGATAGCCTTCGATAGAACTCCAGACCTGCTTTGAGGATTCCAGGTCCCTGCCAAAAGCAGCTACTCCGCTGCCCTTACAATAAACTGGAGCAAACACTCCATATTTAGGACGCGGGGTTCCATGCAATAGGCCATGCGAATCCGTAAAAAAATAACGAATCCCTGCTTCTTTAAACACTTCATCGTGTCCCGGGCAAAAACCACACTCTGGTAACCAAATCCCTCTGGGCCTTCTGCCAAAGGTTCTTTCATAATGATCCGCAGCCACCTTTACCTGAGCGCGCACCGAATCACGACAAACATCCATCAATGGGAAAAACCCATGCGTAGCCCCACAGGTAATTATTTCTAATTTACCTAAATCCTGGAATTTTTTGAAAGCAGTTACCAGATTAGAGTTATATCTTTGAAAGGTATCCCGGGCATGCGAAAATCTGTCAAAATACATTCTTGCCAAATTATTAAAATCCGGTTGCCATTTTGTTCTCTCAATTTCTTTTTGGGTCAATTCGATAAGCTTATTAATATGCTTTAAATAACGCTCCTGCAATAAGGGATCGGCAAGCATAGAAATAAGCGTAGGGCTTAAGGTCATCGTAATCCGGAAATCTATACCATCATTTACTAAACCCTGAAAAACAGAAATTAAAGGTATATAGGTTTCGGTGATCGCCTCATAAAGCCAGTCCTCCTCTAAAAAATTCTCATGTTCTGGATGGCGCACAAAAGGCAGATGTCCATGTAAAACTAAGCAAAGGTATCCTTTAGGCATAAATTTTATTTGGTTTCTCGAGTTACGGTTGGAGTAATAGTTCGCTCTTCTAATTTATCCGCAGAAGTTGCCTTAACCGGAATTATCTGTTTTCCATCGGGTAAATAGTATCGCAAAGTAAAGGTACCATCCGGTCTTAATTTGATCGGTACCCCTTGTACGGTTACCAAGGCATTTGCTTCGGTTGCTCCGTAAACAATTAATTCACAATCCACTTTCAGCCAAAAATCTTTAGCCTCTTTAATCTCTTTCTTTACCGGACTACTAGATAGACCTGAACTAAACAGCCCCTGCTTTATGCGTTCCTGCCAGGCGCCTCCAACTGGCGAACTTTTGCCCAGGCCAAAACCCATACCATAAAGCCGGGCAAACATCTCCTCAGGTATCATCCACTCTTCATCAGTAACCCAAGAAGGTTCATCTAACGGAGTTTGTACAACATTAGAGCGTAAAATAGTAATAAACCTACCATCAGCTAACATTAACCCCAGATCCACACACCAAGCGCGGCCCGGGCCGGCCGTATCCACATACCAGCTATTAGCAAAATCATTAATCTGAATATCAAAAAACTTATTGGCATTAAATCCGTTAAAGATAATATTCGTAACATCATAAACTCTTAAAACTTTTTTCGCGCGATAAAAATCATCACCTAATTTGCTCTTTAGGCCCTGAATAGTCTGGTCCCTTAGCTCCCAATAAGAATGCAACCAACGCGGGTCACGAACCTGTAAAATAATTTTATCCTGGTCATAAGAAGAAGGAAGCTCCTGCGGCCTGGTCGAAGGAGAACAAGTATTCTGTACATGAGAAAATTTTGTATTAGCTATAGCCGTTTCATAAAAACTAGCATTCTCTTTAGACGGCTGTTTATCTGCAGCTCTCTTTAAGGGTGATTTCTTTTTAAATTTAAGCTTAAATTTAGATTTAACTTTGGAAAGAGTTTTCACTAATATTTCTTTTGATTTTTTTAATATCTTCTTCACCTCTGCCTCCTTGTCTACGAAGACACACCCGCGCAATTCCAATAAGCGCGGGGTACTCCAATAAAAAAAGGGGATTTTCTCCCCAGATCATAAAACTACCCATGCCTTGCTCTCTACCCTCCCCTTATTTCATTTTTTAGTTTTCTTCCCACTTACCTGGGCTTGCCTCAACTCTTCTTCTAGAGTTTCTTTAAGCTTAGTTACCTTCTGTAGCTCTTCTTTTAAACTCTGGTTTACCAGCTGATCCTGAACTAAGGCTTTTTTGGCTGCCTCTAGAGATATTTTGAGCTCTTGTACCTGGTTCTCTTTGGCTTTGGCTTTTTCCTCTAGGGCTGATTTCTCTTGCGCATATCTACTTGTTTTCTCTTCCAAAGCAAGCCGCGCAACCATCTCTTTATCGCGTGCAGCCTTCTGGCGCATCGCGCTATTGCATGAACTAAGCGTACCAAAAAAGAACACTGCCGATAGTATCGCTAAAATTATTACAATACGATTTTTTAAAACTTCATCCATAATTAAAACCTACTTAAGATTCTCCTGAGGTTCTTTTAATTCAGAAGAACCCGTAGAATCCCCCTTAACCTTGGTAATATTGGGTAAAATAACTATCTCTACCCTGCGATTTTGTTTACGGCCATCCTTAGTCTCATTAGAAGCCAACGGACGATATTCACCATACCCAATCGCCGACAAACGCTCTGGTGATATTCCCTGCTCATTGGCCAAATAATGTAAAACACTCAAGGCCCGGGCAGTAGAAAGTTCCCAATTAGACTTCCAGCCGCTCTGCTTGATCGGGACATTATCCGTGTGGCCTTCTATACCTACATTAAACTGCGCCATATTATCTTTTAATATCGTAGACACCTTGGTGAGCAAAGGATACGCCTCGGACCTAATCTTGGCTTTCCCGGAATCAAATAAAAGGTCTCCTACAACGGTAATCACCAACCCCTTCTCCATCATCTGGAGTTTAATCTGTTTATCATCTATCTCTGCCCCGAGCTTCTGTTCCAGCAACCCCTTGGAACGAGCAAGTTCATCCAGCTGAGCGCTCAGCTCTTGGATTTTTTGAGCATCGCTGCGTTTACCGGATTGAAAAATAAACGTACAACCCGCTAAACTAAAAGTTATAAATAAAACCAATACAAATTTAAGAAAATTATTTATCATTCTTCCTCTCCTTTTTCATTGAAATTTAAATATAACATAACCTGTTTTATTAGTCAAGTGTTTTATCCTCAACCACTTAGATAAAAATAGTATCTTTTCTGGCACTACCTATAGAGACCATAGTTATTTTGGTCCCCAACAGTTTTTGCAATTCTAATAGATAAGCCCGGGCATTAGGATGTAACTGTTTAAAAGATCCTGGTTTATTGCTCTGATTTGGCCAACCCGGCATCTGCTTATAAACCGGGATTGCCTTACTAAGTACCGCTAAATCAGCAGGAAACTCTCTAAAAATTTTACCTTTATATTTATAGGAAGTGCAAATCTTTACTTTGTCTAAACCATCGAGCACGTCCATCTTCATAATCGCAAGCTCGCTAATACCATTAAGCATTACAGATTCTTTAGCAATCACGGCATCAAACCAACCACACCGACGCGGCCGGCCAGTAGTTGCGCCAAACTCCTTTCCTTTATCGCGCATAATTTTACCAAAATTTTCTGCAAACTCCGTAGGAAATGGGCCTTCGCCCACCCGTGTAGTGTAAGCCTTACAGACACCGATAACTTTATTAATCTTATTCGGAGGTATCCCTGTCCCAATGCAAGCGCCCCCTGAGATCGTCGATGAAGAGGTAACAAAAGGATAGGTTCCGAAATCAATATCCAGGAATGTCCCTTGCGCCCCCTCCAATAAAATATCTTTTTTTTCACCCGTAGCCTTATTTAATAACGCTGCGGTATTGCAAATATAAGGAGCGAATAATTTACCGTAGCTAAGATACTCCGTATAGATTTTTTGAAAACTAAAACCCGGATGTTGATAAACTTTTTTAAAAATCTCATTTTTTTCCTTAAGATTATCTTTAAGTTTATCTCTAAAAACATCGGGATTTAATAAATCAATCATTCGAATACCGCAACGGTTAATCTTATCCGCATAGCAAGGGCCAATACCTCTACCGGTAGTACCAATTTTATTCTTTCTTTTGGTCTCACGCAATTGATCCAAGTTCTTATGATACGGCATAATTAAGTGTGCCAAAGAAGAAATTCTAAAACGCCGGCTGAAATCAATATTATTTTTACGCAGATCATCTAGCTCACCCAAAAGTACCGCCGGATCAATAACTACCCCGTTACCGATACAACAAATCTTACCAGGATGCAATATCCCCGAAGGGATCAGATGAAATATATACTGTTTCTTGCCGACCACTACGGTATGACCAGCATTATTACCCCCCTGATAGCGCACGATATAATCTACTTTTTGAGAAAGGATATCAATAACTTTACCCTTGCCCTCATCTCCCCATTGCATACCTACCAGAACAATATTCATTTTTTCCTTTAAATGAGCAGACAACTTACGGAAGCGACAGCGACGTAAATTGTAGGCCGCCAGGCCGTCTGCGAATTTATTCCGCCGAATATTTCAAAATTCTAGAGAATTTTGAAATAACTTTTGAGGCGAAACTTCCTTATTTATATTTATCCGAAAAATCCTAACAAATCAGTAGATCTTTTAAATGACCGCTTAACCTTACGAAACAAAATTTAATGCGTGGCTTAAAAAACAGGTTCTTACGGCGTCATCGTAAATATTTCATGCGCGATATCCGGATATTTAGCGATAAAATTTAGCTCATCATCAACCAGCGGCTTTTGATTATGCACATTAGCGTATCTAACCAACTCCAATATGCGCGTAGCCTCTGCATCATCCTTAAAAGCCACCTCTAGTTTTTCATAAACATTACGGAAACCTTTGATCCCGGAATATTCTCCGGCGGTAATCTTTCTACCGGTTTCAATTATCTCGGGCTCCCCCCTCCCTAGCTCCTCAAAATCATAAAGCTCATAATTACGCCTATCCTTTAACGCACCATCGGCATGAATCCCGGATTCATGGGCAAAAGCATTGGCTCCTACACCTGGCTGGTTAATCGGGATGGGAACGCCAAAAGCATAAGAAGCATATTTACAGATCTTCCAAGCCATTTTTAAATCCACTTTTTCGTCTAAATCATAGCCACTCATCCCTTGGCCATATTTAATCGCTAAGATTACCGAAACTAAGTCCGCATTTCCTGCCCGCTCCCCCATACCATTTACGCAGGTATTAATATAGGAATCTACTCCGGCATCAGTTGCGGCTCTGGCACCGGCAATAGAGTTAGCTACCACTAGTCCTAAATCATTATGGCAATGTACTTCGATCGGAAGCTGTACTTTCTTAGCCAACAATTCTATTCTTTCATAAATACTAAAAGGTGTATCGGTCCCTAAGGTATCACAATAACGAATCCTGCCGGCGCCAGCCTCCTTAGCTTTAAGGGCAAATTCAATCAAGTATTCTAATTTCGTACGCGAGGCATCCTCGGCATTTACACCGACACAGGTTGCGCCCAACTTTTTCGCCTCACTCACCGCCTCTTGCATCTCCTGAATTATCGACTCATGATCCAATTTGCCTTTAAATTTATGCACGATCATCTGATCACTAGTCGAGATAGAAAGATTCAGATATTTTAAATGCGGCACCAATTTAAAAGCAGTTTTTACGTCATCTTTTGTCGCCCGCAGCCAACCACTTAGCCGGATTCTGGCAAATCCACCTAATTGGGCTAATGCCAGGTTGGCATTCAAATAATTTGTCTCATGGCGCGTAAGCGGGAAACCAAACTCTGACTGAAAAACACCCATCTGATCAAGATACCAATTAATCATAGTTTTTTGCAGCTTAGACAAACAAATTCGCGAGGTCTGCACTCCATCACGATTAGTTACATCTAGAAGATAAATCTTTGGTTTATGCGTCATCTTCACCTCATTTGCCCGTTATAACGGGATAGTAAATTCAAAAACTCTATGTTTTTATTTAACCTGTCCTTCTACTTCTTTAGTATTTTCCTAAACTCATCTTTACTTGGCACTGCTCGGGAAGAAAAAATCTCCTGATTATCCAAAAGATAGCTTGGTCCAGAAGCAATCTGCAGCTGTTTAATTAAACTGGTATTCTCTCTAAGCAAAGTTATGCCTTCAGAGCCCCGCGCGCAGGTTTTTACAGTTTGCGCATCTAACCCGCCGAGACAATCCTCCCAATAAGCGCTTTTAATATGCTTAGACCGACAAATTAGATAATCCCAAAATTTTTCCGGGTAATATTTCTGCACACATACCGAACGTAAATATTCTTCTTCCTCGGGGAGACCATTAAAATCATCCGGGCCTTCATTCTTCTCTGAGCTTAAAAAATGCAAACTCGGATTAAATTCTTTTAGCGTAATTAACAGCAAGGTAGAATCTTTTTCAAATATACTAAAAAACAAATCAAAATTACCTTTCTTTGCTTTTTGATTCAAAAAATAAGATATCCCGCTTACCTGCGGACTAAGTAAATAAAAATCATTAACTAATTGTAAATCATTCTTGATACCCTCGAAATTATCTTCCTTCTCAACTGACTTAGGGAAAATATACGCCGGTAAAACTTGCAGCGATAAATCTTTAATCATTTTCTGTGCCGCCGGAGCCGGGTAAATCAGGTTTTTTATAACCAATCCGGGAAACTTATTTTTCAACAAATTTATAACTGGTTGGACATTACAAGCAACGCAATCTTTTACGCTAATAATAAATAGATCGACTTTATTCGGCTTGACAAATAAACAGGTTGCGTTTAATGCCCCCGGATTTTGACAGATTCCCGCTAAATTCCCCTCTTTACAATTAATATCAGAGTAACAACGCGGCAAGATCCGCACAATTTCAGCATCATCATTAAGCTTATCCGATAAAATCAACTCCTCAACCGAACAATTAGAGAGCTTACCCTCTGTTATTTTTAAAGTTAACTTCCCCAGCTTACGGCCCTGCCAAGTGGGACGCAATATAAAGGTTTCCGCAACCTTCGTAAGAGCCTCATCTTTTAGCGGCCTATCTCCGACAAAAATTATATCAATACCTTTAACTTTAGAGATCAATTTTAAATCTTCACTCTCCCCCTGAGTACTCAGGAGAATTAAAACTTGCACCCCTGAACTCTTTAAGCGGCTGACTAACTCGCTAATCTGACTAGCTGCACCAATCTTTAACCCTTCTGCCTTTTGGTTAGCGGATAGGCCAGTTAATCCCACAATTGCTATCTTAACCCCGTCGCTATCTTTAACAATATAAGGAATAACCTTATCTGTATCTAAATTAGCGCTTAGATATACCGGATTATTTTTTTTAGCATTTTTTAAGAAAAAATCCCGGCCAAAATTAAATTCATTTGGGCCAATCCCTACAGCATCGTATTGCATAAGCTCTAAAGCCTTATAATTAACCTCGGAACGCTGCATATCTAACTGAATATTCTGGGTATACTCATCCATCTGGCCGCCGGCAGTAAAACTTCCACAATCAAAAAGCAACAGCTCAGGATATTTTTTTCTTAATTCCTTAACCAAGGTAGCCCGACGAGCAATACCCCCATCCTGCCGAATAGGGCAACTACAAGGATAAAGCATAGCATGAGTTTGGCCGGTATAAAGAACGATTACATCCTTGGCATACAAACTTCCAGCCGCCAAAAACAAGCAACAAAAAAATAATAATATAATTTTAATGCTTTTCAAGTTCTGATTACCTTTACGGTTAAAATATTTTCTAATTGTTTTATTTTATCCTGAATTTCTGTGCTAACCTGATTATCTACGCTCCATACACTAATAGCTTTATCGCCGGGCTTGTTACGGCCCAAAGCCATAGCGGCAATATTTATACCGCTTTTCCCCATTAATGTACCAAGGCTTCCAATTAAACCCGGCTTATCCAGGTTACGAATAAAAATCATTTCCCCGATCGGATATAGATCCAAATAATAATCGTCAATTTTAACAATCCTGGGCTGTTTGTTACCGGAAAGCGTTCCCAGAATAGACTTAGTTTCTTTGTCCGTCTTAATCTCTAACTGAATAAGATTTACAAATTCGCCTTCCTGACCGGATTTTGACTCAAGCAGTTTTATTCCTCTTTCTTTAAGCAAAGAGATACCATTAACAAAATTAACGGTTTCCTTTAATATCGGAGTAAGAATACCTTTAACTAAAGCCATGGTTATTGGGCTTAAATTATATTTAGTAATTTGGCCGCTATAACTTATTACTAACTCCAGAAACCTGCCTTCTACTAATTGCGCAGCAAACATTCCTAATTTCTCACCTAAATTAATGTAAGGATTGAGAATATTGCAGGCCTCTGCATCCAAGCAAGGGTAATTTGCAGCATTTCGAATTCCCTTCCCTAAAAGTGCATCACGTACAATTTCAGCAACTTCAATGGCAACGTTAACCTGCGCTTCCTCAGTTGATGCTCCAAGATGAGGAGTAGTAATAACATTATCTAGTTTTAAGAGTTCACTATCTACAGGCAGCGGCTCAGTTTCAAAAACATCCATCGCTGCCCCGGCTACCTTGCCCTCTTTTACCGCCTTAGCTAGAGCAACCTCATCGATAATTCCACCACGCGCGCAGTTTATAATCCGCACGCCTTTTTTCATTATTCCAAACTCTTGATCTGAAATCATATGCCTAGTCTCCTCAGTCAAAGGAGTATGCACAGTAATATAGTCAGACTCAAGCAGCACTTTTTTTAATTCTGAGATCTGCACCCCCAGGTCCTGAGCTACTTGTGCCGACAAAAAAGGATCAAATGCTAGGACCTTCATACCGAATGATTTTGCCCGCTTAGCCACCTCTGTACCAATCCTGCCAAATCCGACAATCCCTAAAACTTTATTGTATAATTCTACCCCATGAATTTAGAGCGCTTCCATTCTCCTTTTTTCATCGAGGCATTAGCCTGAGCAATATTTCTGGATAAAGTCAAAATCATACTAAAAGTATGCTCAGCGGTAGAAATCGTATTTCCCGCCGGGGTATTCATAACGATAATCCCTTTTTGTGTAGCCGCTTCCAAATCTACATTATCTAAACCAACACCGGCCCGGCCGATAACCTTAAGTTTAGAGGCTGCCTGGATTATTTCTTTGGTTACTTTAGTTGCGCTGCGTACCACCAAAGCATCGTAATCCTTAATAATCTCTTTTAAAGCATCAGGTTTTAGATCTGTTTTTACATCAACCGTAAGTTCACTGGAATCATTAAAAACCTTTAAACCTTCCGCGCTTAATGCATCACTAACTAGAATCTTAATCATTTTATCTCTAGCTCCTTGTGTAATAACACAACACCCGCGCAAATTTCGCCACCTGGCGAACACCCGCGCAATCGCCGCAGAAAGCGGCGCACCCGCCAATCCTTTATGGCGGGGTGCCTGACTAGCGCGGGGGAGGGTGCCTTATTTTAAAAATACCTCTTCGGCTGCTCTAACCCCTGTACCTAAAGTAAATTTATAGCCCATCTGCGTAAGCACTTTTTCCAAACAGGACAACCCCATAATAATATCTGATTCAGTAATAAATCCCATATGCGCAATACGGATAACTTTACCTTTAAGCTCAGCCTGACCACCGGCAATAGTTACACCATAAGTATCACGCATGGTCTTGACTAATTTCTCGCCGTCAATACCCTCCGGAACCTTGGCTGCCGTCACTCCATCTGAAGCTGCCGTAGGAGCGAATAATTCTAAACCCAAAGCTTTTATAGCAGCGCGAGTAGCATCCGCCATAATCTTATGACGTTTAAATATATTTTCTAAACCGTCCTGCTGTAAAATCTTTAAAGCTTCATTTAAAGCAATAATTAAAGTAATTGAAGATGTAAACGGTGTATCATTTTTATCCAATGCTTTTTTAGCTTTTCTTAAGTCCAGATAATAACGGCTGGATTTTGAAACCTCAACTAACTTCCAGGCTTTAGGGCTGACCGTAATAAAACCTAATCCCGGAGGCAACATTAGCCCCTTTTGAGATCCGGCAACTACCACATCCACCCCCCAGGCATCAGTTTTTAAATCTACGGCTCCTAAACCACTTATCGCATCCACCACTAAAACCGCAGAGCTTTCTTTTACCACACTAGCTATTGCCTGGATATCATTATCCACGCCAGTTGAAGTCTCACATAAAGTCGTAAATACTACCTTAATCTGCGGGTTGAGTTTTAACCTTTTGCTTATCTCTGCAGGGCTAACTGCCTTGCCCCACTCCACATTAATAATCTCAGCATTAATCCCGTAAGCCTTGGCAATCTCAGTCCATCTTTCTCCGAATTTACCGCCATGCACCACCAAAGCAGTATCACCGCAAGAAAGTAAATTAATTACCGCCGCCTCCATCGCTCCGGTTCCTGAAGAAGAAATAATAAAAACATCATTAGCCGTCTGAAACGCCCATTTCAACCCCAGGCTTGCCTCTTTTAAAATCTCCTGAAACTGCGGTGTCCGATGGTGAATAATCGGTTTGGCCATCGCCAAACTTATCTGGGGCGGTAAAGGGGTGGGTCCGGGAGTTAATAAATATTCCTTTTTCATTGCTGTAATCTCCTTGTTATAGTTATATTATTTTTTTGATTTTCCCCACATACTACCTGCTATCTACTCTCAATCTAGCTTTTTTTAGTTCCCGGTAAAATTACTTCATCAATCAAACCATAATCTTTTGATTCCTGAGCGGACATAAAATAATCCCGATCTGTATCTTTCTGTATTTTGTCTAACGACTGAC
>Ga0247841_10012281_pt1 | contig 11208 bp, 8 predicted proteins | sample LaCruzMarch2015__2_FD_192410 | JGI IMG/M metagenome (GOLD analysis project Ga0247841, IMG submission 192410) | Freshwater microbial communities from meromictic Lake La Cruz, Castile-La Mancha, Spain - LaCruzMarch2015_18m | ecosystem: Environmental > Aquatic > Freshwater > Lake | place: Spain...
CATCTGTTAATAAACCGCCAAATGGTTGCCCCTCCCCTCTTTGTCCTAATAATAGAAAAGTTAATTGGTTTTTGTCTTTGCTTGGTAAGTCTTCAAGCTCTGGTAGAAAATAAATTGGCGCCTCTTTGTCAGAAGAATCAGCGCTAATCTTGCTGAATGTGAAGCTAGTCCTAAGAAAAATAAACCCAATAAAAGCACATAATATTAGGCAAAAACCTATAAAAGAATTTATGAATATTTTTTTTGTTTTCATTCGTTAATTAATACACCTTCTGAACTCTGGTAGATGGATAGTAATACTCAAGTATTTGGGTATAATTCTTGTTTTGAAGAGCAAGTGTTTCTGCGCCAACCAAGCTCAACCCAACCCCAAAACTGTCACAGTCGCTAACATGTTTCGTATTTATAGGGTCGGTAATGCCACCCCATAAATAAGGAAATTGATTGTAGAAACTTCCCAAAACAGTTCTTGCGTCATGACTCACTCCGCAACTATCCTTAACATATAATGGTAACGCTATGTCGTTATTATACAATAATATTATTCCTCTCGTTTTATCTATCATCTTTAATTTATTTATTTGCCCTTCTGCTTCATATCCTTTGTATAAAATATTACCTTCTTTTGAATTTAAATCAAATGACACATCTTTGTACCTTCCCCCCTTTTCAGAGTAGTAAAGCGCATAACTCCTGTTAATAATATTGATCGTACTAATTAAATTCTCAGGCATTGTTGTATCGTTTTCGATTTCAATGCCACGCAAATAATCCTCTAAAAACAATTCATTGACCAGCCAATACTTGGACGCATCTTGCTTAACCAATTCTAAGCTCCCTCTGTATTTTTTACTTAGACCATTCCCAATTTTTTTGTTATTTAAAATTTCAAAAATAATATTTCCGCTGTTCGATACAAATTTTATATTCTTCTTAACATCTCCTGCCTTAATCTTGTAAGTTGCTTCCATCCCTTCTTGAGAACTAATAATGTTATCTTTATAAACCGTATAATTATTATCTGCCTTGATGAATATATCCTCATCAGCACTGATCGTAACAAGTCCAATTCTTATTTTCTTGCTGGCAAATTCGTCAAGCCAATGATTGTTTTCGGCTATGTCAAGAAAATTATCGTTTTTAAAATTAATAATTATTCTCAGTTTCTCAATGTCTTCCTTATTCTTTATTTCTATTCCAAGTGGATAAGAGTAAATATCATCATCTAGTAAAATTACCTTTTTTTTATCCTTAGTGTCTATATACTTGACTAAGTCAGCGGATATTTTGTTCCTTCTTCCGCCGGCAAGAACATATAAATCGTGACTATTGGCTGATTCGAGTAGAAAGCCATCGGGATATCCCAGTGGATCTGCTATCAAATAATACCCCAACTCATTATCGTTTAAATATATTACTTGTTTCCAGTCAAGTTTATTCGCCAAAAAAATCGAAGAACTTGGTATCGGTTTTATATAAGTTGATGCAACTAGATAAATCGTTTGTCCGTCACCCTTTATGATTGTACCAGTCGGAAACAACATCGGCTTGCCTTCTATGAACATTTTCATTTCTCGATCAGAAATCTGAATAATGTTTTCCCATTTAAATCCAAATTTGTTAAAGAGTTGAGGTGAAGTAATGTGAGAGATTGTATTGTCTTGATTTACTAGATAAACCTTTCTATCGCCATCAACCCTAATTAGCGATCCTGGTTTATAGGACAAATAAAGACCGAAACTACAATTGCCAACATTACGAATATCTGCATAAAATAAATCTTCTTCTTTAAACCCCCACTCTTCAAAAACTTTACTTGAGGAAATCTCGTAACAAAACCCGTCTTTTAGTAAATAAGGATTATCTTTTTCTCTTAGCTTAAACAATGTTCCCTTTGGTGTATTGGGTTTTTCTGCTATTGGAAAATAATTTAATTGATTATCTTGAATAGTGATAATCCTGCGTCCAATTTTTGTTTCTTCTTTCCTTTCTCCGTTTGTTATAGACCAAATTTTAGAGCTTTCTTCTGATTTGTAAAGATACTTGGTAAATCTTTCGGCAAGCGATGACGAGTACAATTTGATGCTTGAAACATCTATTTTTTCTTTTAATTCATTATTTCCCGTTAAATTTTTGTAGTAGAAAATCGTTGGTTTTTCCGAGATCTCTTTGAATTCCCCTTTGCTTGGGTCACACTTTTTTTCGCTCAATTCGGTGTTGTTTGAATACTGCCAAGCATAAGTGGTCTTTTTTGTACTGTTTATGTCAAAACCATTTGTCGCCACCAGCCAACCGATTAATCTAGATAGACTATTTTGCATTTCAGGAGGTAACGCTCCTTCTTTTAAATTCCCCAAGAGCAAGATGCCAACGCTCCCAACATTCCAATTATTACAATCTTGATCGAGATCAGAGTGAAAACCAACCACGCCATTACCGCCATAACGCCCCTCGAAAATCCTTCCGTCCCATCCTATTATAAAATTATACCCTATGTCATCAAGTTTTTTATTAATAGTATGGTAACGATAAATACTTTGAATAACGGAAACTGGGTCCTGATTGCTGGAATTACAATTCTGATCTCTGGCTCCATCAGATAGATATAGCTGGCAATCGTTGTCATAAATAATAATTCTCGAAACAGGATAATGACTAGGAATGTCCTGATTTTTTGGAGAAAACTCTCGATAACTTCTTAGAACCAATAAATTTTTGAGCTGAGGTGTGTTTTCCCAAGAAGTACGGTCATAAATAACTGGTATATCTGGATCGTCATAAGCTTGATTAACGGCAAATGCCTGACGAGAAATACATAATTGCAAAAAGAATGTTAACAGGAAAAAACAAACAACTAGAAAAATTTTTTTTTCTTTTTTCATAAAAACCATTTTTATTGTCCTAATTTTATCATAAATATTAATGAAGACAAACAAAAAAAAGGAGATGTCTTTGGGTAAAATTCCTTTTTTGTATATCAAAAATGTCTATTAATTTCCCAAATGTCGCCAGCGCCCATAATTAAGAGCACTCCGTTGTTCTTTGCATGCTCCATGACTACCTGGGCAACTTTAGGTAATTTCTCCTTCAGGTACATGGCTTTACCAGAATCTAATCCTTTTCTGGTCCATCGTTCCTTTATGGCAAGAACTAATTCGTTGCTGCTTGTTTCAACATTATTTTTTTCTCGTCCCTCAACTTCATAAATATCAACTACAATTAAATTGTCAATTCCATCAAAAGCACTCACAAAATCCTTGAATAAGTAAAACATTCTTTGTCTCTGATGTGGTTGGAAAAGTACGCAAATCTCTTTTTTGTGATATTTTTCTTTTACAGCCTGAATAGTCGCTATAATCTCGGTGGGATGATGAGCATAGTCATTAATGATAGTAATCTTCTTGTGATTAATAATTTTTTCTGAAATATCAAATCTCCTCCACGATCCCCGATAATCGGCGATAGCATCAATGACTATGTCTTTCTTGATTTTTAGTACGGTAGCAGCCGCAATAACGGCTAAAGCATTGGAGCGATTATGTTTTCCAGGAACACTCAAGATTTTTTTTATTTTCCTATCTTCGCTTTCGCTTAATTGATAAAAGATTCTCCTCGCCTCATTGTCTTCTGATAAACTATTAACCATCTTTAAAACTCCTTTGCTGTCTTTATTGAGAATTAATGTCCCTTCTTTTTTAATATGAGAAGAAAAAATTCGAAATGCATTAATTACATTTTTAAAATTTTTATAATAATCTAAGTGCTCTCTCTCGATATTTGTTATTATCGCCATATCGGCAGCGTAATTTAAAAACGACCCGCTCCATTCATCTGCTTCTAGAATAAGAATTGGTTTTTTAAAATTAGTGCTCGCTTTTTTACCTCCATCATAAAAGTTACTATTACCAAATTCTCTCAATTTTGTTCCAATAATTACAGTTGGACTTAATCCTGCGCGAATTAATACCAAAGACAGCATCGCCGCGGTAGTACTTTTCCCATGAGCACCTGCAACACAGATGGAATAATGGCTATTGGTTAACTCTCCAAGCACCGTAGAATATCTTTTAGTTGCAATCCCAACCTCTTTTGCTTTTTTTAATTCCGGATTTTTATCAAGAATAGCCGCACTATAAATTACTAAATCAATGTTTTCTGTAATATTCTGGCCATTATGTTTCCCTAATTTAATGTTAAATCCTTCATTAATTAAATCATCAATTATTTCTGATTTTGATAAGTCAGACCCAACAACAGTATGTTTTTGTGCTCTATAATAACGAGCCAAGGCGCTCATTCCTATGCCCCCTATGCCTATAAAATAAATTTTCATATTTGCGTTTTATTTGGTCTAAAATATTTTTCTTTTAATATAATACATGCAAAAAAAACTGTTGCTCTAAAAATCCTTTGAATTCTCGATGGTTGTTTTAATAACCTCCACATCCACTCCAGTCCAATTTTTCTTATCGGTAATGGTGCTCGTTTAATTTTTCCGGAAATATAATCAAACGCGCCACCAACTCCTATCGCCAATTTTACGCTTGGCATTCTATGTAAATTTCTATTAATCCACATTTCTTGTTTTGGACTCCCTAGTGCAACAAGAAGAATATTTGGTTCGGTTTTTCTTATTTTTCTGACAATATCTTCATCTATAAAATTGTATCCTTGTTCTATTCCAACAATTTTTATATGCGGAAAAAGTTTTTGCAAATTTACAGAAACTTTATTCGTTATTCCATCAACACCTCCGAATAAAAAAAATCTGCCTTCTGTCTCTAGATTTTTTGCTAATTCATAAATCAAATCCGTGCCGGTAATTCTTTTTAGGATCAGTTTTTTAGAAAAAACTTCTTTCCTGCATACAGACAAAAAGCGCATAGCCAGAACTATTCCAACTCCATCAGGAACCACCCAATTAGATCTCGTTACTACTTCTTTGAATAATTCGTTTCTTTTTGCCTCGACCATCATTTCTGGATTAAGAGTTATTAATTGGATACTTCTTTGCATAGACAGCGCTTCTTCTCTTCTTACATGATCAATAATCTCTTGTAAATCGACCATTATAAGTTTTAATCCCAGAAATTTTATAGTCATCCTTGACATGGTATTAGTGTTATTTTTAACCCTAGGGTAGTATGCTTTTTTTCTGTCAATTATTGGTGCCTAAATTAAAAGTGCCTGTTTTTATTAGCTATATCGTATAGATTCTGGTAACATACTGATGATTTAGGCTAAAAGTGCTTGTTTTTATTGGTTATATCGTAAAGAGAAAATTTTCTCATTTCGTTTCGTTTTTTACTTTTTTGTACCCCCAAGGGGAGTCGGACCCCTGTTATCAGGTTGAGAACCTGGTGTCCTAACCACTAGACGATGGGGGCTCACAACTATATCAAGATTACGGTCAGTATATCATAGCAACTGAGAAAGTTCCACTATTTTATCCATATTCATTCTGCGGGATCCTTTTACTAATACAATATCACCTTGGGATACAATTTTTAACAAAGCTTTAGCAGCATCTGTGCTATCCTTCTCTAGGTAAATTTGTTTTAGATTCGTTACTGTTGGTTCAATATTTTTTAGAGCAAGATGCATTGACTCACCAACAAGTATTAATGTGTCACCAATATTCACGGCTTCTTTTAGTGTCTGTTTATGGATACGATCCGTTTCTTTTCCAAGTTCCGACATATCTCCTAAGATAAGAATTTTTTTAGACTCTTTATCGGTATTTATAGCTCTAATTGTTTCAAGGGCATTTGTGTAAGAAAGAGGTGATGCATTATATGTATCATCGATGATTGTAAACTTTTTTCGATTGGATACTATCGACATTCTTCCAGAAAGAGAATGAAATTTCTCCTGCAATATTCTAACGGCTTCATCTAGTGGAATTCCCATTCTTAAACCACAACAAGCAGCTGCGCACATAGCATAGGCGTAACCATCCCCCAGTAGATTATTAAAAGATACTAATTTTGCATGATTTCTGTACCTAAATTCGATATCTGTAATATAGTTGTTTGTTTTTTTATCAAAATAAAAATTGTCTATTTTAAATTGAATTTGAGCCCCGTCATTTTTACCATAAGTTGAGACTCGCATATTTTTTTTGGTCAGACACTGCATCCCTAGAACATCTTTGTCGTCATAATTCAGAATTACTTCTCCTCCCTCCCTAATACCTCTTACTAGCCAACTTTTTTCATTAATCAAGCTTTTTCTGTTAGGAAAAAATTCAAGATGAACAGGATTTTTGCCTATTGCGGTTACTATGCCAATATTGATTGGTAGAAATTTAACAAAGTATTCTATCTCACCTGGCTTATCCGCCGCAAGTTCCAAAACAAGATATTTAGGAAAACTCTTCTTGCCAAACGCAAGTGTTTTGAAAATTAACAGAAAATTCTTTGCCCATCCAAAAATATTTCTCTTGGCATCACTGAGTCCAAGAATACTCAATGGAACTCCTATGTCTGTATTGAAATTTTCTCTTGTTTTTCTAACGCTAGAAAACTTCTCTTTTAAAATCAAAAAAATTGCCTCTTTTGTTGATGTTTTTCCTGTATTACCAGTAATAGCTATTATAAAAGGATTACAACGCAAAATCGCTAATTTACACGATATTCTTAGTATGTGTTTTAATGTTTTTCGTAGCATGAAAATAAATTTTATCTTTCAGGCGATATTTCCAAGTAACCCAAAAGGTACTCGGCGATATTTCTAAAAAGTGGCGTGACCGAACCTTCTGCAAATCTTACCCCTTGAGGACGATCAACTTTGGCCAAGATAATAAATCTCGGATTATACGCTGGTGCAAATCCAACAATTGTATGGATTGTCTCGTCATTGCTATATCCTCCACTCTCTTTAGAAGGAATCTGAGCTGTTCCGGTTTTAAGAGCAATCCAATATCCAGGAATTTTTGCTCTTTTTCCTGTGCCATTTTCGGTAACACTCACTAACATAGATGTCAGATAATTGGCCGTTTCTGGAGTAATAACTTGTTTTGAGGAACTGGCATAATTAAACGCACTCTCTTGAATATTATCATTTTTAAAGATTCTTTCAACAACAGACGGCTTTACAATAATACCATGATTTGCTATTGCCCCAATAGCTCTTAATAATTGCAATGGTGTTACTGAAATACCTTGACCAAATGCAGCTGTAGCAAAATTGATATCACGACCGCTGTCTAGGTTATTCATATTACCACTTACTTCTCCGACTAAATCAATACCTGTTTTTTCTCCAATGCCGAAATTCTTAAAATATTGTTTAATTAAAGATTGATCTAGTAATTTTTCTACATAAATCACTCCGGTGTTTAGAGATTTTTCTAAGACTTGCGTCATAGTCTGGGTCCCATATTGTTTTTTGTCAGCATTATATACAGTATAGCCACCTATTTTTACCGATCCTGTATCATTGTAAGTAGTTGATGGATCTATCTTCCCTTGATCTAGCGCCATCGCCATAATCAGAGGTTTAAATGCTGATCCAGGCTCATAAACAGTTGAGATTGCGCTATTAACTAAAATGTCTAAGTTTTTAACTTTAGCATACCCATTAAGGTCAAAATTGGGATAGTTGGCCATCGCCATAATTTTGCCAGTTTTTGGCTCCATGATAATAACGGTTCCTTCAGAGGCACTATAAGCATTAACAGTTTTTTCGAGCTCTTCTTCGACAAAAAGTTGAATATTAGAATCTATCGAAAGCACTAAGTTTTCACCACTTAGATTGATATTTGGGTCATTGCTTTTATTTTCCTCAGTTTTTATTTCCCGAGACAAGAACTTCTCATAATATTCCTCGACCCCATACTGACCCATTTTATTGTCTCCATTGTATCCAAGAAAGCCTATGGTGTGAGAAGCAAGCTTTCCTCCAGGGTAATACCTGATTTCCTCATTTTTCATCTTAATTCCATCCATATTCAGTTTCGATATGGCACTAATCTCCGTTTCTGATAGTTTATTTTTTAATAATTCGAATGGATCGTCTGGATCAGAAATTTTTCTTAAAATTTCATTTTCGTCTATATTCAAAATTTTTGATAATTCTGTAGCAATATTTTTTCTTTGATTCGTCTTGATTCTTGATGGTTCAGCATATACCATTGGCCATTGTTTGTTAATTGCTGCTGAAAAAAGCTCTCCTTTGTTATCAAAATAAATTTCTCCTCTTTTGGTTTTTTGTATTATCAATAAGTTCGTCTGATTTTCTGCCTGATCCTGATAAATGTCATGTTTTGTTACCGTCAAAACAAAAAGGCGCCCCAGAATAAGGATGCCAAATATATAAATTATAACAACTAAAACATTGCTACGCCAAGCGAATTGCTTGTTAATTAAGCCGCTCAGAGGTGTTGTCATTATAACAAAGGCTCTGATTAATCATTTTTTAGTACAATCACTACTTGCTGATCTATTTCTTTTAAATAACTTATTTTCTCTGTTCGAACCATATTGCCCTGAACTCTGGCTTGAATTTTTGCTGGAACCATCATGTCATCAATAGATTTTGATGATTTTCTTATGACTTCTTTAAGTGTTTCTTTTTTGCTTGTTAAATTATCATATTCAAAACCATTTCCCATATTACTATTAATAACAATCGCATAACCAACTAATAAAATTGTAATAACTACTCCAATAGAAAAGTTTAGTACCGCAAAATCGAAACTATTCTTGTACTTCCTATTATTTGCCGCCTGTTTATCTATGTTTGAAACAAGAGGAGACATAATTATTATGGGAAACTAATCAACTATTTTGTGAGCAAAGCGTAATTTTGCACTTCTAGAGCTTGGGTTGAATCTTTTTTCTAAAAGCCCTGGCCTTATCGGCTTAGAATTTGTTATTTCAAGCTCAGTAGAGTTATTAAAGAAATTTTTCACTATTCTGTCCTCTAAAGAGTGATAAGTTATTACCGCAATAATTCCGTGATTACCAAGAACATCAACGGCCTGACCGAGCCCTTTCTTGAGATTTTCAAGTTCCTGATTAACTTCAATTCTGATCGCTTGAAAAGCCTTGCGCAAAACATCTTTTTTTCTCTTCCCGGCGATAGGTGAGGAATAGACCAGATCAATGAAATCTTGAGAAGTTTTAATAGAACTCTTCTTTCTGTGTCTTTCGATATAACGAGCAAGATTTTCAGCTTCTTTTATTTCGCCATAGTCATGAAAGATTTTTTTTATTTTCTCGCACGACCATTTATTTAAAATATCAGCTCCGCTTGTTTTTAGGTTTTCGTTAAACCTCATATCAAAAACTTCGTTTTTCTTAAAAGAAAAACCTCTATTAGACTCCTGATAGTGCCAAAGACAAGTTCCTAAATCGAAATAAACCCCATCGAATTTTATACCAGAACCAAACTTGCGGACCACTTCTTTTAAATTACGATAATTATCATTCACGGATATCAATCTCTCTTTGTAAGATGCCATCCTTTTCTTTGTCTTACAGAACAGATCCCTATCCCATTCTATTCCCAAAACTAAGCTTGTTTCACTTTTTCTAAGAATAGCTTCTGTGTGCCCCCCTTCTCCAAGAGTGCAATCAATGAAATTGTTATTTTTTTCAAGATTCAAACAATCTATTAACTCTCTTTCTAATACGGGAATATGCATTATTTTGCGCTCTCCTAATTGCCGTCACTCCACAGCCTACTCCCATTTTTGGGAGTGACTGTGGCCTGTAGGCTGTAGAGTGATGGCAATCGGTAATAAATTTATATAACTTCAATTTCTCCTAATTTTTCGGCAATATCGTTACTGTTTTTCTCGGTATTGGTCTTGTATTTAAACCATTTTTCTTCGCTCCAAATTTCTATTTTATCAAAAAGGCCAACTATAACAGTTTTTTTATTTATACTTGCATACTTTTTTAGATAATCAGGAACGACAACCCGTCCTTGCTTATCAAGCACAGTGTCCATAGCCCCAGACAGCATAAAACGGCTAAATGCGCGGCTATTAGCCTTAACAATAGAAAGCGATGAAAGCTTTTTTGCTAATTCCAACCATTCTTTTTTAGGATAAATCGTCAAGGCGCTATCAAGTCCTCTCGTAATTACTGCGCCTTCGCCAAGTTTTGACCTAAACTTAGCTGGAATCGCAATTCTATTTTTAGTATCAAGATTATGATGAAATTCTCCTATAAACATGGTAGTTATCAACAGTTTTGTGGAGTTATCCCCACTTTTATCCACCTTTCCCCACTTTCTTACTATTATACTGATTTTATTTACCGCGTCAAACCACTTCGCAAACATAAAATAAAAATAAAAACAGGCTTTGTCTAAGCCTTGATGGTATTGCGATTTTTCTATTTTTTGTCTTCTTGACTTATTTTTTTTACATCACTCTGTTGATAAGTTGTCCACAGATATAATTTTGTTTCAAATGGACGATGTAGGATTCGAACCTATTTTAAAAGAAACTAATCGCTCTGCCCCGCCCGCCGCTCTCTTGGCTATGGCAGACTATTTGTCAAAAGGATATTCTGTAGTGTTAATCTGGATATAAATTTTTCTTGGATAAGTATCGGCTGCATCTGGAGCAAAAATGTTGCCGTTTTTTATCACGAGATAATTGAAACTGCCGGAACCGGCAACAAGATTTTTAAACTTTAGATACGAGTTGTCGGTATCGCCCTCGCAGTGTGAATATGAGCCCAGGTCTTTTAGTAACTTGTTAGAAAATGTATAAGATTCATACGAACCCCAAACACATCCGGCATCACCATAGCTCCAGCTCAGAACAAGCGCTTCTCCGCTCGCATTAAAGCCATCAATATATCGAGATTTAGAACTACTTGTTAATGTCTCACTGACACCAGAGATTAAATTGTAACTTTCAAGGCTCATATCTTTACATTTGGTAATAAGATATTCGTTACAAAATTTACCAGAAAGGTAATACAACATATTTCCCTTAATAAAGAAAGAACGAATTTGTTTCGTTGCGTCATACGGCAATGGAATTGTTTTATTTTCGCCAGTAAAAATATCAATAGTTTTAATCACGGGATTATCCAGCGATTCCTCTGTATAAAATAATTTTCCGCCGCTCAAAAATGGACCGGAAATTCGTTGTATATCAGAAAATGATTCGGGTACAATGGATTCCTCTCTTCCTGTTGCAGAATTTTCAAATAAAAGAGTTATTTTTTGCGGAATATTGGCATA
>Ga0247841_10012282_pt1 | contig 11207 bp, 12 predicted proteins | sample LaCruzMarch2015__2_FD_192410 | JGI IMG/M metagenome (GOLD analysis project Ga0247841, IMG submission 192410) | Freshwater microbial communities from meromictic Lake La Cruz, Castile-La Mancha, Spain - LaCruzMarch2015_18m | ecosystem: Environmental > Aquatic > Freshwater > Lake | place: Spain...
ACACAAAGATCAGCAAGGAATTAGTTGAGTTAATAAAAGGTCAATTAAATATCAAAGCAATTGAACTTGCAGTAGACAAAGAAAACAAGGAAATTTCAGTTGAACTTAACACTCAAATGACTCCAGAACTTGAAGCAGAAGGCTACGCAAGAGAAATTTCAAGAAAAGTGCAGGCTGCTAGAAAGAATGCGGGATTTGTTAAAAGCGACAGAATAAAACTTGCAGTAGTTATTAATGAAGATATTAAAAAACTCCTTGAAAAACATGTTGAGTTCATAAAAGAAAGAGTTAATGCTGAAGAACTCTTACTTGATAATATAAAAGAAAGTAATTATAAGCAAAAAGCTGAAGATAAAATAAAAGGAAAGGAAATAAAGATATTTTTTAACAAAATTTGACTTGAAAAAAGCCTTGTTTTTCTACACTAATCAGTACTCAAAAATTTATAATTTAGATAAAGATATTATGATATAGTCATAACAATTCAGCTAGTTCTTAATACTATGTTTAAATGACAAAAACATTTAAATAGTCAGGTTTAATTATTATAACTAAAAGAGTGAAACTAATATGATAGTCAAAGAGGAATTTTTAAACAGGCTTAGAAAAATATTCGATCTTAATTTGTATGAGGTAAGAGTCTGGACTGCTCTTTTATCAAGAGGAGTAAGTACTGCTGGAGAATTAAGTAATATTTCTGATGTTCCAAGGTCAAGAACTTATGATATTTTAGAAACTCTTGAAAAAAAGGGATTTATTGTCATGAAACTTGGCAAGCCTATTAAGTTTGTAGCTCTTAAACCTGAAGAAGTTATTGAAAGAGTTAAGAAAAACCTAGTTACTTCTGCTCAAGAAAAAAGTAAAAGGCTTGAAAAACTAAAAGGAGAAGAAGTTTTAACTGAACTCACATCATTATTTACACAAGGAGTAAAGTTTGTTGAACCTTCTGACTTGTCTGGAAGCGTTAAAGGAAGACAAAATGTTTACAATCATATGGACATGATGATAAGAGAAGCTGAAACTTCAATCACTATTGTTACTACTGCTGCTGGAATAAACAGAAAGCTTGAAGCATTAGAACCAAGTCTTGAAAAAGCTAAAAAAAGAGGAGTTAAAATAAGAATTGCTGCTACTATTGATGAATCTAACAAACATCTTGCAAAAGAACTTTCAAAATATGCTGAAGTTAGAAATATGCCTAAAATAAGGGCAAGATTTGTAATAGTTGATGCTCAACAGGTATTATTTATGGTTCTTGATGATGACAAGGTTCATCCTAACTATGATGTTGCTATTTGGCTTTCTACTGAATTCTTTGCTTCTGCAATGGAGCAATTATTTGAAGCGGCTTGGAAGGGATTTAAATCTCTTTAATTTAAAATAAATTCTTGATTTAAATCTAAAAATGACTAACACTATTGAAAATAATGTTGAAGCTTCTTTAAAAGATCTGGACATACAAAATGGACTAGATCCTGAAGTAATGAAAAGATTTCGAAATATGAATTATATGGAATTTGTTCGATATTTAATTGAAGGGGAAAACCATGAGGCAGAAATAAAACATTATCTGACAAAATCCATGCACCCAAATTATGTAAATTCTGTTCTTTTGACACTAACAGAAGAACTCTGGTTTAAGCCTGACAAACTAAAACAAATAAGAGAAGGACCTCTTAGAATGTTTTATCCCTCAAGATAAATATATTTTCTATAATAATCATATTTAAAATAACAATAAGTCCAATATTTAGTGGACTTAAAAAGAGGTAAAACTTCATAAAATGGAAAAAGAGTTGATTGAATTTATTTGCGAGAATAATCTTAGCCCTTTTAATTTATATAAAACTCCTGTAAAAACTTCTACAGAAAGCATTTTTAAGACAAGAGATGGCAAGACAGTTTATAATAAAGTTCTTTCCAAGATTTCAAATTATTTTTATTTTGCAGACAGTTCCAACATACTTAGCTGTTTTGAATTTACAAAAGACATACAAAGACTAAAACAAAGACAGGAGTTTTATAAAAAAATTACAGGAAATTTAAAGAATGATTTTTTAAAGGATTTGAAAAAACCCAAGCCAATCTGGAAACCTAGATATGGAGTTGTTGCTGCAACTGAAAATGAAGACACTTTTTCAAAACTTAAAAATCTAGATATTCCGGTTAAGTTTCTTTTGAATGAACAAGATGTTTTAGACCTTGCAAATTATGAGATTGTGCAGGCTGTTGATATTGAACAGTTTGGTTCTTTAATTGAACAATTACCTCAGGGAGTATTCTTAGACTCTATTGAAGATGTTTATCTCGAGAGATATTTGGAAATATTATCTGGATGGAATGATAATTTTAAAGTACTTGAAAATATTGAAAACCCTGAAGCAAAACAAATAATAACAGAGCTAAAACCATTACTAGAACTCATTGGAATTGGGAAAAAAGAGAAAATCAGCAGAAGCATGATTGAAGATGGACTTGAAAGCATTAATGAAGAAGTATCAAGCAAAATAAAAGACCTTAATGTTTCTGGAGAAATGCTTTTTAGTATGTTAAGCCAAAATAAACTTCCAAAAGAAATAGACAAGATAGTTGAAGATGCAATAAAAAATAGTAATCTACCTTACCAGATGTTTGAATCAGGGATTCCAGTAAAAATAAATGAAGAAGAACTGGAAAACTTTATTCGTTTGCAAGATGCGAATGAAAACACTGATTTTGCAGAGAGAATAAAAAAGAACTCTAAACTTCTAAAACAAGTTTTAGAAAAACTGGAAAGACTTTCAAGCCTTATACTTTATTATGATTTTATAGCCGGGATATCAAATTTTATTGAAAACAATAAATACTGGCCTGAATTTTCAAATGAGCTTAAAATTGATAACTCAAAAAATATTTTTTTAGAAAGTCCTCAAGCAATATCTTTTTACTTAAATGAAAATGAAAGATGCTCAATACTTACAGGTGCAAACTCTGGAGGAAAAACAACCTTGATTGAACATATAATACAACTAATTAGCCTTACAAATTTAGGGCTCCCACTCAATGGAATGATTAAAATCCCTGTTTTTTCAGAAGTTTATTATTTTGCAAAAAATAAAGGAAGTGCATCTAAAGGTGCATTTGAAACTCTTCTAAGCCAAATGAGTGAAATAAAGCCTGGCAATAACACCCTTATTTTAGCTGATGAAATAGAATCAGTAACTGAACCAGGTGTTGCTGGAAAAATTATTTCTGCAACTTCAAAGTATTTTATTGAAAAAAATTGTTTTCTTATAATTGCCACTCACCTAGGATATGAAATAAAGGATATCCTGCCGAAAGGGGCAAGGATAGATGGAATTGAAGCAAAAGGACTTGATGAAAACAATGAACTTATTGTTGACCACAACCCTGTTCTTGGAAGACTTGCTAATTCAACTCCTGAACTTATTGTTGAAAAAATGGCTAATTCTGGAACACATGATTATTTTAAGTATCTTAACAATTATTTAAAAGAGAATGGGAAGAAACCTAATCTGAATTAATTATTCTCAGCATTTCTGAATTAATAAAGTAAGTTGGCTTTTTTCCAGAGTAGGTCATGAATAACTTGTTTTTTGCCCTGCTTATTGCTACATAAAATAATCTTTTTTCCTCTTCTTCTTTGTCATACTGTTCTAGTTTTATCATTTCTATAATTGGATGGTCAGAGGCCTTGCATGGAAAATTTAATTCATTACAACCAATGATAAACACAATTTTCGCTTCAAGCCCTTTAATTGAATGTATTGTTGCAAGAGTTACTCCTCCTTCACCAGCTTGATAAGAAGATCTTATTTCATCAGATTTAATAGCATGAGCAATATTTTTTTGTTTCATAAGTTTTGATAATTCAAGAAGCTGAGAATTTGTACGAGATAATACAAAGATTTCTTCTCTTGAGATATTTGAGCTAATTATTTCACTTAGAATAAACTCCATTTCATTTAATTCAGAATCAAAATTCATAATATGAATTTCTTTATTTCCTTCATGATTATGTTCAAGGTCTGGAAGTCCTAAATTCTTAATTGAATGGTTCATAAATTCCACAATAGGTCTTGTACTTCTGTAATTTTTAGTAAGGGTTATTATTTCAGAATCAGGATATTTTTCTGGAAATTTTAAAATATAATTAATATCAGAACCTCTCCAGCCAAAAATTGACTGCCTAGGGTCTCCTACAGAGAAAAGGTTTTTGGACGAGAGTAAATCTAAAAGCTCTATTTGCATTGCGTTTACGTCCTGATATTCATCAACTAAAATATGGTCAAACTGGGGGATAAACTGAGGATTTTTCTTCCAAAACTTTACTACATCAAGTATCTGGTCTGTATAATCCCGAAGACCTTGAAGAGATAAATGTTCTTTTAATGATTTACACAAAAGATATATCATTTTTGCAGTTTCTTTATCCTCAGGTTCTGCAATTTTTGAAAAATCTGAAATTTCCTGGTTTTTAATTTTAAAATAGTCTAGTATAAAAAAACAATCATTCATGAGTATGTTTGAGAGCTCTTCATTTGTTTTGTTTCTTTTTTGGCTTACTGAAAAATACTTGTCTATTGCACTGCTCATAGTAATTCCTATACTATTTAGTGCAAATCCCATTGCCACCATTTTATTCCCATAATTAATTACTCCCATTTTTCTGCCATAAATCAAATCATTATTTTTTAGAAGTATTTTTTCACAAAAAGAATTAAATGTTTCAACAACAGCATTGACCCCTAATTCGAGTAGCCTTTCCTGCATTTCTTGCCGAGCTTTTCTTGTAAATGTTATTGCTAGTATTTTTTGTCCAGAAACTGCCCTATATTTTATAAGAAACTCAATTCGTTTTGTAAGAACTGTTGTTTTTCCAGAACCTGCTCCTGCAATACAAAGAATTTTGTCTTTACTTGAAATAATTGCTTTCTTTTGGTTATTATTGTATCTTTGTAAAAATACTTTTAATTCATCAAAGATTACTAAATCCTCGGGAGTTATTGTTGTTTCAAACTTTGATAAATCAGGCTTTATTTTTTTAAAGCAAAGTGTTGGATTTTTTATTTCATTTACTCCCTTGGGAGTTAATTTTAGAACCTTAATGAACTTATTATTTGAGGTAGAAGTTATTTCAATAAAGCCCTTACTAATGAGATTTTCTATTGTTTCTCTTAATTCTTCTTTTCCTGAATCAAATGAATCAAAGGAATTTAATGAATCAAGGTCATTATTTTTAATAGAAGAATTTTCATAATCTCCTGTTAAAAAGTCTATTAAAAGATTTTTTCCAACTGGAAATGGAAGCTCTTTTAGTGCAGTAAGAATCTTAAGATAGTCTTTAGATTCATCTCTTTTAAATATTGGAATTTCTGTCATCTTTTTTTATTATTAATTTTTTGTCTTACAAAAAATTAGTTATGTTACGCATAATTTGTATTTTAAGAGTGAAGTAAATTCATCTTAAAATTATTATTTTAAACTTAATATAAATTATACGATTATTATAGAGTTATAAAGAGATTATTTAAAGTTAATTATAGAATGGCGACCTGAATTTTTAATAACAAATTATTTTTTTGCTACTTTTTCTTCTCTTAATACCAACTTTGCAATCATAAAAATAACAAAGGCAATTACTATAAAATAAATTAAATCTCCAAGAAATGCTCCCCAACTTATTACTATTGGGCCCATTGAAAATGTAGCTGTTTTCCAAGCTCCACCTGGAACCAAGAAAGTTATAATTGGCATTATAATATTGTCTACGAGTGATTTAATTAGCTGATTTGCGGCAAGACCCATAATAAATGCTACTGCAAGTCCAATTACCTTATATTCCTTAAGAAATTCAAAAAACTCTTTTATCATTTTCATAAAATATCTAGGTTAAAGAAGTATATAAACATTAGGATTATTTTTATATTCAAAGAACAAGTTTTATATGAACTGCATTATTAAGTGCATCTGAATCTAAGTCAGTACAGTAATAATTTCTATGGTTGGTATAAGGATAATTGTTAGGCGAATCATCTTTTTCAAATATAACAAGTTCATCATAATCTCCATACCTATCCAGTAACTGTGTAGAATTCAAATAATTAAAATCATAAGAAGGTCTAATATAAACCTGTACTGTCTTTGTTTCTCCCCCTTTAATTTGGACACTTCTGTCCTGAGGAGTATACTTGTAATCTTTATTGTAAGGGATATCTCCTTCACTATATTCTAAGGTTCCTGCTTCAGTTATCTGCACATTACCTTTTGTATCTCTCAGACAAACTCCCAATACCTTAAGATCTTCACGCTTTGGTAAATAGTAATTATTGGAAATAGTTATAGACCCAACTTTGATACTATCTTTGATATTTCCATTTTCAAACAATTCATTTAAAACTATTTGTTTAATAAAATCCTTTTTAACAGAAACTTGACCTAAGTTGACTACAAAAGTTAATGAAATTATTATTAAAAGAGGTAATATTATGCCAAAAATTATTTTAAATCTCATTTTCTTCTAGGGGGAAGTGATTGTAATATTTCAGATTTTTTCCGCTGAAACTTATAACTAAACCAAACTCCTGCTAATATGAAAAGAATAGAAGAGATTACAAGTAAAATCAAAATCCAGTTTTTGCCTAACTTAAATGCATCTACCATAAATCCTATTGTAAATATGTAAATAGCTATTGATGCTAAGTACATTACAGGATAAAATTTTCTTTTAACTGAAAAAATAATTATAGAAGCAACTAATCCTAAAAAGAATATTCCCCACCCTAATGCGCTCAACCAACTTGAATATACCATTATAGATCCTTCTCCCAGAATACCTCTCCTAATACAAAAAATATTACTATAGATAACATAAGTATGATTGTTTTTATTTCATCAGGCAACCCAAATAAATAATTGTATGAAAAATAGGCTATTGTTGCAAAAAGAAATATTATTCCTATAATATAAAACAAATATTGTAGTTTCATATGAATGATTAATCATTTAGCTATTTAAATCTTTGCGGAATTAAAAAAATTCTGATAAGATTTATTAACCTCATTCTTTTTTTATTAATAATGGAATTAAAAGAATTTGTTAAATTAGCAAAAGAAAAGGGGCTATCAAAAAATGAAATAACTTCTGAATTCAGAAAAAAAGGTTATTCTGATAATGAAATTAATGAAGCTTTTGGTGAGAAAATTATAAATAAGACTAATAGACTTAACCAAACTAAAACTTTTGAGAAAGAACCTATTGATAAAATAAAAATGCTTTTTCTAGAACCTTCTGAATTTTTTCGTTCAGTTAAGGATGAAACAATAACTAATTCTTTAGTTCTTTATGTAATAATAGGTTTAATCATTATATTAACTAGCTATGGTTTAGGATTTGTATTTCAATATCTAAATTTAAATTATTTATATTCTGGAAATTTAATTGGGGGGGGTTTTGGAATAGCTAGTTATGTACTCGGCATCATCTTCACATTTATTTATTCAGGAATAGTACATTTAACTGCTAAAATTGCAGGAGGGGAAGGAAGATTTGTTGATAGTTATAATGCAGTTACTTATTCACTTATTATTTCATCTATTTTATTAATAATTCCAATAATTGGATTTTTAGGATTTATTTATTCAATTATTCTAGCTGTTTTTGGAATTTCTGAGTATCACAAAGTGTCAAAAGGAAAAGCGGTCATTATCGTGCTTAGTCCAATTATTTTATTGGTGGTTTTTATAGTATTTATTTTAATTATATTTAGACAATACTTATTTTAATTATTTTTTAGAATAAGGAAGAAGTTCAAATAATTCCCTATTGAATTCTGGAGAAGTAAACCTAGTGATATATTCATTTAAGTTAAGGTCTCCTGGATGTTCTCTCGAGTAATCTGCAATGTCTCTTGGAGTCATATTTCCAAATAAACCCTTAAGATAATTATCTCTTTGTTCCTCAGAAGAATCTACTCCTAAAGGACTTAATTTTTTTGTTAAACTACTGGATTTTCTTACCATTTTATTAATTTAAAGAGTAAAATGAATAGTTTAAAAATATTATTAAAAAGAATTATGCTGTTTCTCCAACCAAATGATGAACACCTGTTTGGTTTACCTTAGCGTTTATATTTTTTCCAAGTATAGACTTATCTTTTGAATGAATCAAAACAATTTTATAATTGTCATCTCTTGCTTCATAAACAAAAGGAATTTTTGTCTTATTATTCACAAAAACCTTTAACTCGTGATTAAGAAATTTTTGCTTGTTATTTTGTGCTGTTTTTCTATGGAGTTCCATTAGTTCACTTGCTCTTTTGTTTATTATTTTTACATCAAGGACTTTAAGTTCTGCAGATTTTGTTCCACTGTGGCTTGAAAATTTTGAAAGATTAAGAACATCTGGAGAATATCTTTCTATAAACTCTAAATTCAACTTATGATCTTCTTGTTTTTCAGTTGGATAACCAGTAATAATGTCGGTTGCAATAGTAATATTTGGAAATTCTTTTTGGAATTTGCTTATTATCTCGTTGGCTATTTCAATTTTATAAGGTCTATTCATATCTTTTAGAACTTTATTACTAGCCGACTGAATTGGGATATGAAGAAACTTATACATTTTGGGATTGTGATAAATTAAAATTAATTTGTCCAGTATAGGATAAAGATTATTAGGGTTCATCATTCCAAGCCTTAGCTTGAAATTATGTTTTAGTGCAAGAATCTTTTCGAGTAATTCTGGGAGCTCGTTTTTATTTCTGTCAAGACCAAAACTTGCATTATCCTGGGAAGTTATCCAGACTTCTTTTGCTCCATTTTGAAGGTCACTTTGGACAGATTTTATAATATGTTCAATGTCATAAGAGAATAATGCTCCTTTTGCGAGTCTAGTTTTACAATAATTACAATTTCCAAGGCAACCTTCTGAAATCTGAATAATTGAGACTAGTTTATTATGAGATATTTTAGGAGAGCAGAGTTTTTCTTCATTTATGTTAGATAAATAAAGATCTTTTTTTGACTTATCAAATTTTGCAGGATTACTCACTTGATTATTACGATAATCAGAAATCAAACGAGAAATATCTTTTATATGATGAATCCCTAAAAGAAGAGCTTTTGGATTTATTTTAAGTATTGAATTTTTGTCTGTTTGCGGCATACATCCTGTTATTATCATGAGCTTATCTGGAAATTCTTTAGATAAATCCTGAATTCTTCTTTTTATTTTGCTCTGTGTTTTTCCTTTTACAATACAGGTATTTATTATAAGAATTTCTGCTATTTTTTCATTAGTTGTGAGTTCATAACCAGATTGCCTTAAAATTCCTGAGATAATTTCAGAGTTATTTTGATTAGCAGAGCAGCCATAAGTTTCAATAAATACATATTTTTCCATGATAACTGTTTATAATAATATATTTAAAGATGTTATGATTTTACCCTTAAATGGGAAATGATGACTATAACTCAAAAAATCAACCAAGATATATGACTGTTGACGAAATAATGAGAGATGCTGTTCCTTGTACTATTTCTGAAGATGTTCAAAGGCAACTTGAAGCAGAAAGAGAAGCTCAAGGACCGCTTGACCCTGATGCACTCAGAAGAGCACAAGACTGGAATGAATTATGTGATTTAATTGTTGGACAAGAACATCTAGGACCTCAAAGATTTCCTTAATACTTACATCTCTTCCATTGTTTCTATTCCAAGAAGATGCAAGGCATTCTCTAGAGTTATTCTAAAAGATTCTACAAGCCTTAGCCTAAAAGCTTCTTGTTCTGGATTATCTTTATTAATAACAGGACAATTATGATAAAACTCATTGAAAGTCTGACATAATTCATGACTGTAATTTGCAATTAAAGCAGGGTTCATTTTGTCTCCTGCATTTATCACCACTTCTGGAAAGTCTGATATTTTTTTAATAAGACTTATTTCTTCCTTAGTTAAACTGTATTTTTTTAAGTCTATTTTTGATTTATTGAAATTTTTTGCTTTTTTTATTATTGAAGAAGCACGAGCATAAGAATATTGCTGATAAGGACCTGTATTCCCTTCAAAACTTAGTGCAGTTTCCCAACTAAATTGAACATCCTTAACAGGCTCATTTTTGAGAATTATATATTTTATTGCTCCGACTCCTACTTTAGTTGGGTCTCCTTTTGTTTTTCTGCTTTTTATTTCCTGTTCTGCCTTTTCAATGGTCTTGTTTAGCACATCTTCCAAAAGAATTATATTTCCTGTTCTTGAAGCAATAATTTCATTTCCAAATTTAACAGTTCCAAAACCAAGATGCTTCATTTTTTCTGAAAAATCAAAATCAAGATTCTTTAATATACTAAACAGAGCTGAAAAGTGGTCAGCTTGCCTAAAGTCAGTTACATAAATCATTTTATCAAATTTATATTTTTTATACCTTTCAACTGCTGCTCCTAAATCCTGAGTTATATATGAAGCAGTTCCATTACTTCTTAAGATATATTTTTTTGATTCTGGATTATTTTTATCAATCTGAACATAGACCGCATTATCGTTTTCTCTTTTAGCTACCCCTTTTTTTAAGGCATTTGTTACAATTTCCTTTCCTTTTTCTGAGAACTTGCTCTGACCAGTAGTTTCATGAAAATTTACATTTAATAAATCATAGACTTTGTCAAATCCTTTTCCAGAAGATTTTTGTATATCTTCCCATATTTTATGAGCATTTTTATCTCCAAGTTCAAGGAGTTTTAATTTTTCTTTTGCCTTATTTGTCCATTCATTATTAGTAAACTCTTCTTCTTTGTCTTCACCTTCAACTATTTCACACTTTTCTTTTTCACAGAATTTAACATAGAGCCTTAGTAATTCTTGGACAGGTTCTTTTTTTAGTGCATCTTTATTGAGCCATAATTCATAAGCAACAATTAATTTTCCTATATGAAGACCAATATCTCCCATATAATTTATTCCAATAGCATCATAATCTAAAAAATCATATATTCTCATTAAAGAGTCTCCGAGTATAGTTGAACGAATATGGCCTATATGCATTGGTTTTCCAATATTTGGAGCTGAAAAATCAATAACAATCTTATGCTTTTTTCCGACTCCTGTTTTTCCAAAATTAGAATTTATCTTAATTATCTGGTCAGCTAACATTTTTTTATTTATGAAAAAGTTAAGATAAGGACCTGCAGGTTTAACAGATTCAATTTC
>Ga0247841_10012283_pt1 | contig 11207 bp, 10 predicted proteins | sample LaCruzMarch2015__2_FD_192410 | JGI IMG/M metagenome (GOLD analysis project Ga0247841, IMG submission 192410) | Freshwater microbial communities from meromictic Lake La Cruz, Castile-La Mancha, Spain - LaCruzMarch2015_18m | ecosystem: Environmental > Aquatic > Freshwater > Lake | place: Spain...
CCTAGGGAAGGGATTATTTAAAAAAGAATTTTGCCGCCACGTAAGAGAGGGCTGAGATCGCCGCTGAGCACGGGATCGTGATGATCCAGGCCCAAACGATATTCCCCGCGACCCCCCAACGCACGGCGCTCATCCGCTTAAGAGAGCCCACGCCCATGATCGCGCCGGTGATCGTGTGCGTCGTGCTGACCGGAATCCCGAAGGCGGAAGCCACAAATAAACTCGTGGCGGCCCCGGCTTCCGCGCAAAAACCGTCCACTGGACGGAGTTTCGCAACTTTCTGCCCCATGGTCTTCACGATCCTCCAGCCACCGAACATTGTTCCCAGGGCGATGGCCGCCTGACACGAGATCACGACCCAAAAAGGAATGTGGAATTCTTTCCCAAGAAGGCCCGCGCTGAAAAGGAGACTGGCAATAATACCCATGGTCTTTTGCGCATCATTACCCCCGTGCCCCAGGCTGTAAAGCGCCGCGGAAACAAGTTGCCCTTTCCGGAACCAGTGGTCGACTCCCGCCGGCGAACTCTTACGGGCAAGCCAATGGACGATGACGCCATAAAGAACCCCCAAAATAAGTCCCACTATCGGGGAGATTAAAATAAAAGCGACTGTTTTGATGATCCCGCTCCAGACCAGGGACCCTGTGCCGGCCTTCACAAGCGCCGATCCAACCAACCCGCCGATCAGGGCATGGGAGGAACTGGTCGGCAGTCCGAAATACCAAGTGATAATGTTCCAGGCGCAAGCACCCATCAAGGCACCAAAGATGATCTGGCTATCCACGATGTTAATATCAATAATCCCCTTCCCGATCGTATTCGCCACATGGAGCCCGAAAAAGAGGAATGCGATAAAGTTGAAGAAAGCGGCCCAAAGCACCGCATGCTGCGGAGAGAGAACGCGGGTAGAAACGACAGTCGCAATGGAGTTCGCGGAATCGTGGAAACCGTTCAGAAAATCAAACGTGAGCGCCAGCAGGATAAGGAAAAGGATCCACGTCGTCATATTTTAGGCGTGTTTGACGAGAATGGATTCAACCACGTGTACCACGTCTTCACAGACGTCCAGGACCGTTTCCGCGTCCTGATAGATATCTTTCCATTTGATCACCGCAACGGGATCTTTGGCATATTTTTCAAAAAGTTCGCCAAGCATGTCGTCACGCATCCTGTCGCCTAGGTTTTCAAGGTTATTCACCTCGATGCAGGCCTTCAAGATCTCTTTGCTCCGCTTCATGTCCCGGAGCCCTTTGACGGCGTGCGAAACGCCTTTAACGGACATTTCGATCACCCGAGCAAATTCCGTAAGGTTTCTTTCCATGCTCAGGATCTTATAGACGCGAAGACGCTTGGTCAGCGTGTAGAGCATGTCGACAATATCATCCATCTTTTTCGCCAGGTCATGGATATCCTCGCGATCAAACGGCGTGATAAACGTATTGTTCAATTGATCCATCACCTGATGGGTCACCTCATCTCCGAGGTGCTCGATCTCTTTCATGATCCCGACCTCGGTCTCATCAACTTTATAGTCGGCAACCATTTTTACAAAATGGGTGGCTGCCTGAACAGCATAATCCGCCTGCTTGTCAAAATAATCGAAGAAACTGGTCTCTTTCGGAAGAAGGAATCCAAACGCCATAATTTACTCCTTTATCGGTTCTGTGTTCCAGGAAGTCGCTTCGGACCGTCATTCGCCGGCCCTGTGGGGAGATTATTTATCAAACCAAAGCGCAGACATGTTACTTTGCCGTACCTTGTCCGTAAAGGAAAAAATGTGAAGAGAAAACATGAAGACGGGCATCTCGCACCCTTGGAAAATGCGCTGTTGAAAAACTAGCCACTTCGCTCCAGTTTAATCGAAAAGCTACTATGTTGTTTCGAAGTGGTGGCGGACTTCCTTGCCCTGCTTCAAATAGATAGTGTCTTCAGCGATGTTGTTGGAGAGATCGGCGATACGTTCAAGATTGCGTCCGATCATGACAACGCTCAAGGCCCGGCGAACCGTCTGAGGATCCTTCTCCATAAGCGCCACCATATCCAGATAGAGCTTGTCATTGTAGTCGTCGATCTTATCGTCACTTTCAAGCACCTTGCGCGCAAGATCCACGTTCTCGTTCATGAAACAATCCAGAGCATCCCGAACCATTTTCTTGACGGCTTCCGCCATCGGCTCCAAGGGAAAGTCCTGTTTGAGCGGCGACTGGCTGATCAGGTATTGGCTTTTCTCAGCAATATTGACCGCATGATCACCCATACGCTCCAGATCCGTATTGATCTTGAGGATCATGGTAATGAGACGAAGATCGCGGGCCATCGGCTGCACCAGAGCAAGAAGCATATGCCCTGTTTCGTCGATCTCGATCTCTAGGGAGTTGATGACCTTTTCGTCCTCAAGAACCGCCTTCACGCGGTCTTCTGAACGCTCGATCAGCGCTTCGAAAGATTTTTCAATGGCTCCCTCGACCAAAAGCCCCATCTGGAATAATTTTTGTTTCAACGTCTTCAGTTCTTCCGCAAAATGTCTTTCCATGATCGTTTCCTCTTTTTGAAGCCACACGCCACATGCCACATGCCTCAAGATCCAGAACATCCCTCTTGTGGCCTTGTGGCCTTGCGGCCTTGCGGCATGAATTATCCATACCTTCCGGTGATGTATTCTTCGGTTTGTTTTTCTGCTGGGTTCGTAAAAATCTGCCGGGTTTCTCCATACTCAACGAGTTTTCCAAGAAGCATGAAGCCTGTGCGATCTGAAACGCGGGCGGCCTGCTGCATGTTATGCGTCACGATCAGGATCGTATAATGTTTCTTCAGCTCGATCATCAGCTCTTCAATCTTTTGTGTCGCCACCGGATCCAGCGCCGAACAAGGCTCGTCCATAAGCACCATATCGGGCGTGACGGCCATAAGACGTGCAATGCAAAGCCTCTGTTGCTGCTCAAGGGAAAGATTCAATGCGGAATAGTCCAGCTTGTCCTTCAAAACATCCCAAAGCTGCACATGAGAGAGCGCCTTTTCCACGATCTCATGAAGTTGGGCTTTATCCTTGAGCCCATGCGTCCGAGGACCGTAGGCAATATTGTCAAAAATAGAAAGCGGAAAGGGATTCGGCCGCTGAAAGACCATGCCCACTTTTTTACGAAGCTCCACAAGATCGGTCCCGGAGCCATAGATATTCCGCCCGTCGATCAGGACCTGCCCGGTGATCTTCACCCCATCGATCAGATCATTCATACGGTTGAATGTCCGGAGCAGAGTGGATTTCCCGCATCCCGAGGGGCCGATCAGCGCGGTGATCATTTTCTCTTCTATCGCAAGGTTCACATCGATCAGCGCCTGGAACGTTCCGTAGAACAGATTGAGATTTTTCGTTTCGATCTTATTCATAATGCTTTCCTGAAAATCCCTTTTGTCATCCTGAGGCGCAGCCGAAGAATCTCGCTTTGAGATTCTTCGGGCTGTTTCACAGCCCTCAGAATGATGATGTTGTGTTACCCGAATCGTCCCGTAAGATAATCATTGGTGCGTTTATCGCGCGGGGTGGTAAAAAGTTTCTGGGCTTCATCGATCTCCACAAGATCTCCCATTAAAAAGAATGCGACCCGGTCGCCGACTCGCGCAGCCTGCTTTACATTGTTGGTCACGAGGATCTGGGTATAGCGGGACTTCAGCTCCCGCATGGCTTCTTCCACTTTGGCCGTAGAGATAGGATCGAGCCCGGAACACGGTTCATCATAAAGGATCACTTCCGGCTCTACGGCGAGCGTCCGTGCGATACAAAGACGCTGCTGCTGACCGCCGGAAAGCTTCATCCCGGAAGACGAAAGCCGGTCCTTCACCTCCTCCCAAAGAAATGACGCCTTAAGACTTTTTTCCACGATCTCTTCAAGCTTTTTCTTATCTTTCACACCGTGGCGCCTTGGACCATACGCGACATTGTCAAAGATCGACATCGGAAGCGGGATCGGCAGCGCAAAGACCATAGTCACTTTTTTCCGAACTTCTTCAGCGTCCATCTCCCGGTTGATGTCCTTGCCGTTGAGGAGGATCGATCCCTTCATCCTGCAAGCCAGGTCCAGATCATTCAACCGATTGAGGGCACGCAAAAACGAGGTCTTTCCGCTATTCGCCGGGCCGATCACGCCGAGGATCTCCTTATCCTTCACGGAAAAATTCACACCCTTCAGGGCCGGAACGCCACCGTAATCAATGTTCAGATCTTTGACAATGATCTTATCCATAAACAACCTCAAAGACACCCGCCACATGCCACACGACACACGAAAAGCATTCCGGCTCTTGTGGCTTGTGGCTTTGTGGCGTGCGGCTTTCCGTTACCATTGTTTTTTACTCCGTATATGCGCACGCACAAGGATCGCTACAAGATTAAGCGAAAATACCATGCCCACGAGCACCAGCGCCGTTCCATATTGGAGCGCCGGCTTTACGTTCGGGACTTGCGTCGAAAGCACGTACAGATGATAAGGCAGCGCCATACACTGATCAAAGATCGACTGGGGAAGCCTCGGCAAATAAAAGGCCGCGACCGTAAAAAGGATCGGGGCTGTCTCGCCGGCTGTTCGGCTGACGCCTAATATCGAACCGGTCAGAATACCGGGAAGGGCATTCGGAAGCACCACGCAGCGGATCGTTTCCCATTTACTAACCCCCAAGGCGAGGCTCGCTTCCCGAAAAGAACGCGGAACGCTCATGAGAGCCTCTTTTGAAGAGGTGATGATCACGGGCAGTTCCATGATCGCGAGCGTGAGCGCCCCAGCAAGAATCGAAGACCCGAAATGAAAAAAGATCACAAAAAGTCCAAGACCAAAAAGACCGTAGACCACCGAGGGGACACCCGCCAGGTTCACGATGGCGATCTCGATCATCCGCGTCCACCAATTTTTCTTGGCATACTCCACGAGATAGATCGCCGTGAGCACCCCAAGCGGCAGGGCAACGCTAATCGCACACGCGACAAGACATAAAGTTCCCATGATCGCGGGGAAAATACCGCCGGCCCGCATCCCCATGCGTGGCATCTCTGTCAAAAATTGCCAACTGATCGCGGGCCATCCCCTTTGGATAAGGATAACCAGAATAAGGATTACCGGAACGATCACGGTTACGGCCGCCAGACCGAGCAACGTAAAAGCGATCTTTTGTGTTGTTTGAGACTTGAGTTTCATTTCCTTTTCCTATGACGCGCCATGTCGGCTAGAAAATTAATGAGGAACGTGATCCCGAAAAGAACCAAGCCGATAGCAAAAAGCGAGAAATAATGTTCACTCCCGCGCACGGTCTCCCCCATTTCGGCGGCAATGGTAGCGGTCAAGGTTCGGACGGGCGCCAGGATCGTCTCAGGCATCACCGAGGCATTTCCGGTGAGCATCATCACGGCCATGGTCTCTCCGATCACGCGTCCGATCCCAAGCATGATGGCGGCCACGATCCCCGAAGACGCCGCGGGGATAATAACCCGGTAGATCGTCTGCCACTGCGTCGCGCCTAGCGCGAGCGATCCTTCCTTATAAGTCCGCGGCACAGAAGTGATCGCATCTTCCATAATGCTCACCATGGTCGGAATGGCCATAAAAGCCAGCGCCACGGACCCTGTCAGCGCGGTCAGCCCCGTGGGGAGATGGAATAGATTTTTTACAATGGGGCCAAGCATGGCCATCCCGATAAAACCGATCACAATACTTGGGATGGCCGCCAGAAGTTCGACGCCGGCTTTTAACGTCTCCCGCATCCAACGCGGCGCGATCTCACCGATAAAGATCGCGCAGGCCAGGCTAAGAGGGACTGAAATAACAGCTGCTCCGATCGTCACAAACAAGGATCCGAGGAAAAGCGGCAGGATCCCGAATTGCGGGGGTTCGGCAAGCGGGCTCCAAATTTTCCCGAAAAGAAAATCCTGGATCGCGATCGTTTTGAAGAGCGTAAGCCCATCTTTTGCCAAAAAAACAAAGATCAGCATGACAAAGAGGATGCACGCAAAACCATTCAGAAGAATGGCCTTCTCAATGATCGCTTCGCGGAACTTTCTCACTGGCTTGCTTTCTTATGCTTTAGGGATAGGTCTGGAAAAGCGAAGCAGTCCTGCCCCTGATATTGTTCAGGGACGGTTCTCTTGAAGGAGAACCGTCCCTAAAGCTCCTAGATTGACTTCTCACCAAGCGGAACAAAACCCATATCTTCAACGATCTTCTGCCCCTTTGCGCTCAGGGCAAAATCAAGAAAGGCCTTGATCTCTCCCTTGGGCTTGAAACCGGTATACATATAGAGGAAACGCCAGATCGGGTAGGTCCTGTTCATCGCCGTCTCTTTGGAAGGCTGAACGAAGGGATCTCCGCTTTTCTTTGCGACGGCGATAGTTTTGACTTTCGCGGATACATAGCCGAGTCCGTCGTAGCCGATCGCGCTTTCGCTTGTCGAGGTTTCATTAATGATCGCCTCGGAGGACGGCAGCATCAGGACCGACGGCGCGAACTGCTCCGGCCCTTTCTCATTGCCTTTCCTTAATACTTGTTCCAGAAAATACATGTGCGTCCCCGAATTCCGTTCGCGCGAGAGGACCAGGATCTTCTCGTTCTTCCCGCCGATTTCGTTCCAATTCGTAATTTTCCCCGTAAAAATACCGGAGAGCTGGTCGATCGTCAGTTCCTTGACGGGGTTCGCCGGGTTCACGATCACCGCGAGGGCGTCGACCGCTACTTTGAATTCTTCGGGATAGTACCCTGCCTTCTGGGCGTCATCGAGCTCTTTCTTCTTGATCTTGCGGCTCGAATTGGCGATATCGGTCGTTCCATTGATCAAGGCCGCAATCCCGGTACCGGAACCGCCCCCTGTCACGGCAAGACTCACCTTGGGATTTGCCGTCATGAATTCCTCGGCCCACGCCTGGCTCAAATTCACGATCGTGTCCGAACCCTTGATCTGGATCATGCCTTCCTTCGCATGGATCGGCAAGATTCCGGCGAAAAATATTCCTAACACCAGTAATAACATTTTGAACGATCGATTGTTTTTCATCTTGTCTCCTCGCTTTGTATGATGGGCTTTAGTCTACATGAGCCCGGTTCTCGTGAATGTAAAATCCCTGTAAATTTTAGAACTTGTATGTCATATCCAACTGAAACCGGCGGACCGACTGGTCTACCTGCATACCGTTAGTCGTCAAATCTCTTTGAGTGATCGGCCGCACGAGATAGCATGCGCCGTTCACCGTCAGATAATCCGTAAGGTTATATCCCAACTTGATGACACTGCCGGCCTTGTCGGTGCCGCCATAGTTATAACCGCCAAAGTCGCTATCGTTAAAAGCGCCCACCACAGAGTTCGCGCCGATATACTTGTATTGATAGCTCCCCTGCCAATCCCCCTTCTTCACAAGCTTCCCGAGCGTAAGACCTAACGACCAGGCATCCGCGCCGCCTTGCATCCCATTCCCGGCAGCTCCAAAAGTAGGGCTCCCGGACTGATTGCTCATATTCCGCGCAAATTCGGCAAACGGTTTCACGGGGATCCCGAAAGGATAGAAATTCACCTCCTGGTAGAAGCTCAGAACATTGAAGTTCTGCGCCGCCAATGAAGTTCCGTTGGTGGGATTGCCGTTGGCCATGCTGGAGGTTTCAATGTACCAATTGCTCGCCCTGGCATAATTTTGGTAGTTATAGACCGAGAGGGCGGAAAGGACATCCACCGGCCTTTCAAGACCCGGCACATAAAACACCGGGTTCAGCCCGGCTTGATAAGCAAAAAAGTTCGCGTCTTTGGTCCCGACGTTTCCGGATTCCTTAAGAACGAACTGGCCCGTCGTAAGGTAGGCCTTAAGTTTCAGGTTGTCGGTCTTCAAAAGATCCGCATCGATCTTTTCATAAATACCTTCCGGCTTCAGGTCCCGGTCCCAGATCATATCCGTCGATCCCTTTTCAAAAGGATTGTTGAATTTACCGGCAGTGATCTCCAGACCCGAAACGCCCAAACCGTCAGCAATATCAACCTTCGCCCATTCCGGCGTGTAGGTTGCGTAAGCCTTCTCGATCCAGATACTCTTGAAATTGAAATCATTGGTCATGCTCTGATTCGTGGAGATCGGATCAACGTTTTCGCCCTTGTCGCCCTTTTTCTCTCCGGAGGCCATCGAAAAACCGACTTTAATCTCGGGATTGAATGTTTTTTCAAATCCATAGCGCAAACGAATCCTGAAACGGTTCCTGTCCGGTTGATATTTGTTGACGGGCGGCGTCGTCCCGTCAGCACGATTACCGCTCAAATGGAACGCTTCATACCTCAAGCGAAGATCGCCGCTGAATTTGAGGTCTTTAAGCCATTTATTGGCGCCACCGGTTGAATCGCTCAAGCGCTGGGCAAATTCGGCTTCACTCATCGGAGGCGTCGTTTCTACGCTCCTCGGCGCCATCTGGATCTTCCCGCCCCCCCCCGCCTTAAGCGCCTCGAGCTCTGTTTTCTGCGCCATAACGGTCGTCTGCAGTTCGTTCATCTGTTTCTGCATATTCTGGACCAAGGCCATGAGTTCAGCATCGCTCGCGAAGACCGAGGACGAAAAAGTCATGAGGCAAATAACTAAAATGCTCGCCAGTTTTGTGAAAGGGTGGTGTTTCATAAGATTCGTTCTCCTCCGGTTGAATAGAAATCGTTGAGTTTTCATGCCCGAAGTATAAAAAATCCGTGTAAAGCCATTATGACGGACATGTAAAAAGCGTGTAATGAACCAAGGATGTCCTCCCCCTGAAACCCTGGGTTATGGTAAAATGCCGCGTTAAAACTTTATGGCTAATGAAACGATCCTCCTCATTGAAGACGAAAAGAACATCCGCGAACTCGTGAAATACAACCTCGAGCAAGAGGGATTTCGCGTCCTCACCGAAGCCAAGGGCAGCGCAGGTCTTGAGACGGCGCTCCGAGAAAAGCCGGCGCTTGTGGTCCTGGATCTCATGCTCCCGGAAATGAATGGCCTGGATATCTGCAAAACTCTCAAACGGAACGACAAGACGCACGCGCTCCCCATCATCATGCTCACTGCGAAAGGCACGGAATCTGACAAAGTCGTCGGCCTCGAACTCGGCGCGGATGATTACATCACCAAACCTTTTAGCCCTCGGGAGTTCGTGGCCCGCGTCAAGGCCGTCCTGCGCCGCTCACAGGAAAAATCTCCCGAACAGATCTTGCGGTCCGGAACGATCGAGCTGGATGTGACAAAACATGAGTTGCGCTTGAAGGGAAAGTCCGTCGAGATCACCGCCAAAGAATTTGAGCTCTTGCGCGTACTCATAAGCTCTCGGGGGCGGGTCCTGACGCGCGAAGTCCTGCTATCGAAGGTCTGGGGTTATGAGAATTCCGTGAATATCGAAACACGCACCGTGGACATGCATATCGGACAACTCCGGAAAAAGATCGGGAAAGAAGCCGAACGGATCGTCACCGTGAAAAGCATCGGTTACCGTTTCGACGGAGAGTGACATGGGACTTCCCAAGCTCAGTTTTACCAACCGTCTCCTCGTGCTGTATGGCATTGTTTTCATCCTCGTCCTGATCGTCACCGACGGGTCTCTTTCTCACTTCCTTCAAAAGCGCGACCTAGCGCAGCTTCAGAGTTCCCTGACTCGCCAAACCGTCCTGATCCGCGAACTAGTCCTTCCATGGCTTCAAGGGGACGGTCCCTTTAAAGCCTTGAGAGGGACTGTCCCCCTTCCAAGCCTTCAAGAGCAGCTAAAAAAAATCACCGCGGAGACAGACATTCGTATCACGGTTATCGATCCCCAAGGCGCTGTGCTGGCTGATTCAAGCGAAAACCTCGAACAACTCTCCGCCATGGATAATCACGCGACCCGACCGGAGGTTGCGACAGCCCTGAAAAAAGAGACGGGCACGAGCATCCGCTACAGCGTGACCTTAGGCACCCGGATGCTTTATATCGCAGTCCCTGTTTTGGATCATGAGAAGATCCTGGGCGTTATTCGTACGGCGATGCCGGTCACGCGCGTCGATGAGATCCTGAACTCCGTCCGAAGACCCATGATGCTCACGGCGGTCCTTGGCATCCTGATCGTCCTTGTGGCCGGCATTCTTTTCAGCCGCCATCTCAGCAAACGCATCCATCGCATCACCTCCGTGGCCAAACGCTACGCCCGCGAAGACTGGTCCGAAAAAATCCTGATCGACGGCCGGGATGAACTCAAGATGCTCGCGAACACCATGAACCAAATGGCCTCTACCCTGCGTTCTAGGATCGAAGATCTTGAAAGCGAAAAGGGGAAGATCTCCGTCATTCTGAGCCATATGAACGAAGGCGTGATCGCGATCGACCGGCGCAAACAATGCGTCATGGCGAATCCTGCCGTAGAAGAGATCTTTGGATGCACTGCCGCAAGTATCGCGGGTAAAAGCCTGATCGAGGTGACACGGCATCCCCATCTCGAGAGGATCGTGGATCAAGCTTTTAGAGAACAGAGGCTCGCTTCAGAAGAGATCCAGATCTCCGGCAAAATAAAAAAGACGCTTCATGTCAACGTCATCGTCTTGGACTCCCATGTCCGCGATATCGGCGGCATCCTGGTCTTTCATGACATGACGGAACTTTGCCGTCTTGAAAACATTCGCATAGAATTCGTAGCCAATGTTTCGCACGAACTCCGCACGCCGCTCACCTCGATCAAAGGTTTTATTGAAACGCTTCTGGGCGGCGGTGTAAAAGATTCGCCGACCAGCGAAAAATTCTTGCGGATCATTTCAGAGGAAACGGATCGCCTGGGGCGTCTCGTAGAGGATATCCTGACGCTGGGTGAGATCGAACAAGGCGCAGCCCTGACCCTGAAAGAAAAGATCGACCTTTCCTCCGAGCTTTCCGCGACCCTGGAACAGTTCAAGACCCAGATCCTGGAAAAAAAGATCGCCGTAGAAAATCGCATTTCGGGCGGGCCTCTGTGGTTGTCCGGGGACAGGGACAAGATCCATCAGGTCTTTATTAATCTCATTGATAATGCGATCAAATTCAATAAACCCGAGGGGAAGCTGAAGCTCTCCGCAACTCAAAACCCGGAAGGTTTGACGGTCACAGTCGAGGATACTGGAATCGGCATTTCGGAAGAGGCACGGGAACGGATCTTTGAGCGTTTCTTCCGCGTGGATAAAGCACGATCGAAAGAACTCGGAGGAACGGGGCTGGGTCTGGCGATCGTCAAGCA
>Ga0247841_10012284_pt1 | contig 11203 bp, 7 predicted proteins | sample LaCruzMarch2015__2_FD_192410 | JGI IMG/M metagenome (GOLD analysis project Ga0247841, IMG submission 192410) | Freshwater microbial communities from meromictic Lake La Cruz, Castile-La Mancha, Spain - LaCruzMarch2015_18m | ecosystem: Environmental > Aquatic > Freshwater > Lake | place: Spain...
AACGATGAGCTTTCTAATCGTCTAAAAATGGTAGCGAATACCATAGCCGCACGTAAATTTCTTGGGGTGAAACGGCAGGTCTTCTTTGTGAGTATGGGTGGGTTTGACCATCATGATTACCTTCTTGACCATCACAACAGGGACTTGAGTAGAGTATCCCGCGCTATTGGTTCTTTCTATGCAGCCATCAAGGAATTAAAACTGGAAAAACAGGTCACCACTTTTACCATCAGTGAATTTGCGCGTACCCTGACATCTAATGGAGATGGTACCGATCATGCCTGGGGAGGAACTTCTATGGTCATCGGGGGCTCTTTAAACGGTAAAAGAATGTATGGGAAATACCCGAATCTTAAACTCAATGACGATCTGGATATTGGTAACGGGGTGTTCATTCCTACCACCTCTACCGATGAATACTTCGCTGAATTGGCGCTCTGGTTTGGCGTAAGTAAAAATGAACTACCTACCATTTTTCCTGGAATAAAGAATTTTTATTCCTTAAGTAACACTAATCTTCCTCTGGGATTTATGAAAATGTAAATATTATGAAATATCTATATATTATCGCTTTTTTATTCAGTAGTCATCTTTCCTGGGGTCAATGTTTTCCTCTTCAACATAGCACCGATTGGACCGCCGCCTGGTATGCCTGCAAACCCGCCACCAATCCTAATAAATTCAGAAAGGAAGGACATTGGTTAATGATCGATCTGGGGCAAATCCGTATGCTCACCAAATCGAGATTATGGAATTTCAATTATCCGGATCAATTGAATTCAGGCATTTCCAAACTGGAAATTGATTATTCGCTGGATGGTAAAACATGGAGTTTCCTCAAACGGGTGGATCTTCCAAAAGCACCAGGTATCCCGCAATATGAGGGAATTATTGGACCCGATTTTAATGTGGATGCCAGATATGTGCTCTTGAACGTTCTTGAAACGTATGGGCATGCCTGTGCAGGTTTATCTGAAATTTCCATAGAAACAGAGAAAACTTCCATTTCCACTCCCGTAAAGGAAGTTTTCCATGAGCAAATATGCATCACAGCAAATATTTTTCCAAATCCTTTCATTGATCATACGACGATTTCTGTGGAAGGCTTATGTACGGAGGGTATTTCCTGGATTTTAACAGATATTGCTGGTAGAATCATCAACCGATCTTCGGAAACCCCTCTTTATCCACCATTTACCTTAAATCTTAATTGGGAAAATTTACAATCTGGTATTTATTATCTGACCTTGAATAATGGAAAATCCCGATTACAAGAGAAGCTCATAAAAATAAATTGATGGTATGGCTTGACAAAAGGAAATTACTTTTGCTACTTGCCTTCTTTGGGGTCTGCTTTTATTTTTTGGGAAGTAGTGGCGGCGTTGGCACCTTTCAAAGAGAGGACAAAACGGGTTCTCCGCTTTCTTTAAATTCGTCCTGTGGAACCTGCCATTATGGTGGAAATTTCCAGTCTAGTCTGGTTTTGACCGTTTTGAAAGATTCTGTGCCTGTAAAGGCATATTTGCCAAACACAGATTATCTGATCAATGTATCGATTCCCTCCATTATTCCTGCCAAAGTGTACGGACTTCAATTAGCGGCTTTTCAAAGTGGAAATAATCAACAAGCGGGTACTTTTGGTACGTTGACCTCCAATTTGAGAGCGGTGGAACTGTGGAACAGGACCTATATTGAACAAAGCAGACCTCAAAGAAACCATTCGTTTTTTATCCCATGGAAATCCCCCTCGAAGGACATTGGTCCAGTGCATTTTTATGCTTCCGGACTCGCTGCAAATGAAAATAATAATACTTCCGGTGATTCCCCGGTAAAATTAGAAACTCCCTTTGTTCTACCTGCTGAAGCTGTTACCCGATTGGTTGAAAGAGATAGGAATGAAAAAATATCCTGGATGAATGAAGGCGGGGAGACCTATGTTTTATTGGAAAATTTCAGCCCAGGTCATTATGTATTCCATATTTATGACTATTTCGGTCGAACAATGTATCAAAATAAAGTGGACATAAAAGAGGAAAGTATTCAACTGCCAGGTGTTAGGTTGAGGACTGGATTTTATGTTGCCTCCATTTTTGATGGCACATTAACCCGATCTACCTCTTTTTATAATCCCTGATTATTTTGAAAATGAAAGGATTTTATACACTGGCATTACTCATTTTATCCAATATTTTTATGACGCTAGCCTGGTACGGGCATTTAAAATTTAGCTTCCTGAAAGGTTTTGAAAAGCTGAATTTGCCTTTAATTATTTTGATAAGTTGGGGAATCGCTTTCTTTGAATATTGTTTTCAGGTACCAGCAAATCGAATTGGGTTCAAGGAAAATGGAGGTCCATTTTCCCTCGTCGAATTAAAAGTTATCCAGGAAGTGATTAGTTTAAGCGTTTTTGCCGTGTTTAGTGTGTTACTATTCCGCAATGAGTCTTTTCGCTGGAACCACCCGCTGGATTTATCTGTTTAATATTGGCCGTTTATTTTATTTTTAAAAAGTAGCCTTATTTTTTTGCCATTTTTATGGTTGTAATCCTGTTATCAATCCTTTGGTCATAAAAACCAACCACTAAAGTACCTTCGGCTTCTACTAATTCTGGAGTTATAAAAAATTCAAATTCAAGAGATTGGTCCTCAGGGTCATGAATTCTTAGGAGCGAAGGTAAATCTCCTTCTGTCACATTGGTTGCTCCCGAAAGGGTACCTGAAATTTTCTTCAATCCTTTAGGTAATTCCGAGGGTTTTACACCTAACAATGATTTTCCGTTTTGTCTTACATCCAGTAAAGCGTTTATCACTTCACTTGTATATTCAAACGAAACATACTTGCCCACCCATCCAGCTAAAATGCCAGGATCAACATCGGGTATTTCTTCCAGGTTTAGCGTAAAAACCTCACTAAATTTCCTTTCTGGAAATTCAATTTCAACCGTGTAAAAAGGGTATCCTGAATCGTCAGCAGATTTTAGTAACCCAAATTCTTTTAAGGCATCCCCTTCATTTATTCCTTGTTGTTCTGTGGGTGACGGCTTTTGCGATTGTTTTTCCTGACCATTACAGGAATTCAACAACACAAAACCAATGGATAGGAGCAATACAGGTAGTTTCATTTTTTTCAACCTAAATTACATAAATTCTGATTATCTATCAGGTATAAGATGATTCAAATTTTATTCTTCTGAATTATTTTTCGCTTGACGAATAAATTCGGTGGGTGTGATGTTGGTTACTTTTTTGAAAGCGGCATAAAAAGCTGATCTTGAGCTATAACCAGACATCGATGATATGGCATCGATAGTATATTTGTTATGAGTTAAAAGTAGGTTTTTGGCATATTCAATTCTAAGGGTATTTAGCCAATCGGCAAAACTCAGTCCTTTTATGTGGGTTAAAAGCTCATCTAGTTTATTTCTTGTTATCTCAAAATGAACTAAAACATCCTGACTTGAAAAATTTTCATTGAGATAAATTTTTTCTTCTATCATTTTAGACTCTATGGCGTTTAGCATTTCGGTAGATTCCTCATCAGATTCCTTTAGTATTTTCACAACCTTTTTTTGCTTTTCTTTTAAATCAAACAAAAGCTCTGGACTTAGTAAAATGCTCATACTTATGAATGCAATAAGAGTTCCTGCGAGAATTAACATCCCTGAATTTAAAGTATTGGTGAAAACAATTTTGTTTTCCAGAAAGGGAATAAACTGGCTAGTTAAAAAAAATATATAGGCATAAAAAACAATGAAAAGCAGGTAATTTACAAAGGTAAATATTTTTTTTTCTTCAGTTGTTGAATTTGTTTTCTTTGTTTGTTTGATGGATAATCTGAGTACATGTATGGTAAATGGCAATATATATATGAATCTAAATAATAGGTTTATTTCAAAAGGGATAAATCCTTCAAGCCTAAATATATACGTGTTTTTCTGCTCAATCATTTTAACTATTTCGTCAAGCTGTGAACTATTTTGAATATGGAAATACAAGTAATCCAAAAAGACAATAAAAGGTACTATTAAAAACAGTAAATGTTTCTTCCTTAGGTAAAGTGATTTTGTCAGAAATGACTTTAAATATAGTATTAAAAAACCTGGAATCATATAGTAAAATATAACTCCAGACTTTAAAACATAAGGAACGTATCGCAAAAGTTTTACGTTTGATAAAAGGAATGGCAGATAATAAAATATTAAACAAATGAAAAAACAAACAAGAAAAAAAAAATGAGATTTTTTCCAGTTTAAAGCAGAATAAAAAAGAACAACTATCGTGGGTATTAACGTGACAGATGACAGAACCAAGATAATTTGCGGTAAAACCATTTGAATAGGTAAGATATTTAAGATGAACCAAATATAATAATTATTTAGAGATTTCAGCTCGATTTTAATATGTCCAAATTTTAAAAAATGGACATATTACGCTTGAAAATGGCTTTAATGCTTGAATAGTTGCTTATTTTTGTTTTATCAAATTTTAAGACAAACTAATAATTCTAAGATATTTAACTGGGAGTAATTTTGAAGGAGGGAGACATTTTGTTTTACCTCCTTTTTTGTTTTTCCAATATCATTAATTGTTTTTTGGCTGCTTTGATTCCATGTTCAATTATTTTCAGAATTTTATTTGTCCAGATTTTAAAAAATGGACATATTGTTTCTTTAGAATCAATATTACTGCCTAAAATTGACTACTTTTAACTCATCAATTAAGAAGAAATATAATTTCAAAGATATTTAACTGGGAGTAATTTTGAAGGAGGGAGACATTTGTCTTACCTCCTTTTTTGTTTTCCTAATAAGCCTAGGTGAGATTTCAATCGATTGGTAACAAATTGACCTACCTGTTTACCTTGCCAAATACCTTGTTCTATGGCATCACGAAAATGTATGCCCCCATACAGTCTTGACATAGACGCCTCCATAGCGGCTTCAGAGAAAGAGCTGAAGGATCGCACAGGTAGTCCGAATTCTACTTCTACATCGTCATCAAAAGAAAAGGAATCTCCAAAAATTTTAATTAAGACAATGGAGGCCGCAGATGAAGCCACACTGTGACCTGACAGATATTCGGGAAAAGGGGGTGTCTGTAGAATGGGTTTCCACGATTTATCTATGAATTCGCGAATGGTTGTTTCTGGCCGAACCCGATGACTCCTGTATTTCTCATCCCAACAAGCAATAAACGCATCATGTAAGGCCATGGCAACTAAGTTATGAATTAGGGCAGTTTCTTCAATAGATCGCTTTTCTTTTTTACAGGCAATACCCGTTATGCCGATCCAATGTCCACCCGGGGATATTTTTTTAGTACCAAATTCAACATGACCAATCTGGGAAATATGATAGGGGTTACAGTCCCAGAAATTAGCTATGGCCTCTTTTTCAGCATCTTTGGAACGCACAATGTCATACACTTCCTTTAAAAGAAGATAAAAAGGCGCATTTTTATCCACATTAAAGGAAATAGGGAGTAGGGGTACAAATTGATTGGCCGAATCAAGTACAAGGGGTGAAATGGTATTCCAATGTGGTTCAACCGGAGGCATGAACGCTGGTCCGGTAGGTTGCCAAAATCCTGAGCCTCGCTTTGGGGTGTAACGTTTTAGATTATTTAATTGAAGGAATCCATCTTTCAAGGCCATAGAAACTACCTTGCCCACAATTTGGTCAATAACCAGTAAGATTGGCTTAGGCAGGGATTTTGATAAAGAATCAATTTCTGGTAAAAGAGTTCCCCCTGACGGCAGCAACGCAGCAGCTGTTTTCCACATACCTAAAATAGTCCCGTTTATTACCTCTTTCTCTTTGACCAGACCTTTAGGAAATGATGTTGTGGACCTACTAATTTTACCAATAGTATGAAATTGGTCCGGACGCAAGGCAACAACTACCTCATAAGAGGTCATGGTCGTATAGGCGTAATAACGTGACGCAGCAACAGGGGAGGTCACATCATTTACCATTATATCGGTAATATTTTTCAGGGCGGAAACATATATGTCTGCCTTATCTGGATTATTTGCGCTCGAATATGGTAGGCAGCTAAGAAAAAGGAAAGGTAAATAAAGCCACTTCATATTGCTATTTAATTTGATGTTTTTAGAATCAATGGGGATTGGTTGTTAATGCCAATAAGGACTACTTTGGATTTATTTAATCCTTGAATCGATTTTAAGCTTCTGACAGCTCCTTTTATACTTAAGCCCGATGTTAACTGCGGAAGGTAATTAAAGGAAGCGTTTTTTCCGGAACCTTTTAATAAAACGCCATAATTAGCGTCTGTTTTCCCAATTCTTATGCGGGTATATTCTACATTCCCGGCCAGTAGAATATCTAATGCTCCGTCCCCATCAAAATCCTCCGTTAAAATGGCATGAACGGGAGAAAAGTTAGCTTCAGCAGGTAAACTTCTTGGAACGAATCGTCCATTTACATTTTCCAGCCAGATAGTTTCTAAGGTATTGACCTCTAATTTGGGACTCTTCGACAATTGGTCAGGGGTAAATATATTTTGTATGGTCACATTAGCATAAGAATCATAAGTGACAAACTTTTTTCTAAGACCGACCATTTGATCTGTCATTTCGTCTCTGGTTGAAAAGGGATAGGAAATTCCATCCATATAATAACAAAGGACAGGATCGATATAACCATTTTTATCAAAATCGTCATAATATAATTCAATAGGTTCTTTTTCTGATGCTTTGCATGGGGCATTTAATCCCCAATTTCCAGCAATCAGGTCTTTGTCTCCGTCCCCATCCAGGTCAGCCGCGTGTAAAGCATTCCACCATCCTTTTAATGGGCTGGATAACACCTCGTTTGAAATATCTTGACATTCACCATTTTTAAAGGAAAAATATTGAATAGAGGTCCATTCTCCGCAAACAACTAATTCAGATTGCCCGTCCATATCGATATCCATAGCCAAAGCATGGGTAATCATACCTAGTTGTTTACTCCATTTAATGGTGAAAGATCCTTTTCCATCATTTTCTAACCATATACTTTCCGGAGCGTAGGGATATTTTCCTTGTTCTACGCGCGCGCCAACAAATAAATCTATATCACCGTCGAGGTCGAAATCCAAGGGCACAACGACAGAGCCTGAAAATGATATATCGGGTAGGGTTCTCGCCGGGGTAGCAAAAAACAGGCCGCCCTGATTTAAATACAGGCGATCCTTTAAAGGTAATCCTGAATCTGCGTCTCCATAGCCCCCTGATACAACATAGAGATCAAGATCTTTATCTCCATCGGCATCAAAGAACGTGGCATAAGTATCTTCATAGCCCGCATCGGCTAGTAAAGCAGGTTGATTCGTTGGAATGAACTGACCATTTTTCAACTGTAGAAAAATATTTCCAGCCTGCCCTTCTGGTCCACAAATATAAAAATCTTCCAGACCGTCACCATTTATATCCCCAACGGCTGTTTCCGGACCATGATAGGATATCATGTTGGGGATGAGTGGCTGTACTTTGAAATCATTAACCATCAACTCTTTGTGTTTGTAATTTAGGGTGTCAGGAATGGCATTGAAAATTGAAGTCGTTTTGGCCAAATTTCCTTTTTGTGGATGGGAGGTGATGGAATCAGTAAAAAAATAGGTTTTATTTATTTGTACATTTTCCTTTATATAACTTATATTCCCTGAAGGCCAGGTAACCTTTATGGAATCAATTTTATCTCCGGATAGTCCAATATGAACGGGGCCTGACATGGAAGACTGAAAGCCGTGGACCGGATTATTTTCGACACTAAAAATGCCTTCAGGGGTATATACGATTATCTTGGCGCCTAACGCGTAGGTATTTTTACTATTCGATGAAAGTTCAACGCGAATAAATCCTTTAGATTTATTTTGTTCAATACTATTGTTTTTATATATGCCGGCTGCGGCATTCATTCTGTTGAAAATAAGATCCAGGTCTCCGTCATTATCTAAATCTGCATAAGCGGCACCGTGAGCATAATCGGCACCAGTTAAACCCCAATCTACCGTACGATCTTTGAAGAAAAATCCTCCCTCATTCTCAAATATAAAATTTTGGAGAGGGGTAGATTTAATAGATTGAAGTAAGCCAAACATTTTATCATCGGTATTACCTTGAAGATGTTTTAGTCGTTCATTCGCGTAAAATTTTATAAAATCGCGATTAATCATATCTCTGCCGTAACCATTTGTCACAAAAAGGTCCTTTTTTCCATCATTATTGTAATCGGCAAAGAGAGCAGACCAGCTCCAATCTGTATTTGAAATGCCAGCTAATTGTCCGATTTCACTAAATGTACCATTGCCATTATTTAAGTGAAGCATATTTCGCATCAGTTGATGATGGAATCCATTATCAACGGTGTTGTTATAAACTTCAAAATTATCGGGCGCATAGAGTAGTTTTTGTCTTTTATTGTCTTTTGGAAGCATATCAAGAGTGAAAATATCTTGCCAGCCATCATTATTAATATCTGCAATATCTAGACCCATCGAAAAGTTTGAAATATGGGGTATTTGTTCTTTAAGAACTTCTCTGAAAGTCCCATTCTGGTTGTTTAGGTAGAGATAATCCTCTTCGACATAATCATTTGAAACATAGATATCCTGCCAGCCGTTCCCATCAATGTCAGAAACGTTAAGGCCTAGTCCATATCCTAATGGGTTCGATTTAATACCCGCTTGTTGGGTAATATTATGGAAAATGCCATTGCGATTTTCATAAAGCCTGTCGCCTGCATCGGGATCTATTTGATTTTTCAAAAAAGCAGCATCAAAATTTCGAAATTGCTTAATGTTATGATTTAAAATGTAGGCATCAAGGTCACCATCCTTATCCATGTCAAAAAAGGCAGCCATAGTGGTGTGTCCCGGGTCAGCCAGTCCCACTTCAAAGGCCTTTTCAGTGAAGGTCAAGTCCTTATTGTTGATGTATAAAAGATTTTTTCTTTTTTCCGGAGGTACATTCCCTGATTGACAAAGATAAATATCGAGCCAGCCATCCCCATTGACATCAGCTACAGATACCCCGGTGGCCCAACCTGTATTGGGAAGAATACCAGCTTTCTTTGTGATGTCTTCAAATTGGAAATTTCCTTTATTCAGATATAATTTATGTTGACTGATATTGGAGCTGAAAAAAATATCGATAAGCCCATCCTTATTAAAATCACCGACGCCTACACCCCCGCCATTATAGAAGTATTCGTAAGTAATAATATTCAGCGCTGGTGTTTCAGGAAGGGTATTTTCGAAAGTTATGCCAGTCGAAGAAGAAGGCATTGCCTGAAATAAAGATTGGGCATTACTACTTTCTCCCAAAAAAAGGGATAAACCTAATATAAAAGGAAGTGGAAAGGACATTGAAAATCGTTTCATAGATTTGGCTAGACTTGATTATCAAAATCTAAAAATAGAACTTTTTAATGAACCCTACCTCATATTTTAATAGGTATATTAGAGAAGTGTTATCGCAAGGCACAAAATGGTACAATGAAAACATTTATTATCGCAAGGCACAAATGGTACAATGAAAACATTTATTATCGCAAGGCGCAAAATGGCAATAGACATGTGACCTCTCCGGGGTCAGGACAAAAATAAACCGACCCTGGAGGGGTCGCATGTTTATAAAAAAAGAGGCTATCTTTTTAGATAGCCTCTTCAAAATTAATAGTAAGTATTCTAAAATCAGAGATTAATAAGATATAAATCCCTGATATATAATTTATTTACCACCATCCCACCAAACACGGGTAGAGAATTTATCACCACCCATACGGGTTACTGCTGCGGTAAAATTCGCTGGATTTGAGCCAGCTTCATTTTCCCAATAGATTAAACGACGAGGTATAACATTACCGTCAAATGCGTTAGGATCCTTTGTTGGTACAAGCACTGGATAGCCAAGTCTTCTCCAGTTAGCATAAGATTCCATATCGTTTAAGTAAGTAGCTGCCCAAAATTCTTCTCCAATAAGACGAAGTTTATCTTCTGTTGCAGCAGCTGCAAATTTACGACCTGCGATATAAGCATCTACATCAGCAGCAGGGCGAGCAAAAGAAGCATCGAAAGCGGTCCATGCCTGAATAGCTGCTCTGGTACCATTATTGAAATGCGTTTCTGCATTGCCAGTAACCCAACCTCTCACTGCAGCCTCAGCAGAAAGTAATTCTGTTTCAGCATAAGAAATAAGGTAGTATGGATCTTCCCAATCCATGTACTTTATGTTTAACATGGAGAACATACGCGTACCGACACCAGCTGTTTGGAATTTTGCCTTATTGTCAGCAGAAAGAACATTAAGTAGTGTTGAACTAGTATAACCGTTTGGTAAACCTATAGCTGAAGCAGGATTTACATCCCAGGTAGAAGAAACCTCTGGATTTCCTGTTCCACCTGTAACGATCATCAAACGAGGATCATTATTAGCTTTCATCCAGTTTACAAAAGTTTCACTCACTTTACAGTCTCTTGAATACTTGTAAGTATTCCAGTATCCGTCATTTAAACCATTACGGTTATGACCTTGAGGGCCATTTAAATATTTGATGGTACCGTTATCAGCATTTGAAGAGAAGGTTCCAGAAGCGTAAGCTTCAGCAAAAATGGCTTTACCAGTATTTGCATCAACTTTTTGCATTCTCATGGCAGCACGCATAAGGAGAGCATTGGCAAATTTTTTCCATTTTGCAATATCACCATTGTAAACTACATCCTGGGCACCAAGATTACCACCTGTTGCGCTTAATTTATCTCTCGCTGCTTTAACATCTTTCACGATAGCCGCATAAACATCCTTTTGTGATTCGTAGGCAGGAAACCAATTTTCAGGATCCTGCAAACCATAACCAGCCTTAGTGTAAGGAATATCACCATAAAGATCTGTCATACGGTGAAGATCGAAAGCACGTAGAATGGTAGCTATGGAGTTTAAATTTGACCTAGTAGCATCAGATTTTGTTTGCTCAATAATATTTGAATAAAGGCGAACCACATCAGTAAAATGCCTTTCCATATAAGCGCCACTATACTGACCATTATAGTAGTATTTATCACCACTGAAATAACTGGCGGTAGAAGCTGTGTGCTGAATCATAGTAGCAGCGTAGAGCATATTTGCTCTGGTGTTTTCATACTCACCACCAATTCTTAAGGTAGCTGTGGTAAGTAGGAAGGCAGGATCCATAGCGGTCACT
>Ga0247841_10012286_pt1 | contig 11203 bp, 13 predicted proteins | sample LaCruzMarch2015__2_FD_192410 | JGI IMG/M metagenome (GOLD analysis project Ga0247841, IMG submission 192410) | Freshwater microbial communities from meromictic Lake La Cruz, Castile-La Mancha, Spain - LaCruzMarch2015_18m | ecosystem: Environmental > Aquatic > Freshwater > Lake | place: Spain...
ACAATAGTCATACGAGAAATGCTATCGTCCTCGGTTGTGCCTACTGCAAGGCTGTCAATATTAAATCCTCTACGGCTAAAAAGCCCTGCAACTCTGCTTAGTACTCCTGCTCTGTTTTCTGTTAAAACTGATAAAATATGCTTTGCCAATTTGTTCCCCTCCTTATTTTAAAGAGTATTCTCTTCTGGATCCACCATTATTTCAAGCAAATATGGCCTATCGCCCTCTAACATTGTTATAAGTGCCTGCCTTAATTCATCATCGCTTGAAACCCTACTTGCCTCGATATCATAAGCCGCTGCAAGCTTTACAAAATCTGGGCTACCATCTAAATATATTGCAAAATAGTTAGACTTAAAACCATTTTTTTGAAGCTCTCGCACCATTCCTAACCTGCCATTGTTAAATACTATAATCTTAACTGGCAAATCCCATTGCTTTATTGTAGCAAGCTCATTTAGTGACATTTGAAAGCTACCATCACCCTCAACTGCAACTACTGTACGATGTGGGGAAGCTGCCTTTGCGCCGATTGCCGCAGGCAAGCCATAGCCCATAGTTCCAAGTCCGCCAGAGGTTAAAAAGTCACCATTTTCAGATAATTTATAGTTATTCGCTGCCCAAATTTGATTTTGACCAACCTCGGTGGAAACTATTGCACTTCCGTCTGTTAATTCTGTTAATATTTTAAGCGCAAGCTTTGGGTTTGCACTATCCGCATATGTTTTAAGGGTTCTTGGCTTGTCCCTAAGCTCTTTTATAGAGTCAGCCCAGCTTTTATTAGATAAAATATCGCAATTAATTTCCTTACTCATTACCTGCTCTAAAACGTTTTTAACATCACCAACAATAGGAATATTTGTGCCAACATTTTTTCCAATCTCAGCAGGGTCAATATCAATATGCACAACGGTTGCATTTGGGTCTTGTGAATGAAGAAGCATATATGCTCTATCGCCCAGCCTTGCCCCAATTACAATCATTAAATCTGACCTTTTCACAGCATGGTTTGCAGCAGCAACGCCATGAGTTCCAAGCATTCCCATCAGCATATCGCCACAATGTGCTGTATAATTTATGCCCATCAGGGTTGTTACAACAGGTATTTGATATTTATTTGCAAACTCTGATAAAAGTTTTTCTGCACCCGCTCCTCCTATGCCACCACCTGCAACTATAACTGGTGACTTAGATTTTTCAATTGCCTCGCATAATTTGTTAATTTGCAGGCTATTTCCTTTGATTGTAGGTTTATACCCCCTAATTTCGACCTCACCTGGCTCTATAAACTCGAATTCTCTTACGGTAATATCTATTGGAACGTCAATTAAAACTGGACCTTTTCTTCCTGTTGAAGCAATATAAAATGCCTCTTTAATTATTCGAGGTAGCTCATTTACATCCCTCACAAGATAGCTATGCTTACAAAAAGGCTCTGTCGCACCAGTTATATCAACCTCTTGAAATACATCTCGCCCAATCATATTTGATGCAACCTGCCCAGTTATAGCAATCATTGGAACAGAATCCATATAAGCTGTTGCAATACCAGTTATGAGGTTCGTCGCACCAGGGCCACTTGTTGCCATACACACGCCAACCTTGCCACTTATACGGGCATAACCACTCGCCTCGTGTGCCGCCGCTTGCTCACCTCTTGGTAGGATATGCTTAATACTACTATAGCTAAGTGCATCATATATGGGGGCATTGGCAGCGCCAGGATAGCCAAATATGACCTCTACCCCTTGACCTTCCAACATCTTAATTAAAGCTGCTGCACCTGTTATCCTCAAATATACCATTCCTTTTTTAGGCTTTTCAACTATTTTAACACTTTAAGAGAAATTTGTAAACATAATATTGAATATTTTTTGTATATTTGGAAAATATATTTGTGACAGATATTAGTAAAGGAAAGGGAGTAATTAAAATGAGAGAACAAGTTTCAGCAGTTTTTAGTTCACATCATGATGCAGTAGAGGCAGCAAGAAGGGTTAAAGACGCTGGTCTTAGGACAAGTGACATATCAGTTATTGCTAATGAAGACGTGGCTCGATCGCCAGATTCTGTTTCAACGGGTGCCATAAGTGGCACAGCACTTGGAGGTGCAGCTGGGCTTCTTCTTGGGCTTGGCACAGTAGCTATTCCAGGCCTTGGAGTTGTTGCAGCGGCAGGGCCTATTGCAGGTCTTTTAAGTGGTGCGGTAACTGGTGGCGTTGTTGGTGCAATGGTTGACCTCGGCATTCCTGCGGAACGAAGCGAGGAATATAGCAGAGATATTAAAAGTGGAAAAACAGTTTGGGCAATGGAAGTTGACAGGGAAAAAGCAGATTCAGTCAGAGAAATTTTAAAGGACTGTGGAGCGATTAAAATTTAAAGTAGTATAGCTAATGCCACCCAAAATAAATTGGGTGGCATTAGCTAATAATTATATCCTGCTTCTATTGCCTTGAAGTTTGTATCAAATAATTCCTTTTTAGCCTTTGGTATGCTTTTTTTAAGCGCCTTTTTAATTGTATCCATTGATGCCAAATTTGTAACCCCTATCAGTTTGCCAAACATAACCATATTTGCAAGCATTGGCACTCCCATATCGACAGCAATCTGTGTTGCAGGAATTGCATATTGGTTAATATCGTTTCTTTCGGATTTTTGATTAATAAGCGAGCTATCCATAATAATATTCCCACCACTTACAACAGATTTTTCGAATTTTTCAAGCGATGGCTTGTTCATTACAACTAATTCTGTTGGGTTAATAATTATTGGCGACCCAACAGGCTCATCTGAAATTATAACGTGACAATTTGCAGTGCCTCCACGCATTTCAGGGCCATAAGAAGGTAGCCAAGAAACGTGAAAATTATCCACCATTCCAGCATAGGCAGCTACTTTACCAGAAAAAAGTATACCCTGCCCACCAAAGCCTGCGAAAAGAATTTCGTTTGTTTTACTCATCCGTTGCACCTCCACCTATATCCTTAAATGTTCCAAGTGGATACACAGGAATCATATTATTTCTAAGCCATTCTAATGATTCAATAGGTGACAACCCCCAATTTGTAGGGCAGGTTGAAAGAACCTCGATAAGCGAAAACCCTTTTTTATCTATTTGATTTTGAAATGCTTTTTTTATTGCCGATTTTGCATCGTTTATATTTTTAACAGTATCAACCGAGCAACGTTTAATAAATGATGGTCCGTCTAATGTTGCAAGCATTTCGCTAATGCGAATTGGATAGCCCTGCATTTCAACCTTTCTGCCATAAGGAGAGGTTTGTGTAACCTGCCCCACAAGTGAGGTAGGTGCAAGCTGTCCACCCGTCATACCATACGTTGCGTTATTTACAAATATAATTGTGATATTCTCCCCACGAGCCGCCGCATGAACTGTTTCAGCAGTACCAATTGCAGCAAGGTCGCCATCGCCTTGATAGGTAAACACAATATTATCAGGGTTTGCACGCTTAATACCAGTAGCAACAGCAGGCGCTCTGCCATGTGCAGCCTCTTGCATATCACATTCAAAATAATTATAGGCAAACACAGCACAACCAACTGGTGCAATACCAATGGTCCTACCCTCTATGCCCAGATCATCAATTACCTCTGCTATAAGGCGATGAATAATTCCATGCGTACAGCCAGGGCAATAGTGAAGCGTGACGTTTGATAATGACTTTGGTCTTTCAAATATCGTTTTCATCTATATCACCCTCCTTATTTCCCCTATTACCTCGGCAGGAGTTGGAATCATACCACCTGTTCTGCCATAAAAATTAACAGGGCATACGCCATTTACTGCAAGTCGAATATCCTCTACCATTTGTCCCATACTCATTTCAACCGATATAATAGCCTTTGCAGTCTTAGCTGTTTGTGCAATTATACTACTTGGGAATGGCCAAAGAGTAATTGGGCGAATAAGCCCAACCTTCATTCCGTCTGCACGAGCAGTTTTCATTGCAGCCTTTGCAATACGTGCAGTTGTTCCATACGCAACAAGCACAACCTCTGCATCGTCTATATTTTCTGCCTCATATCTTGTTTCAGTTTGCTCTATATTATAATATTTTTCATAACGTGCTTTTATTAATAGTTCAAGCTCCTCTGGATCTATGTATAAGGAATTTATAACATTTCTTTTTCTCTTCATCTTTGTTCCAGTTGTTGCCCACTCTTTTTCACAGAAATCGTTAGCTAAAACGTCTGGAAAATCAATTGGCTCCATCATTTGCCCAAGCATGGCGTCGCCTAAAATCATTACAGGCATACGATATTTATCTGCCAAATCAAAGGCACTTGTTGTGCAATCAACTATCTCTTGAATTGATGCTGGCGAGAGAACTATCATTTTATAATCACCATGCCCACAGCCTTTTGTTGCTTGGAAATAATCTGACTGTGCTGGCAAAATTCCACCAAGACCAGGCCCTGCCCTAACAATATTGACTATTACGCAAGGTAGGTCTGCACCTGCTATATACGAGATACCCTCGGCTTTTAATGATATACCAGGGCTTGATGATGAAGTCATTGCACGAACGCCTGCACCTGCTGCACCATACACCATATTTATAGCGGCAATTTCGCTTTCTGCCTGCAAAAATACCCCTCCAACCTTTGGCATCATCTTAGCCATATAGGCAGAAATCTCCGTTTGTGGAGTTATAGGATACCCGAAAAAATGCTTACAGTTTGCCCTTATGGCTGCCTCGGCTATTGCTTCATTTCCTTTCATAAGCACCTTATCCATTGAAACCTCCGAATAGAAAATATATTATTTCTCAACCCTTATTACTACATCAGGGCATATTGTCGCACAAAATTTACAGCCAATACACTTATCCATTTCAAGCACCTGTGCAGGGTGAAAACCCTTATTATTCAAACGATCCTTTGCCATAACGACAATATTCTTAGGGCAAACTGTGGTGCAAAGCTCACAACCTTTACAGCTATCCTCATTAAATGTAACTCTTGCCATTAAAGCACCTCCCACGGTAATGTTAAATGTAAATCGAGTGGTAATTTTGGTGTATTTATTAATTCTATTTGTTTTAAGATTTCCCTTGTTCCTGATATTGCTTTTATTGGTAACCTTGTAATATTCGAAACCTCATCAACAATTTTTTGCCCATAAATCAAATCATTTGCTGTTGTTTCGGACTTTATATTTGTGTTATTTATAAGTGCAGTTGCCTTAATTCTCGATGCTGCCTCGATTGATTTTAGCATTTCTATAATATCAATCGCATTCGAAGTAAGTGGACGCTTAACATTTATAACGAAATACATTTCATATGGTTTTTCTTTGAAATATCTGTTAAATTGCCCCAACGCCATTGCCCCATTATCATCACCACCAGCATCAATTACAAGGTCGTTTTCACCTTGCAGTCCTGCAAAAATTTCGGGTGGAAGCGATGGAACATCAATATTTGTGTTTGCAAACTCTGGCGAAATAAGCTTAATCCCATTTGCTAACAGCTTACCCTCTGCATCTTTTGTGCGAAAAAAAGGATTAACAATGTCAAGGTCAATGATAGTAGGGCTTTTAAGGGTTAGTGCAAGGTTAATTGCTACCTCTGTTTTCCCACTACCATAATGTCCAGTAATTATATAAATCAATTTTAATTCTCCTTATTTTACCACTTTTTTTATATACGGTCAATTATTTTCGTAATTTTTCCAGTAAATTTTGATGTAATTTTTTTATCTAAAAATTTAAGCATAATAAATGGTATTACAAAAAAAGCAACACCATAAAAAACGCCAAAGGCAATAAAACCAGCTATCAATGAAAATAGTGGCAATATATACACAAAAAATGCAGCCAGTAAAACCTTGCTATCATCAAGCTCGAATTTAACGGCTTCACCAACATTTGCACCAATTTGGTTATTAACAAGTGCTGTTTGACTTGTAGTAGAACAGCCATTGCAGCTTGAACATTTGTCGCCACACGCTGATGACCTTTTAATTTGTACGGTTGCAATACCATTATTAGTTTTAGTTACAATACCAATTTGTTCCAAGCTTAAACACCTCTAACTTTGTTTGCAAGCTGTAGCATTTCCCTTGCATTTTGCAGGGTTAAATCTGTTATTTTTGCACCACCAATAATTCGAGCAAGCTCGTCCTCACGCTCGCTTAAAGATAACTGTAATACTGACGTTTTTGTTTTTTCGTCAGATACACTTTTTTCTATTAGAAAATGCGTTCCTGCCATACTTGCAATTTGTGCAAGGTGGGTTATACATAATATTTGCTTTTTGCGTGAAATTTTATCTATTTTCTCTGCAATTTTTTGTGCTGCCCTGCCACTAACACCAGTATCAATTTCATCGAAAATGAGGGTTGAAACATTGTCAGTATCAGCAAGTATTGATTTAATTGCAAGCATTATTCGTGACATTTCTCCACCAGATGCAATTTTAGATAGTGGCTTTAGGCTATCACCAATATTCGTTGAAATTAAAAATTCAATATTGTCATAGCCATTTTGGTTAAATCCTGACTTTTCTATATTAACTTTGAATTCAACCTTATTCATATCAAGGTCAGAAAGCTCGCTCATTACCTTTTGTTCAAGAGTCTTTGCAGAATCTACCCTGTGCAAATGAATTTCCTGTGCAATTTTTTCCTGTTTCTCTAAATTTTGCTCTAAATCCTTTTGCAGCTTATGAATTCGCTCATCACTTTGCGTTATTTGTTCAAGTTCATCTTGTATGGAATCCAAATATGCAAGTATTTCGGAAATACTCCCTCCATATTTGCGTTTTAGTTTATATATCGAATCAAGCCTTGCTTCTATGCTATCAAGCTCATTCGAAGTAAATTCAATATTATCTGCATAATCTCTAATTTGATATATTACATCATCAAGGTCAATGCATATAGTTTCAAGTCTACTATAAAACCCCTGCAATTTTTCATCAAAGCCTGCTATTTCTGAATAGTCACGAACTACCTTCGAAAGAAGGTCGTGGACAGAGCTATTTTCACCACTACCATCATACAAAACATTCCTTGAAGATTCCAAAACCTCGGATATTTTGCTTGCACTATTAAGAAATATTTTTCGCTCAACTAACTGTTCTTCTTCGCCTATTTTAAGCTGCGTGGAATAAATTTCATCAATTTGAAACTGCAAGAGGTCAATTTTTCTCTCTTTTTCTTGCTCGTTTAAGCTGAAGCTTTCAATTTCATTTTTTATTTGCCCTGTAATATCATAGATATTTTTATACTGCTGTCGAAGTGGCATTATACCTGCATAGCTATCTAAAAAATCCGTATGCTTAGATGGAATTAAAAGTGCTTGATTATCCTGCTGACCATGTATATTTATAATAAGCTTTGCGATTTCTTTTATCATTCCCGCGGTTACCATTTGACCATTAATTCTGCAATTTCCTTTTCCGTCTGTGTTTAAATCACGATAAATTAAAACCTCACCAGATAAAGCCTCAACCCCAAGCTCGCAAATAGCATTTATTACCTCAATGCTATCAATTTCGAATAATGCCTCGACAACTGCCTTTTGCTCTCCACTACGAATAAGGTCTCGGCTTGTTCGTTCGCCCAGAACCATATTTATCGAATCAATTATTATAGATTTACCAGCACCAGTTTCGCCAGTTAAAACATTAAACCCTTTTTGAAATTCAACGTCAACCTCATCTATTACAGCTATATTTTTAATATGCAATTTCATGAGCATAGACGTCTACCCCCTCATATTGTTTAGCTTATTACATATTCTTTTTGCATCATTCTCATTTTTAGTTATAACCATAATTGTATCGTCACCCGCTATGCATCCCATTATTTCTGTCGAACTTATTGCATCAACAGCCGAGGCCGCCGCCTGTGCCATTCCACTTAGCGTTTTTATAACAACAATATTATTAGCAAAATCAACGCTTATAACAGAATGAGAAAAAATTTCGTGAAGCTTAATATTAAAGCTTTCTTCTTCTGCTTTTTGTGATTGTGCATAACGTTGCAAGCCATTTGTTAATGGTTCTTTTATTAAACGAAGGTCATGAATATCTCTTGAAACGGTGGCCTGTGTTACTGTAAAGCCAGCCGATTTTAGCATATCCACTATCTCCTCTTGATTATTTATGCTGTTATTATTTATTATTTCTAAAATTTTCGAGTGCCTTTGTTTTTTAGATTCCATAATCTCTATCACTATCTCCTTTTTTCGAACAATTTTTTGCGTAATTTTCTGTAAAAAGAGCTATCGATGGTTCTAACCAAATCGATTTTCCTACTGCCACTTATTATCAAATCCTCACCTGTTCGAAGCTTGCAACCCACCTGACCGTCAAGCGTTAGCATTGCCTCACGCTCCTGTGCATTATCTACAACAATTCTAATATCCTTTTGTGCTGGCAAAATAATACTTCTGGAATACAAATCATGGGGGCAAATTGGAGTAACTATTAAAACTTCAAGGGTTGGGTCAACAATTGGCCCACCAGCCGAAAGAGAATATGCAGTAGAACCAGTTGAAGTAGAGATTATTAGCCCATCTGCTAAAAAAGAATTGACACGCTCATCGCCTACATATACCGAAAATGCTAACATACGTGAAACTCCACTACGATGTATTGTTGCATCATTAAGCGCATTATATATTGTTCCATCGCCTGTTTTTACTGATAAAGTCATATGCTTCGCAATTGAATAATTACCTAACAATATTTCTTTTAAGCGTTTTTCTTCGTCCTTTTCAATTTCAGTTAAAAACCCAAGATGTCCGTGGTTAATGCCCAAAATCGGAATTTCATAAGGAAAGAATTCCCTTGCAGCAGCAAGCAAAGTGCCATCTCCACCTAATACAACAATCATTTGTGCTGTGCAAAGCTGATCCTTTGGGACGAAGGCTGCACTAATTCCACTATCCTTGTATTCGTCACTAAGCATGGCTGTAATGCCACTACTTTCAATAAGCTTAACTACTTTTGAAGTGCTACTTAAGTCTTTATCCTTAACTAAATTTGGGATAACCGCTATTTTTTTTATGTTCATCCTTTATACCTCGTGTGACTGCTCAACAATAGCCACAACATCAATTTCATTATTAATATTAGACTTTGAAATATGCATTAAATATTCAATATTACCCTCTGGCCCTTTTATTGGTGAATATGTAACCTCGCTAACTTCAAAACCAATTTCTTTTGTAAAGGCTAAGACATTTTCTATAACCTCAATATGAGTTTGTTTGTCCCTAACTACGCCTTTTTTACCGACCTTATCCCTGCCTGCCTCGAATTGGGGCTTTATTAGGGCAACAGCCTCGCCTGTTTGTTTAAGCAGCCTAAACACAACAGGCAAAACTAATTTAAGCGATATAAATGCAACGTCAATTGATGCAAAATCAAGGCTATCTGGAACATCGACCTCATCAACAAACCGAATATTTTTTCTTTCCAAATTTACAACTCTTTCATCTTGACGTAATTTCCACGCAAGCTGACCATAGCCAACATCAACCGAATACACTTTTTTTGCACCATTTTGAAGCATACAATCCGTAAAGCCCCCTGTTGAAGCACCAACGTCCATACAAATTTTATCAGTTAGGTCAAGGTTAAAGCTTGCAACAGCCTTTTCAAGCTTTAAACCACCACGACTAACATATTTAAGCTCGCCACCACGCACCTCAACAGTAGCGTTATCCGCCACCGTATCGCCTGCTTTATCGGATTTTTGGTTGTTAATATATACACAGCCTGACATTATTATGCCCCTTGCCTTTTCCCTGCTTGGTGCGAAACCATTATCTACAAGGTACATATCAAGACGTTTTTTCAACAACTACACTCCCTCACTATTACCTCGGATATTGAATGTGCATCTACTCCATTTAATTTAAAAAGAATACCAAGTGAACCGTGTGTAACTGGTTCGTCCTTGTATCCAAGCTTTATTACTGGAACATTTACTATTGATTCTATAAGGCTTCCTGCCCCACCAATTCTAACATTATCCTCTAAAACTATGATCTTGCCAGTTTTATTTGCTGAATTTATTATGGTTTCACTATCAAGAGGTTTAACTGTGCGAATATCTATAACCTCAACACTCTCACCAGAAATTTCAGCGGCTATCTTTGCTGTTTCAACCATATTACCAACTGCAACAATGGTTATTTTATTGCCCGAAAGGGCTATATTTGCCTTGCCAAATTCAAAAGGTACCTCTGAATGAGTATCCAAAATTACCTTTGGATATCTAATGGCAATTGGCCCATTATGCTTATTCACTGCATATTCAAGCATTTGCGAAAGCATATTAGGGCTTGACGGCGTTAAAACTGCAATATTTGGAATATGGGTTAGGTAAGATAAATCATAAATACCATGATGTGTTTCACCGTCCTCACCAACCAAGCCTGCACGGTCAATAGCAAAAACTATATGCAGATTTTGCAGAGCAATATCGTGAAAAATTTGGTCATACGCCCTTTGAAGAAATGTAGAATAAATTGCAACAACAGGAACTATGCCACATTTAGAAAGCCCTCCTGCAAAGGTTACTGCATGCTGTTCTGCAATTCCAACATCAAAAAACCTGTTTTTGAAGCGGTTATTGCTACAACATTGTTATTTTTTTTAGCAATATCAATTAGAGTATCTCCAAACACCTTTGATGTGGATAAATACTCTGTAACTTTCCCATTTTGTTTGCCTGTGCCAATATCAAATTCACCTATTCCGTGAAATTTATCTGGCTCCTCCTCTGCATACGAATACCCTTTTCCTTTTTTTGTGTAAACGTGTAGCAAAACAGGTCCTTTAATTGTTTTTGCCCTTTTTAAAACATCAATCATTTGCGAAATATCATGCCCATCAATTGGCCCAATATATGTAAAACCAAGCTCTTCAAAAATAGAGCCTTGAAGGATTAAAGACCTAATGCTATTCTTTGTTTTTTCAAGTGTATGCGAAATTGTTGCACCATATTTAGGAATTTTTTTAAGCAGAATATCAATATCCTTTTTCGCCTTAAAATACAGGGGTGCTGTTCTTAGCTTGTTTAAGTATTTAGACATACCACCTACATTTTTCGAAATTGACATTTCATTATCATTAAGAATTACAATAAAATTTGTTGGAATACGACCTGCGTTATTAAGCCCCTCATACGCAAGCCCACCTGTTAGCGAACCGTCACCAATGAC
>Ga0247841_10012287_pt1 | contig 11203 bp, 7 predicted proteins | sample LaCruzMarch2015__2_FD_192410 | JGI IMG/M metagenome (GOLD analysis project Ga0247841, IMG submission 192410) | Freshwater microbial communities from meromictic Lake La Cruz, Castile-La Mancha, Spain - LaCruzMarch2015_18m | ecosystem: Environmental > Aquatic > Freshwater > Lake | place: Spain...
TGGCTACAACAGTAAATGCCGAAGTGTGTTGGCTGCACTGGCATGTAGGTTCGCTCATCAAAAACGAAATTCTCAATAACCAACGTGCCGATTATGGTAAAAAGGTGATGCAAAAACTGTCGAAATTGCTGACAGAAAAGTACGGTAAAGGATGGGGCTACGAAAAACTCAAACATTGTGTACGCAGTGCGTACCTTTTTTCGGAAGAAGAAATTGGGTACGCGGTGCGTACCCAATTAACATGGACTCATTTACGCTCCCTGATGGGTATTGACGATGACCTTAAACGTAAGTTTTACCTTGAAATGGCCCGAATAGAACAATGGGATACCCGCACTTTAGACGGGAAAATTGACAGTTTGCTTTATGAAAGAACTGCACTGAGCCGAAAACCTGAAGAACTCATTAAACGAGAATTAAAACAAATACAACATACCAATGTACTTACACCCGATGCGGTTTTTCGCAGCAGCTATTTTTTAGACGCACTTGGGCTTGCTGATACATACTCTGAAAGAGATTTGGAAGAGGCTATTCTGGTGAATTTGCAATCGTTTATCAAAGAAATGGGCAATGACTTTGCTTTTTTGGATCGCCAAAAACGCATTACAGTTGATGCTGTTGATTATCGGATTGATTTATTATTTTTCCACCGGGGGCTAAAACGTCTGGTAGCCATCGACCTGAAACTTGGAAAGTTCAAACCAGAATACGAAGGACAAATGTTGCTCTATCTGCGTTATCTGAATAAAAACGATCGTAAGGAGGGTGAAGAGTCGCCTATCGGACTCATCCTTTGCAGTCAGGGAAATACAGAACACATTGAATATTTGATGCTGGACGATGGCAACATCAAAGTGGCGCAGTATTTTACACAACTCCCTGATAAAAAAACCTTGAGTGAAAAGTTAAATAAGGCAATTGCCATAGCTAAAGAAAATTTCAGTTTAAACAAATGACAGCAAACGACCAAACACAATTAGGCAACACACTTTGGAAAATAGCAGACGAATTGCGTGGGGCAATGAACGCCGATGATTTTCGTGATTATATGCTTTCGTTTCTGTTCTTGCGTTACTTATCCGACAATTACGAAACAGCAGCCAGAAAGGAATTGGGAAAAGATTATCCAGTCCAGAAAGAGAACGATAAACGAACTCCATTAGCCGTATGGTATGAACAAAATCCTGATGATGTGCAGGAGTTTGAAAAGCAAATGCGGAGAAAAATCCACTATGTTATTGAGCCGAACCACTTATGGAACAGCATTTCAGAATTGGCAAGGGTTCAAAACGGTGAGTTGTTGCGTACGCTCCAACAAGGCTTCAAGTACATAGAAAATCAATCTTTTGAAAGCACCTTCCAAGGCTTGTTCTCTGAAATCAATCTCGATTCTGATAAACTTGGTAAGAATTACGAAGAGCGAAACAAGAAACTCTGCACCATTATTCAAAAAATTGCCGAAGGCATTAATAAATTTTCTACCGATATTGACATTCTCGGTGATGCTTACGAATACCTGATCGGACAATTTGCAGCAGGTTCAGGTAAGAAAGCTGGAGAGTTTTATACGCCTCAACGTATTTCAGATATACTTTCAAAAATTGTCATCTTAGATAGCCAGGACCCAAGCAAAGGTGAAAAGAAAAAGATTGAACGAGTGTTGGACATTACATGTGGTTCAGGCTCATTGTTGCTCAACGTCCGTTCAAAGATTAAAGTTGCAGGTGGTAGTATCGGGAAAATTTTCGGACAGGAAAATAATATCACCACATACAACCTGGCACGAATGAACATGCTGCTGCATGGAGTTAAAGACACAGAGTTCGAAATCCACCATGGAGATACCTTGCTCAACGATTGGGCGATTTTAAACGAAATGAATCCTGCCAAAAAGCTAGAGTTTGATGCCATAGTATCCAATCCACCTTTCAGCTATCGTTGGGAGTTAACAGATGCTATGGGAGAAGATTTCCGTTTCAAGAGTTATGGGCTTGCACCAAAATCAGCAGCAGACTTTGCTTTTTTACTACACGGTTTTCATTTTCTAAGTAAAGAGGGAACGATGGCGATTATCTTACCACATGGAGTATTATTCAGAGGTGGTTCAGAAGAACGCATCAGAACCAAGCTATTAAAGGACGGAAACATTGATACCGTAATTGGACTTCCTGCCAACTTGTTTTTCTCGACTGGTATTCCCGTTTGTATTTTGGTTTTAAAGAAGTGCAAAAAGTTTGACGATGTTTTATTCATCAATGCCGTTGACCACTTTGAAAAAGGGAAACGACAAAATAACTTACTACCTGAGAACATTGAAAAGATAGTTGACACATACAGAGAACGCAAAGAAGAAACACGTTACTCTCGCAGGGTATCAATGGACGAAATCGGGAAAAACGAATTTAACCTGAATATTTCGCGGTATGTAGGCACTTCCTTGGACGAAGAAATAATTGACTTGAATGTTGTAAACAAAAAACTGGTTGACCTTGACAAGGACATTACCCAAGCAAGAGAGACACATAATAAATTTTTAAAGGAATTGAGACTTCCACCAATATAACAGAAAAGCCAACGCACGGACAGAAAGACAATGCAGCAAAATGAATGAGAATTTAACGAGAACAATAAACAATGAAACGCTAACATAGGAGGCTATAACAAATAGGGAGTTTGGAAACAAAATTGAATCTTTATTTCCTGCACAATCATTCGTGCTGGTTGACAGTTAAGTTCCACGCAACTTAGCGAAGCGATCTCGTAAGGCGTAGCCGAGTAATCAGCCACTTGTCATAGCATCAAGCGATAAACAATAAATCTGTGACAACTTTTTATGTAAGGATCAATTATCTTCTTAACGGAGTGGGCTCTAATTCTAAAATTAGAATCAGCGAAAATCAGTGTATTCCGTGCAATCCCTATTTTCATAAGTTGTAGCCTTGTATTATTATAGGTAATTATATAATAAGAGTTTATGAAATTGACCTTTCTTGTTGACAGATCAATCAAGCGAAAATATTTTCATTACTTTTGTGGCAAACAAACGCAGTTATTATTGATTTGATGGGGATATTACAGGATAAACTTTCAAAATACGATGCTCCTCAAAAAGCTATGGAGGTAGGCATCTACCCCTATTTCAGGGTTATAGGATCGGATCAGGACACTGAAGTTCTGATAAATGGGAAAAAAGTCCTGATGTTTGGTTCAAACAGCTATCTCGGGCTTACCAACCACCCTAAAATCAAGGAAGCCGCCAAAAAAGCCATTGATAAATATGGTACAGGTTGTGCAGGTTCCCGTTTTTTGAATGGCACACTCGACATACATGTCGAGTTGGAGGACAGGCTGGCCAGGTTAGTAGATAAAGATGCAGCAATCTGTTACAGCACAGGCTTCCAGGTGAACTTAGGCGTAGTTTCCGCACTCACAGGCCGTAACGATTATTTGCTGCTGGATGAATTAGACCACGCTTCGATTATTGAAGGCAGCAGGCTCTCATTTTCCAAAATACTCAAGTACCAACATAACGATATGCAAGCCCTTGAGGCAAAATTAAAGCTTTGTGAGCCGGATAGAATCAAGCTGATTGTAATTGATGGTATTTTTTCCATGGAAGGTGACATTGTGAATTTGCCTGAAATTGTAATGCTTGCCGGGAAGTATAATGCGTCTGTGATGGTTGACGATGCTCACTCAATCGGGGTGCTGGGCAAAAACGGATCCGGGACTGCTTCTCATTTTGGCCTGAGCAGCAAGGTGGATTTAATAATGGGAACTTTCTCCAAATCATTGGCTTCGTTAGGTGGTTTTATTGCTGCTGATCATGCAGTTATCAATTACCTGAAACACAACTCACGCTCATTGATTTTCAGTGCCAGCATGACACCCTCCTCGGCAGCTACGGTTCTTGCTGCACTCGATATTATGGAATCTGAGCCTGAAAGGATCAAGCACCTTTGGGATTTAAGCGATTATGCACTTAAAGCCTTCAAAAACCTGGGATTCGATACCGGCAGATCATCATCCCCTATTATACCTTTGTTTATACGGGATGATTATAAAGCGCTGATATTGACGAAGCTATTGCTGGAGGACGGGATATTTGTCAATCCGGTTGTGTCACCGGGTGTCCCGAAAGAAGACAGCCTGATACGGTTCTCGCTCATGGCTACCCACACATTTGAACAGTTGGATATTGCAATACAAAAAATATCTAAAGCAGCAATGAAACTTGGGGTAATTGCTGCTGATGCTGTTATTAAATAGATTTCCATTCTTTCCTGCAAATTTCTGCCAATGTCTAAAGTTATCCTTATTACCGGAATATCATCAGGATTTGGAAAAAAAACTGCTGAATTGCTGGCAGAAAAAGGACATATCGTGTATGGTACTGTTCGTAAATTAATCGAAAGCAAACCAGGTATTTATGTGTTGCAGATGGATTTGACTGATCCCGAATCCATAATACAGGCCGTTGATTCCGTTTTACAGAGAGAAGGGCGCCTGGATATCCTGATAAACAATGCCGGGATGCACACTGGTGGGTCAATCGAAACCACCCGGATAGAAAACATCAGGCTCCAGATGGATACCAATTTCATGGGAATGGTCAACATTCTTAGGGAAGTGTTGCCAACCATGCGGAAACAGCGAAACGGGACCATTATCAACTTCAGTTCTATTGGCGGATTGATGGGTTTGCCGTTCCAGGCATTTTATTCAGCCAGTAAATTTGCCATCGAAGGGTTAAGTGAAGCGCTCCGTATGGAACTTAAGCAATTCAACATCAATGTCGTTGTGATAAATCCAGGCGATTTCCACACAAACAATACAGCCAACCGAAGGAATTATCTAACAAAAAGTGATACCGATCCTTATAAGGAACAGTTCAGCAAAACACTTGCAATCATCGAGAAAGATGAAAATGGAGGATGGCCTCCGGATATCCTGACACGAAAAGTTGTGAAGATCATCGAAAGGCAAAATCCACGCCCTCGATATGTAATCGCTACAGTTGAACAAAAATTAGCGGTCATACTGAAAAATATCCTTCCTGCCGGTTGGTTTATGAAAATCCTTGCATCCCATTATGGGATAAAGTAGGATTAAGTATTTAGTGGTCAGGATTTTATGATTTGGATAAACCAGTTTTTAGCTGAATGAAATAGTCAATAGAAGGATTTAATTATCAATACTGAATTATATCATTTTCTTTGCACTATTTGAAACACAAAGTAAACTCGCAACTATCAATAACTTATCAGGTGAGCAAAGCAATCACTGGCTTTCAAAAAGGTTCTGAATGACGGAAATTTGCCGGGACAGCAGAAAGTGTTATTTGCTCCAGTCACCAAGATTTGTACTGATGCTGAGATAATTAGGTGAGCCAACCAAATGATAAGCAGCCCGCGAATAGCTGAAATTAAATTTTGAAATTTTAAGGCCTATACCCCACGAAAAGCCGACCATCCCGGTTTTCGTTGCAACTCGCATTTCTTCACGGCGCAGGTAATTGTATCCGAGCCGGATGCTCAAAAACTTGGCCGGAATAAATTCGCCACCAATAATTAAATGGCGGAGCGCATTGTTAGCAAAATTTTCCATCCTGGATTTTGAAACTGTTTCGCCGGCTAAGGAATTATTGGAAGAGTTGGGGTCGGTATAGCTCAGGTCCCATTTTTCAAGATGCTGAAACAGCAGCGAATACCGGAAAGGCACATGGGCAAGTTTTTTTGAAATACCGGCCTGGATTTCGAAAGGCAAAGGCTCTAAACCTGCTGTGGAATAAGTGGAAAGCTGTCTTCCGATATTCCGGAAAATGATTGAGGCACAAAAAGATTCGTTTGGCACATAACTCCCTGCAATATCTACTGCCAATCCGGTGGAATGATACGTTTCGAGGCCGGAATAGATAAATTTAACATTTGCCCCGACCGAAAATATCGAATCAAGCATTCGTGCCCAACCAACATTAAAAGCGTATTCACCCGCACTGAATTGTCCTAGGACATTACCCGATTCATCGGTATTATCAGTTTTTCCATAACTAATATACTGCATGGTTCCTGCAAAATTGCCTAACTTATTGATATTAAAGCCATAACTGGCAAAGCCGAAGTTTGAGCCATTATAGGAATCAATGAAATTTAATGAAAGGGTATGATTCATTTCCGGAGAAATCAACGAAGGATTTGCCAGGGCAAGGCTTAAGTCATGATCGTGGATTGTAAGAAAGTTGCCGCCAAGTGCTGCTACCCGCGCCGACTTGGTGAGGTTTAAGAAATCATACGTGTTGGTTCCACCCGATTGAGCTATCAGCCAATTATTGAAAATCAAACAAATAACAGTAACAATTGCAGTTTTAAGGAACGTTTTTTTCACAAGCAGATGTTTAAGTATGTATGTTGACCGGAAGGTTGTTTTAGTAACGACATGGGCAGGGTTTTATTTTTACATGCATAACTTTTTTCTGAATCCAACCCAAAAGAAAAGGCTGAAAATTCCAGCCTTCCTTTTTTCGTTTACGATTCAATCTTTTTTAATTCAGCTTTTGCAGCGATCCTGAACCTTTTACATCTGTAGAAATATCGGGAGTTCCGCTATAATACACGCTGCCGCTCCCACGGATTTTTACATTAAGCCCTGTGGTTGCCATAACTTTACAATTCCCTGACCCATTGATTATTATATTTACAAATCCTGTAGCAAAATTCTCAGCTTTCACATCCCCCGAACCGTTAACCTGAATTCTGTGTTTTTGAGCTCCCCCTTTGAGAATAATATTTCCCGAACCATTCACTTTGCTTACCACATCCGATGCATCAACAGCGAGATCAATGTCCCCTGATCCATTGATATACAATTCCAGATCAGAAGCAATAAATTTGCTTCCTGATCTGATGCTTCCCGAGCCATTGATCTGAAGTTCTGAAATTGTTTTTACAGGAATGGTAATGGTAATTGGTTTGTTGGTGGATAAACAAGGTTCTGAACTGATTTTGAGCATATTGCCCCTTTGATCAAGTTGAATTTCTTGGATCAGGTTGCTCTCTCCTTCAATTATGAGTGATTCACCTGAATCGGCCACCAGCAATATATCCGCGCTGATTGACAAGTTTATCCCTGTAACATCTGAAAGTTTGACCGTTCGTGTCGAAATTTTGCCATTGCCTTCCATGCAATCAATGCAGGAGGTAAAAAACAGGGAGAATGCGATTATTCCTGTTGAAAAGAGAAGTTTTTTTAACATATCAATTTGTTTTAAAAAGAGTTAATGATACAAAGTTAATATATATTTTGATGCAATATTTGCAACAGGTATTATTTTATCATTGCCTGTTGACCTTTACACTATTCTTCACCTCACCAGAAACTTGGCTTAAACATCCTGAGCTTTATCTGTCAGCATCGGTACAAACCGAAAACTGCCATGTTGTTCTGTAATTATTTCGTTATCCGAAACCTTGGTGATTTGTGTCATAACTTGTACATCATTTTTACCTAGAGGTACAACCAGGATACCTCCCTGTTTTAGCTGTTTTACCAAAGCTTCGGGAATGAACGGGGCAGCAGCAGTAATTAATATTCTATCGAAAGGGGCATGGGCTGGCAAGCCTTCGTAACCATCACCGTAAAACAGGCGTATGCGGTAACTCAATGGCGGGTCGAGGGATTTTAACTTGTCAAAAAGTAGTTTTTGCCGTTCAATTGTATAAACTTTAGCGCCCATTTCAGCCAGGATGCTAGTTTGATAACCTGAACCTGTACCAACTTCGAGTATGCGGAAGCCACTTTTAACTTGTAACAATTCACTTTGAAAGGCCACTGTATAGGGTTGGGAAATGGTCTGGCCAGATCCGATGGGGAATGCTTTGTCTTCGTATGCAAATTCAAGAAATGAAGAATCGAAGAAAAAATGACGCGGGATCGCTTCCATCGCCGCCAGTACATTTTCATCAGTAATCCCTTTAATCCGCAGTGAATCAATGAGTTTTTTGCGTAAGCCTTTATGCCTGAAAGTATCGGTTTGCAGAATAGCACCCATGAAGTAAAAAAATATTAAAATTGCTGTTTGCGAAATTAGTCAATCAGTCTTGCAAAATGAAGGAGTGAAGAGAAATTTGCGGGATAATAATTTTCTTTTCGTTCAAATCAAAAAAACAGTTGTACATTTGCACTCGTAATTCAATCCACTCTGAATTTTCCTGAATTTTCGCGGTTAATTTCAACACACCTTTTTCAGGTTTTCAAAAGTAAATTCAATATTATCAAAAAGACTTAAACTTTCTTTAATTAATAGTCCATTAACCCTATTCGCATGTACGATAAAAGCGAACTCGAAAGCAAACTGCTCAACGAACTGCGCGATATTGCAAAGCAGTTCAGCATTCGCAAAAGCGAGACAATGAAAAAGCAGGATCTTGTTTACCAGATTCTTGACCATCAGGCAGCCAATCCCACACCCGATATTCTGGAGGCTGAAAAAAATGCCCATGTCCGGGTTCAACGGGACCCACGCAAGCGCATACCTATCGAAAATATCAAAGATGCACGCAAGCCGGAATTCCGGACAAAGGATTTCGACAGGAGCAAAACAACCTTAGAAGCCAAAAATGAACCTGCAGCCTTGAGTAATGAAAAACAAAAAATCCCTCAGGTTGTGAAGGTTGAAAAACCTGCCATACCACCTGTCGAAAAACAAAAAATCCCACAGGTCGTAAAGCCTGAAAAACCTGCCATTCCCGTTACTGACAAGCAAAATACCAACCAGGTTGCCAAGGTCGAGAAACCTGTCATTTCTGTGAACGAAAAAAACAAGAATCCTAAGACAGAAAAACAAGGGGGTGATATCAGATCAGCATCAAAATCATTTGATCGCCCTGCATCAAGCAATCTGCCGGCATGGGAAATGCAGGAATTTAACGAACGCCGCCATCGCGGACGACGCCCCAAGGATTCGATCCAGGCGGAACCCCTCAAGATTTTCACTGCCGAAGTTGATCCATTGGTCGCAACCGGCCCATCTTTTCCAAATAAGGAAGAGTGGAAACCCGTCACTCGCCCCGAAAGAGTTGAAAAAGAACCAAATAAAGAAGGACCGGTTGGCATACCTGACGATTTTATTCCTTCCTTCGATTTTAAAGAACCTGAAATTGAATTGCTTAACAGGCATGAGACCATTGAGGAGGAAATTCTGGCAGTCCCGGAGCAACCAAACGAAGACCTTCAAAACGATCAGCAAAGATATACCGATGGCAGCCGGGATGGTCAGCGTTTTAACCGTAACGACCGCAATGACCGCCGTCAGCAGCCGGCGCAACCTTCTCGTGAAGATTATTCATGGGAATTTGAGGGAATAGTAACCTGTGAAGGCGTACTCGAAATGATGCCTGATGGCTATGGCTTTTTAAGGTCGTCAGACTACAATTATCTAAATTCCCCCGATGATGTGTATGTGTCGCAATCACAGATAAAGCTGTTCGGATTAAAAACAGGTGATACGGTTAAAGGCACAATCCGTCCGCCAAAAGAAGGCGAGAAGTTCTTTCCGTTGGTAAAAGTAGAGAACATAAATGGTAAACTTCCGGAAGAAATTCGTGACCGCATCCCTTTTGATTATCTCACGCCGCTTTTCCCGGAGAAAAAATTTACCATCACAGGACACCCTGGAGCAACTTTCAGCACCCGGGTTATTGATTTGTTCAGCCCCATCGGCAAAGGGCAAAGGGGGCTAATCGTTGCCCAGCCAAAAACCGGAAAAACAGTGCTGCTAAAAGAAATCGCCAACGCTATTGCTTACAACCATCCGGAAGTTTATCTCATTGTTTTGTTGATTGACGAGCGTCCGGAGGAAGTAACCGATATGGCGCGCAATGTAAGGGCAGAAGTAATTGCATCAACTTTCGATGAACCTGCAGATCGTCACGTCCGCATAGCCAACCTGGTGCTCGAAAAAGCGAAGCGTCTTACTGAATGCGGGCATGATGTGGTAATTCTCCTCGATTCAATAACCCGTCTTGCAAGGGCATACAACACTGTTGCGCCTGCTTCGGGTAAGGTATTATCAGGCGGAGTTGAGGCAAACGCGCTTCAAAAGCCTAAGCGTTTTTTTGGTGCTGCACGTAAAATTGAAAACGGAGGTTCGCTTACCATCATAGCTACCGCGCTTACCGATACAGGTTCGCGTATGGATGAAGTTATTTTTGAGGAATTTAAAGGTACCGGCAATATGGAACTTCAACTCGACCGGAAATTATCAAATAAACGTATTTTCCCGGCCGTTGATATCGTGGCATCAAGTACCCGTCGCGATGACCTGCTTCTTGAAAAAGACGTGCTCCAGCGGTTGTGGATTCTGCGGAATCACCTGGCAGATATGAATCCTATTGAAGCAATGGAGTTCCTCAAAGAAAAGATGAAATTTACCCAGACCAACGAGGAGTTTCTTATCTCGATGAACAGTTAATCATTTGAGAAATTCGTTTTGAATTCCTTTTTGTGGGCTGAAAAAGAAATTTCACGCAGATAGCGCGGATAAATTCGGCGGATTTACGCAGAAAGCATCCGCGAAATCTGCGTATCTTTTTTAAATATCAGGGAAATCAGCCATCCTTCTGTATCGTTGGCTATTAATTCAGTAATATGAAATTTGAACAGTACAATTTTGCACCTGAAATAAAACGAAGTATCCTGGAGGCTGGTTTCAGGCGGCCCACAGATATACAGTATAAAAGCTTTTCGCCCATTTTGCATGGTGATGATGTGCTTGCCATAGCACAGACCGGAACAGGTAAAACAGCCGCTTTTGCCATTCCGGTGATCAATATGTTGCATGAGAAAAAGTCATCAAAACGCAGCGAAGGAATCAGGTGTCTTATTATGGTTCCCACCCGGGAACTTGCCTTGCAGATCACGGAGGTTTTTCAGGCCATTGGCGCACATACCCGCGTAAAAACATTTTGCCTCATGGGTGGCGTTGATCAGGATGCGCAGATTATCAGTTTAGGGCAGGGTGTTGATATCGTGGTGGCAACACCTGGCAGGATGTTCGATTTAGTAAGTCAGGGGCACCTTGATCTGAAAAAAATCGAAATCCTCATCCTCGATGAAGCCGATCACATGCTCGACCTGGGTTTTATCAAGGACATACAGGATTTGGTAAAAATGCTTCCCCGAAAAAGGCAAACACTTTTTTTCT
>Ga0247841_10012289_pt1 | contig 11202 bp, 10 predicted proteins | sample LaCruzMarch2015__2_FD_192410 | JGI IMG/M metagenome (GOLD analysis project Ga0247841, IMG submission 192410) | Freshwater microbial communities from meromictic Lake La Cruz, Castile-La Mancha, Spain - LaCruzMarch2015_18m | ecosystem: Environmental > Aquatic > Freshwater > Lake | place: Spain...
TGGGCAACATCGCCGGCATGATCCAGGAGATCGAGCGGGAGTCCACGCCGCTGCAAAGGAAACTGGAGCAGTTCGGCAAATGGATCGTCTACCTGTGCTTCGTGCTCGTGGCCACGATCTTCTTTCTCGAATGGGCCCGCGGCGGCAAGATGATCGACGTCTTCCTCACGGCGGTCAGCCTGGCCGTGGCGGCCATCCCGGAGGGCCTGCCCGCCGTGGTGACGATCGCCCTGGCGCTGGGCGTCCAGCGCATGGTGAAACGCCACGCCCTGATCCGACGGCTTCGGTCCGTCGAGACCCTGGGCAGCGCCACCGTCATCTGCTCCGACAAGACCGGCACGCTCACCAAGAATGAGATGACAGTCCAGGCCGTCTTCGCCGGCGGGCAACTGTTCCGCGTGACGGGGATCGGCTATGACCCCAAGGGCGAGTTCCTCGCAGAGGGCAAGACCGTCAACCCGCCGGACTACCCGGATCTGGTGAAGGCCCTGAAGGTGGGCGTCCTGTGCAACGGCGCGCAGCTCGTGCAGGAGCAAGACTCCTACAAGATCGTGGGCGATCCCACGGAAGGGGCGCTTCTGACCGTGGCCGCCAAGGCCGGGATTTGGAAGAGCCGGGAGGAAGAGAAGTCTCCTTTCCTCGATGAGTTGCCGTTCGACTCACAGCGTAAGAAGATGACCGTCGTTCGGCGGGTGGAGAATCGCTCGGTCGCGTTTGTCAAAGGGGCCCCGGACGTCCTGCTGACCGATTGCGTCAACGTAGCATGGGCGTCCCGCCCATGTGTCGCAGGGCCGTCTGGGCCCTGCCCTCACGGGCAAGATGCCCATGCTACGGCGCAGGAGACCGTCCATCCGCTGACCGCTGAAGAACGCCGGCGAATCGCGACCGCCAACGACGACCTGACCGGCCAGGCGATGCGGGTCCTGGGGGTGGCCTACCGGGAGCTGGACGGCGAGCCGGGCCAGCTCGATGCCGCCGCGGTCGAGCGGGACCTCACGTTCGTCGGCCTGATCGCCATGATCGATCCGCCGCGCGAAGAGGTCAGGCAGGCGATCCGCGCGTGCGTGACCGCCGGCATCAAAACGGTCATGATTACGGGCGATCACAAGAACACCGCGACGGCCATCGCCCGGCAACTGGGCTTCTTCCAGGAAGACTCGCTGGCCCTGTCCGGCGAAGAGCTGGACCAGCTCAGCCAGGAGCAGCTCGAACGGCAGGTGGATCGGATTCCCGTCTACGCCCGCGTCTCGCCGGAGCATAAGCTGCGGGTCGTCCGCGCGTGGCGCAGCCGCCATGAGATCGTCGCGATGACGGGCGACGGCGTGAACGACGCCCCGGCCGTCAAGGAGGCCGATATCGGCGTCGCGATGGGCATCACCGGCACCGACGTGACCAAGGAAGTCTCGGACATGGTGGTCACGGACGACAATTTCGCCTCCATCGTCGCGGCGGTCGAGGAAGGCCGGGGCATCTACGACAACATCCTCAAGTTCGTACACTACCTGCTCTCGTGCAACACGGGCGAGATCCTGGTCATGTTTGTCGGCTCTCTGATCGGATTGCCGGTGCCCCTGCTGCCCATCCAAATCCTGTGGATCAACCTCGTGACGGACGGCCTGCCGGCCCTGGCTCTCGGCGTGGACCCGGTGGACCCCAAGATCATGAAGAGGCGGCCCCGAGCCCCGGATGAGCCGGTCGTAACCCGCGGCCGCGGGCTCCTGATGCTGACGCAAGGCGCCTTCATCGCGGCCTGCAGCCTGGGCGCCTACACGTTGGTTCTCTTCGTGGAGAAGGAAGGGCTCGCTCGCGCCAGGACAGCCGCCTTCATCGTTCTGGCGGTCAGCCAGCTCTTTCACGCCTACAACTGCCGCAGCCTGACGGAGTCCTTGTTCAAAATCGGCGTGTTCACCAACAAGAGCCTTCTGCTCGCCACCGGGATTTCGTTCGCCCTCCAGATGGCGGTCGTATACATTCCACCGCTGCCAACCGTCTTCAAGACCGAGCCGCTGGGCCTGCTCGACTGGGTGCTGGTCATCACGATTTCGTCACTTCCCTTGTGGGGCACGGAGATCTACAAGGCGATCCACCAACGCAGAGATCCCCAACAGAGACTCTGACGATGCCAAACAGACAGCACGATTGACAGGCCGTCCGGTTTCTCATCTAATCTGGGCAAAACAGAACGCCCTCTCAGCAAGGTAGAATAGGATGAATCCATCCGTCGAGGAGATCAGACAGACGGTGTTGCCGATTCTGCACCGCTATGGCGTAACGAAGGCGGCGGTCTTTGGCTCGGCCGTCAGGGGGCAGTTGCGTCCGGAAAGCGATATCGACATTCTCGTCCGCATCGGGGACGATATCAGCCTGCTGGGTTTTGTCGGTCTGAAGCTCGATCTGGAGCAGGCTTTGGGCCGTCGCGTGGATCTGGTCGAATACGATACGATCAAGCCCCGCTTGCGCGAGCAGATTCTGGAAGAACAGGAGATGATTCTGTGACCAGCATGAAAAGACTCTGGGTGAGCGTCGTTCCTTATAATAAGCAGATTGCCATCGCCGCCCTGGAGAGCGGGGCCGAAGCGGTCGTCGTGCCGGAAGGCCAGAGCGATACGGTTCGGCAGTTCGGCCGGATCAAGACGGTCGAGAAGCATGGCGATCTCAAGCCCGGCGTCGATGTCGAGTTCATCGATGTCGCAGGCAAAGCCGACGAAGATCGCGCCGCCGCGGTGCCCACAGATAAGGTCGTTGTGGTCAGGATGCTCGATTGGACGATCATCCCCATCGAGAACCTGCTCGCCCGGCGCGGCAAGAACCTCATGGTCCAGGTCGAAACCAGCGAGCAGGCCCGGCTCATGGTCGAGATTCTCGAAAAGGGCGTGGACGGCGTCGTGCTCAGCACCGCCGATATCAACGAGATCAAGAAGACAGCCGAGATCATTCACAGCGTCAGCGAGCGAATCGGCCTCGTCGCCGCCACGATCACCGCCACCAAGCAGCTTGGCATGGGCGACCGCTCCTGCCTCGACACCTGCACGCAGATGACGGTGGGTGAAGGAATGCTCGTCGGCAACACGGCCTCGGGCTTCTTCCTCGTCCACTCGGAGTCCCTCGACAACCCGTACGTCGCCTCGCGTCCCTTCCGGGTCAATGCGGGGGCCGTGCACGCCTACCTCCTCACTCCGGGCGGAAAAACGAAATACCTGGCCGACCTCAAAGCGGGCGATGAGGTGATGCTCGTGAATAATGAAGGCCGGACCCAGACCGCCTACCTGGGCCGCAACAAGATCGAGCGTCGCCCGATGCTGCTGATCGAAGCCGAAGCCGAAGGCCAGCCGATCAGCTTGGTCCTGCAAAACGCCGAGACGATCCGCCTGATGGACCCGCAAGGCAAAGCGACGTCGGTCACGAACCTTAAGCCCGGGGACAAAGTTTTGGCCCACATTGAGAAAAGCGGCCGCCATTTCGGCATGAAAGTCGAAGAAAGCCTGATCGAGCGATAATCCGAAGGTGTGACACAATGAGCACAGAGGCAGCCCCCCCTTTGTCACCCCCGCGCAGGCGAGGGTCCAGGAAGGCCGGGGCGTTACTGGATTCCCGCCTGCGCGGGAATGACAAGGACGTACAACCGCCCTGAGGTATATTCCATTCTGTCGGAGCCCCTCAATCGGACTCCTCGGTTCGGCGCTTCCGCCGATCCACGAATTTCAGGGGAGACTTCTTCTGGCGTTTCTGCAGGTCCTTCACCATCTCATCCAGATCATGATGATGCTTTTCCGCGTAGGCATCCCGATTGCGCCAGACCTCCGCAATGATCTCGTCCTTACACATCGGCACCCCAGTCAAAGACAGGCTCCTTGACTTCTTCGAGTTCATCCTCGAAGTCAGTGATGTCATGTTCGTCCCAGAATTCCGCGAGTTCTTCGATAGAATGAATTTTGGGAATCTTACCCATACTCACCGATCCGAGCGTTGACGCTTACGTTGCCGCGTCTTCTTCGATTCCGCGCTGTGGTCCACCAACTTGTTGGGGGACTGACGCTCCATTTGGCGCAGCTCCTCCACCATCGCATCGAGGTTGTACCGATGCCGCTTGGCAAATGCAGCTCGGTTCCGCCAGACTTCTCTCAGGATTTCATTCTCTACCATAGCTGGCTATCGATGTCTCAATATAAGCGATCGGTCTGCTCATAGCTTAAGTGTACAGGATCTCGCCTTCTTTCATAAGCCCGCCGACAAGGTACTTGCGCGTACTGAGAGGGTGTGGGAGCAGCCGGCATTCTCCGGGTGGCAGCCTCAAGGCCAAAGGCCTTGGGGATGGCTGGCCTCTGATCACAGGCAAATCCTTGTTCATAGGGCAGGCCATCCCCACGTCGAGACGCCGCACCTATGACTTGGTCTGAAACAGCAGCGGCGTCAGCTCGGCCAGGTAGCGGCGCCAGACCGTGAAGCTGTGGGTGCCGGGGGTGGGGACCCAGGTAAGCTTGACGCTTTTGGATTGGAGCCAATCGACCAGCTTTTGATTGACGCCGATCAGGCCGTCCTGCCGGCCGCAGGCGATCCAGAGCAGACGCAACTGGGCATTGATGCCTTCGTTCACAGTCGGGTAGGTCTTCTCGAAGTTTGCGTCGAGGCCGCCGGAGCTGAAGGCCCCGATCCAGGCGAAGCGATCCAGGGCATTGAGGCCGATGAGGAGGGATTGGGTTCCGCCCATCGACAGGCCCGCGATCGCGCGGGCGCTACGATCCGTGGACACGTGGTAGGCCTTCTCCACCTGCGGGATGACCTCTTTGAGCAGCGCCTCGCGGAACTTCTCGATGCTGTCCTGCCAGACGCCGGCCTGGCGCAGGCCCGCCCAGCCGTTGGCGATGACTTCCTTGTTGCCATAGCCCAGCGGCATCACGATCAGCATGGGTCTGGCCTTGCCTTGGGCGATGAGATTGTCGAGGATGATATTGGCCCGGCCGACGGAGACCCAGGCATCCTCGGCATCGCTGTAGCCGTGCAGGAGATAAAGCACAGGATAAGACTGCTTGGCCGCAGGGTCATAGCCGGGCGGCGTGTACACTAAGAATGGGCGATCATCGCCCACAATATCAGAGTGGTAAAGGTGGCGGTGAATCACGCCGTGGGGCACGTCGGTGATTTCCCAGGGCAGCGTGGGCGAACCCGGGACGTGTACTTGGCTGTCCGTGTTCAGCAGGTTGTATTTGAGCAGCGGATTGGCAGGGTCGATGGTCCGCAGGCCGTCCACTTGGAAGCTGTATGCATAGATGTCCGGCTTGAGCGGCTCGGTGGTTATCGACCAGACGCCCCCCTCCCCCTTTTGCATCGGGCCGCCCTTGGCGCCCTCGCAGCGCAGCACGACTTCTTTCGCGTTGGGGGCTCGCAGGCGGAACGTGACGCGGCCAGACGAAGGCACCTCCGGCGATACCAGCGTTTGTGCCGAGACAGAAGTGGCAACACTCAACAGCAGGACAACAGGCAGATTCGACATAGGCACATTCTCCCCAAAGAAGCGGTCAATAGTAATCCAGCGGCGGGATCGCAATGCCCGTGAATTCGATCAGGAGAAGGCACAAATCGCGATAGGCCCCTGATCCCGGCGACCACCGTTCCAGCACTTGGTACTGACTGTCTTCGGCGCCCTCCAGGATCCATTGCGCGCCGTCCAGACCGAAACGATCCTGGTTTTTCGGCATTTCCCAAAACCCGACGCGGATCAGTCTCGCCCGAAACTTGCTCTGCTCGCCCGGCGACAAGGCCCGCTGTACCCGCTTGACGATCTCTCCCGGGGCATGCCCTCCGGCGCCGTCCAGCTCCACCGCGCTGAGAGTGAGAGACGAGCCGCTTCCCTCCACCCGCACGGCGATCGGGTGATGAGCACTCCGCAGCCACAGAAACCGATAGGCGAACCCGCCCGACCCCTGGCCGCAGGACAGGGACGGCTCCAGCATCGCGCGGAGAAACTGGGAGTAGAAATCCCGTGTCAATCCATCGATCTTCGGCCGTGACGGATCGAGAGCTCCCTTGGGAAAATAATAGTCTCCCGCATCCAGCGACGGGCATTCGGACCTGACGGTCAGCGGTTTCGTCTTCGTCGAGCATCCCCACCCGCCAAGAAGAATGGCACAGACCAGAACCACTGCTGGGATCGGACTTCTCATCGATGGACTTTCCTTAAATCATTCATCTTCGATGCTCCCGGCGTCCAAGAGCTTCTCCACAGACGGGCAACACCATAGCACCGCGTGTGGAACAAATCAATGGGACGGTCGAGTCATTGGCTCCCCGTGTGTGGCTACATTGCGTGGGGGTAGGGTGGCAGCCTCAAGTCCGCAAGGACTTGGGGATGGCCTGCCAGTAAATGCGGGATCCGCCCGCCGCCGGCGTCCAACCATCCCCAAGGCCGGAAGCCTTGAGGCTGCCACCCGGACGAGCAACAGGTCTACTGGGATAGGCTCTTAGTCGCACACTGCCCCCGCTTGGACGTGGAGAGACCCTTTCACCCGGTCAGTTTCATGCCGACGATGCCGGTGAGAATCAGGGCAAAGGACAGAAGCCGGAGCATGTTGACCGCATCGCCGAACACGGTGATGCCGAGCAGGAAGGTGCCGGCGGCGCCAATGCCGGTCCAGACGGCGTAGGCCGTGCCGATAGGGATCTGCCGCTGCGCCGTCCAGAGGAAAAAGCCGCTCAGGGCCATCGACACGACGGCCAGAACGATGAACAGCCACTTGAAGCGCGTCGTTTGGGACAGCTTGAACCCCAGGGGCCAACCCACCTCAAACACACCGGCGATGAGCAGATACAACCATGTGAGCCTCATCCGACCTCCGCTCGATTTCCATCCCAAGGGAATCTGTTGTACGGCCCGAGATCTTGCTCAAGACAAGTGGCAGCGAAGGAAGGCGCCTCCGCTGCCACTGATGAGTTTTGACGAGCAAGTTCGGTAACGTGTAGGGTGGGGCTTGCCCCACCGCTTTCCGTGGCTTCGGGTCTAGGGTGGGGCAAGCCCCACCCTACAACTACAGAGACTCCGCCGAAAAGAATGTCACGGCTTTTCTTCTTCGAGGATTTGGCCGGTATCGGAGAGTTTCAGGGCCGTGCCGCTGGCGCCTTCGACCTCGTAGAAGGTCTTGCCGCCCTCGACTTCCACCGAGGCCTTCAATCCCGCGGCCGAGCCGAAGTATTTCTCGGCGGCATTGCGCACCACCAGCGGCAGTGCGGCGTACGGAACACCCTGCCCAGTCGTCAGCACCGTGCCGTCGGCGGCGACGTCGTACTCCATGTCCCGGCCCCGCACCGTCGCCTCGACGTCATAAACGGTCTGGCCGTTCTCCTCGGCTTTCTCGATCTTCCTGATCGTGTCGGTGGCCGTCAGCTTCTTGATGGCCGCCTGGGCCGGCTCGGGGACTTGCGACAAAGTCACTGACTGCGCCGGCGCCTCCGCCTTCTCTGCTTTCTGCGCCTTTTCCGCTTTTTCTCCCTGCGGCGAGACGGAGGAGCAGCCTACAACTCCAACGATCACGATGACGGCCAGTACACTCTGAAACATCCGATGTTGCATTGTAGTACCTCCTTGATCTTGTTGTACCTGTTGCAATTCGCGCACTCCATCGACGGCCCTAATGGTACCATGTCCTATCGAGAAAGGTCAATAAGAGCGCCGCGGCATTTCTCAGCGGTCGATGTCGATGTCCTGGAAGGAGAGGGGGTCGTCCACCGGCTCCATGTGGCTGAAGATGGTGACGCCGGCAAGGGCGCCGCGAATGTCGGTCTCGATGTTCTCGACCACGTGATGACCCTTGTGGGTGGTCCAGCGGCCGGGGACCAGGACGTGAATGGAGACAAACCGCCGGCCCGCCGACTGGCGGGTGCGAATCGCGTGAAACTGGATGCCCTGCTCCTTGTATTTCTCGAGGACCGCCATCAGCTTTTCGTATTCTTCCGGAGGCAGCGCCGCATCCATCAGGCCTGCAACCGACCGCCGCATCAGTTGAAACCCCGTGTGCACGATATTGGCCGCGACCGCCAGCGCGACAATCGGGTCCAGCACGTCCCAGTCCGTCAGCGCCACAGCCCCGACGCCGACGATGACGGCCGCCGAGGTCCACACGTCCGTCATCAGGTGGTGCGCATCGGCTTCCAGCGTGATCGAATCGCTCTTTCTTCCAACGTGCAGCAGGACGCGGGCGACACTGAAGTTGATCGCCGAGGCCACGACGGCGACGGCCAGACCGAGACCGGCCTGCTCCACCGGTCGCGGGACGACGAGCCGATGGATGGCCGCCACGGCGATGCTGACCGCCGCCAGCAGGATCAGGACTCCTTCCGCCCCGCTGGCGAAGTACTCCGCTTTGCTGTGCCCGTACTGATGCTCCTCGTCCGCCGGTCGTGCCGCCACGATCAGCATGGCCAGGGCCAGGAACGCCGCCACCAGATTGACCAGCGATTCCACCGCATCCGAAAGCAGACCGACAGAGCCCGTCAAGAGGTAAGCAAGGCTCTTGAGCCCAATAGTAACAATGGCTGCCGCAATCGACAGCCACGCGTATCGCGTCAATGAGGATCGGTCCATAATGACGGCTCAGGTTCTCCTTTACAGCAAAGAGAGACGATAGCACGGCCAACGCAGCGAAGCAATAGACCCGGAAAGATAATATGGCTCCTCCGGTCTTTGCGTGCTTCAATGGTTATGGGGGGCTCTTGTGCTTGATGAAGGTGCCCCTGCGGTATTCCTCGAAGGCGATGCGCAACTGTTCTTCCGTGTTCATCACGATGGGACCGTACCACGCCACCGGCTCGCCGATGGGCCGGCCCGATATGAGCAGGAATCGAACAGGCTCTTCTTCGGTCGAGACCATGACCTGATCGCCCTTGTCGAACAGGACGAGCATGCCGTTGCCCAAGAAGGGATCGCGCTGCATATCGAAATAGTTCGCTCCCTGCACGTCATAACTGAACGGGTCCTTCTGATCGCAGAAGTAGCCTTTGCCCTCGATCACGTAGGCAAAGGCCGTATGGTCCCATGGCGTGGGGTGAAAGTGCTCGGACCGCGGCGGGACAATCACATCCAGGTAGGTCGGGTCGGTCACAATATCGCGGACGGGGCCCTGCGTGTCGCCCATCGTGCCGGAAACGATCCGGACCACGGAGCCGTCGGCCATCGCCACCTCGGGGATCTGCCCGGCCTTGACCTCCCGATAGCGCGGCTCCATCATCTTATGGCTGGCGGGCAGATTCGCCCAGAGTTGAAAGCCCAACATCAGTCCGGCCGGGTTGCCCTTGGGCATCTCCTGGTGGACGATGCCGCTGCCGGCGGTCATCCACTGCACATCGCCACTGCGGATGACGCCCCGATTGCCCATGCTGTCGCCGTGCTCGACCGTTCCGTCGAGGACGTAGGTGATCGTCTCGATCCCGCGGTGGGGATGCCAGGGAAACCCCCGGATGTAATCCGCCGGCTTGCTCGACCGGAAATCATCGAACAGAAGGAAGGGATCGAACATCGGCACCTCGCCGTTTCCGAACGCACGCCGCAGGTGTACGCCCGCCCCTTCCATCGTGGGTTTGCTGCGCCAGACCTTGTGAATCTTCCTCGTTCCCGTCATTACCGCTGTCCCGGTCATGGTTACCCCCCTTTGTCTCTCAGACCTTGTCTCAAGCATTCAGACCCTACTGGCCCTATCTTAGCCGCCGGCCGGCCCGCGTGGCGTAAGCTTTTCCCCACATGACGCACGCTGCACGCCGGCTGAAAAAGCCAAGACTTGCCCCCGGCCGCATGGTACAATGCTTCAATGTTGGCTCACGATCCCGAGTCGTTGTGGAGGTGTAAGAAATGTCGCACTCGAACGAGAATCACGATCATCAGAACGTGCATCCGCACGATCATCATCCCTGCTCCATGCGGGCAGAAGCGGCAGGTCAAGCCCCGCCTCTCCGAGAGAGACTGAGGCATAGTTGGTTGTTTTGGCTGCTGCCGATTGCGGGCCTGGTCTCGCTGGTCTGGTTCCTCCTTCGAGTGATTCCCAAGCCCTCGCGGGCCCTGTACCCCTGCCAGCAACTCGCCCTGCCGCTGGCGTCGGGCTTCGTCGCCTGGCTGATCGGGCTGGCCGGGGCCGTCGTGGCGTTTCGTAAGGCCAAGGGACTTCTGCGGCAGTCCCGCTGGCCGCTGGCGCTGGCGTGCCTTGTGGCCGCGATGGTCTTTGGCGCAATCGCCGTCGTGAATCTGCCGGAGAAGGCAACCGTCGCCGCCGAGCAGCCGGGGCTTTCGCCCCTCGGCCAAGGCCAGGGCATCCATCCGGGACGCGTGGTCTGGGTCCACGATCCCGAGGCCGCCAACTGGGAGGGTCCGGGCAACGGCCACCCCTGGCAAGACGAGTGCACCAATCCGGCGGTCTGCGAGCAGATGGTGTCCAAGGCCATCCGCTCGCTCACGGGCGAAGCGACCGACGCCAAGGCATGGGACGCCCTGTTCCGCTATCACAACAAGGCGCGCGGCAAGGGCGACGTCGGCTACAAGCCCGGCGAGAAGATCATGATCAAAGTGAATTTCGTCGGGATGATTGCCGGCGGCAGGTGCGTCGATTCCAAGACCTACGCGGTGCTGAAGGAGTGGGAAGACTACATGAACACCTCGCCGCAGTCGATCGCCGCCCTGCTCAAGCAATTGACGCAAACCGTGGGCGTCAAGCAGGCAGATATCACCGTCGGCGACACTTTGTGCCTCTTTACCAAGGATTACTATGACCTGCTCCACAAGCAATTCCCCGAGGTCGCCTATCTGGACGCTCAAGGCACCTCCGGCCGGACCAAGGCGGAGTTTTCCACGGTCCCGATCTACTGGAGCAGCCGGCCCGAGGGTGTCAAGCAGGACTACCTGCCTGAGTCCTACGTCGAGGCCACGTACTTCATCAACTTCGCCAACCTCAAGGCTCACAGCGGCGCCGGCGTCACGCTCACCGCGAAGAACCACTACGGCACCCTGATTCGCACGCCGCCGGAGAAAGGCTACTTCGACCTGCATAAGGGTGGCTTCAGCAAGGGCAGCAAGGAGTACCGGAACCTCGTGGACCTGATGGGCCACGCCCAGACCGGCGGCAAGACCGTGCTCTACTTGCTCGACGGCCTCTATTGCGGGACGCACCCGGTGGATCGCGTCCCCCGGAAGTTCGCCTCCGCTCCCTTCAACGACGACTGGACCTC
>Ga0247841_10012290_pt1 | contig 11199 bp, 10 predicted proteins | sample LaCruzMarch2015__2_FD_192410 | JGI IMG/M metagenome (GOLD analysis project Ga0247841, IMG submission 192410) | Freshwater microbial communities from meromictic Lake La Cruz, Castile-La Mancha, Spain - LaCruzMarch2015_18m | ecosystem: Environmental > Aquatic > Freshwater > Lake | place: Spain...
GTGAAGAAGCCGGTATTAAATCAGTTTATTTTAAAGTTTACAGTAATTATGCCTATGGTTATTTAAAACACGAAGGTGGTACTCACCGCTTAGTTCGTTTATCTCCTTTTAACGCTAACCAGCTTCGTCAAACTTCTTTCGCCAAAGTTGAAGTTTCTCCCGTCATTCAAAATGATAATAGTGTTGCCATTAAGCCCGAAGATATAGAATTTTCTGCTTTTAGATCAGGCGGTAATGGTGGTCAAAATGTCAACAAAGTTTCTACTGCTGTTCGTATTGTCCATAAACCCACTGGTATTGCCGTCAGTTCTCAAAGTCAACGTTCTCAAGAGCAAAATCGCAATCTGGCTATGGAAGTTTTATTATCCAAACTCTGGGCCATCGAACAGGAAAAACAAAATCAAGAGAAAAAAGATATCAAAGGTGAAAATGTTGTCGCTGGTTGGGGTCATCAAATTAGATCCTATGTTTTACATCCTTATAAAATGGTTAAAGATTTACGCACCAGATACGAAACCTCTGATACTGTCGGTGTTCTTGATGGTGATTTAAATGCTTTTATTGAAGCAGAATTAAAATTATAACTATGTTTATTTTAAAAATAATCTTAAAAATCTTTCTTGGTTTAGCCTTTTTAATAGTTGTTTTAGTGGCTATTTTTTCCAGTCTAATTTCCAAGTCACTCGGTAAAAATCCAAATTATTTAATTGAAACTGCCTACAAATCGGTTAAATTTAATGATTATCAATCAAATGACAAAATTAATTTTTTAATTCTCGGCCTCGATGAACGCAATGATGCCCTAGAAAAAACTACCACCACTGACACTATTATTTTTGCCTCACTAAATTTAAAAACCTTTAAATTAAATTTAATTTCCACTCCTCGTGATCTTTGGTTTTATGAAAAAAATGTCAAAATAAACGGTTTTTATCCTCTAGCTCTTGAATCTGGTGAAAATAAATTTGATTTTTTAAAATCAAATTTTTCCACTCTTTATGCTCAAAATATTGATCATATTGTAATTATCAACACTCAAGATTTAATTAATTTTGTCAACATTATTGGTGGTGTTGATATTTATCTAGACAAAGGTTTCACTGACGATCAATATCCAAACCAAGCCTATATTGATAATCCCTCGCCTAAAATTCCGATGTATAAAACTATTTCCTTTTCTGATGGTTGGAATCACTTAGATTCCACTAACATTACTGAATTTGTCCGTTCTCGAAAAAGTGCCGAAAATGCGGCTGAAGGTGGCACTGATATTGGTCGCATCGAGCGTCAACAACTTTTAATCGAAGCCCTTTTAATCAAAATTAAGACAGGGGATTTCGCTAATGATTTTACTCAATTAAAAAATCTTTATTTCTTTTGGCAAAATATCCCCAAAACTCTTTCCGACACCGATGCCCTACAAATAGCTTTAACTCTAAACAAAAATTTATTAAATATTTCTCTTAATAAAATAGAAATCCCAATTGGAACCAATAAAACTAACGGGGTAATTTACCATCCAGAAGTAATTAAAGCCACTAAACAATGGGTTTTTATAACTAATGATGAAAAATATCAAAGTTTACAACAATTTATCTCCAATCAAATCAAATAGATTGAATCGCTTCATAAGCCAAAAGATAGGACAAAACAGATTCCGCTCCACAATTAAAATTAACACCTTTTTCTATTAATCCGTCATAAATTCCACCATTTTTAGAATTTATCAAACTGATTTTCAAAATATTTTTTCCATCATACCAATCAAAAGCCTTTATTGCTAATTCTTTATATTTCAAATTGTCGGTAATTTTATAAGCTAGAGCATAAACTTCCACCATTGAACCTGCTTCAATTGGTTGTTGGTCGAATATTGCCTTAGTATTTACCGATATCCAACCATCATTACCGGGAAAATTAAAATAGTCTCCTCTCTCATCAAAAATATTTTTAGTTAAAAAATCTAATGATTCTAATCCAACTTGGAGATATCTTTCTTCGTTAGTAATTTTATAAGCAGTTAACAATGCCATTGGTAAACGTCCACTATCATAAGAAATTATTGGCTCAAACCATTTCCAAGATTCAGTTTTTCCTTTTAAATATTGATTAACTAATAAGTCAGCCCAAATTTTTAGATCTTCTGTTTGGTAATATCGAAGTCCCAAAATTATTTGAGCCGATACTCTTGGAAATAGGGAATATTTCTTGGTAAAAAAAGCATATACCTTATCAAAAAAATCAGACTCATCAGGTTTTATTTTTATCAATTCACCCAAAGCCGCTATCGTTCGACCATAATGTTCGCCTAAATCTTTATTTTCTTGCCAACTTAAATCTGAATTTAAATCATTATTTAATCCGTCTTTTTTCAAGGCTGATTTTAAAAAATTTAAATAAACAGGTAAAACTTTTTCCAACTCGGGGTATTGATTTTTTAGTCGTAAACAAACCTGTAAGGCTCTAGCATTATCGTCAACACAATATCCTTCTTTATAATTTGGAACATCCACAACACAATGTTCAATAACACCTATTTTATCGGTTTTACTTATTAAATAATCAATTTGCTTATCGGCATTTTGCTTCATTTTTGAGAATTTCAGCGAAAAAATCAAGATACTGAAGTGCCACACTTGTCCAAGTCATAAATCTTCCGTATTTATAGGCCATTTTTTCCATTTCTTTTCTCTTTGGTTGATTTTTCCATAGGTTAATAACAGCTTGAGCAATTGCTTTTGAATCCCTAAATGGGACCAATATACCCCTTCCATTAGCCAATACTTCCTTTGCATATAAGTATTCAGTAGAAACACAAGATTTCCCAGCCCCAACAGCATAAGCCAAAGCTCCAGAAGAAGATTGTTGAGGATCAAGATAAGGAGTTATATAAATATCAATTACTTTTAACCAATCTACTAATTGTGCCAAAGAAACATAATTATTAACAAATCTAATATTTTTTTTAATTCCTAATTTTTTTATTTTTTCTTTTAAAGAATCTCTGTATTTTTCGCCTTCTTTTTCCAAAAGATTAGGGTGAGTTTGCCCAATTATTAAATACAAAACTTGAGGATATATTTTTGCAATTTCAGCCACAGCTTCAACCGCATAATCAATTCCTTTATTTTCAGACAGTAAATTAATATTACCCAAAACAATCCTATTTTCCATTTTTTTTCTTTTCTTTATTTTTATGGCCGCGTTATAAGTTAAATCTGGAGTTCCATGGGGAATCACGGCAATTTTATTTTTATCAAATCCATATAATCTAACCAAATCCTTGGCACTGGTTTGAGCCATTACTGTTAAACCATCAACATTTTTAATTAGTTTTTTAAAAGTTTGCCCCCATTCATTTTCTGGATCATCAATAATCGTATGACAGGTCATTATTTTTGGTTTTTTTACCATTTCCAATAATGTATTTAGATAATCTCCACATTTACCACCAAAAATACCAAATTCATGTTCAATTAAAACCAAATCACAACTAGAGTCATTTATATAATTAGCTGCATCTATATAAGAATTCAAATTACATCGACTAATTTTATGTTTAACTTCCCATGGAAAAACCGGGTTTTCGTTTTCTTTAACTACTGATATTATTTCCGCTAAAGCATGGGGGTTTAATAAATTTATAGCAGTTGTTACGTCTTTTGTAAAAGTTGCGATGCCACATTTTTGAGGAATATAAGTAGAAATATAGATGACATTAACTGGCTTTCTTGTTTTCATAAGATATTCTAATATCTTTTACACTAGTTACAGTGTATTAGAATATCCCACATTATACTATAAAAAAAGCTTTACGTCCTAAAATTTTATTTTTGACAATAAAAAGTAATAATTTAATTTAGGAAAAACCATAATTTTTGTTATACTGAATTATTAGTTTTTAAATATTAATATGGATATACCAAATTTATCTCAAAATCCTCAAATTATTCCAACTTTAACCCTTGATCCTGTTAGCCCTCCTAAGAAGTCAAAAAATAATAAAATATTATTTTTTATAATTATTGTTTTAGCCATAACTTCTGGGTTTTGGCTTTCTCGTTTTTGGCCACTTAACGATTCTGGTGATAATAATATTTCAACACCTGATGCCCAGAAAAATATTGCCTCAACTGAAAATATTTCTAATGCCGCTGATTTAATTGTCGGTCAATCTTATGGTGACACTGGTAAAAGTTTCACCGATACCGCCAGCGGTACCCTTGTAAAAGGTGGTATTAACGGTGAAGGTACACATACTCTTCAAAGAGAAGGCGGTAAAACTCAAAATGCAGCCCTAACCTCATCTACTGTTGACCTTGATCTTTTTATTGATAAAAAAGTTGAAATTAAAGGAGAAACTAATTCTTCCACTAAAGCCGGATGGTTTCTCGATGTCGGTGTTATTAAAATTCTAGAATAAAAAGATGAAAATTGTCTTTGATCAAGTCGATAAAAAATTTGGCATTGTTTACGCCATTAAAAATGTCAGTTTTGAAATTGATCAAGGAGAATTTGTTTTTATTACTGGTAATTCTGGAGCCGGTAAATCAACTATTTTAAAACTTATTTTAAATCAACTTAAACCTAGTTCTGGAAAAGTTTTACTAGGCGATGTCGAACTTTCTCAAAAAAATAAAAATGATGTCAACAACACACGCCAAAAAATTGGAGTAGTTTTTCAAGACTATCAACTCATCTCCGATAAAACTGTTGAGGAAAATATTGCCTTAATTTTAGACATTGTTAGCTATCCGCCAGAAAAAATTCAATCACGCATTGATAAGGTAATTAAGGAAGTAAATCTTGGCAGTCGTAGATTTTTATTCCCCTCTCAGCTTGCCGGTGGGGAACTTCAACGAGCCTCTCTGGCCAGAGCTCTCGCCATTGAACCAGAAGTTATTTTAGCCGATGAACCAACTGGTAACCTAGATCCAGAAAATTCTTGGAATATTATTAATCTTTTAAAAGATATTAATAAAGAAAACAACACCACCGTTATAATGACCACTCACAATAACGAAATTGTCGAATCTATGGGTAAAAGAGTTATCAAACTTGATGAAGGTGAAATTATTAAAGATTATAAACATTCAAAAAAATAATGAGTCAATTAAAAACAACTTGGCACCACATTAGACGTTCTCCTTTTCAAAGTTTAATTGCGGCCATTACTATCCTTTTAAGTTTCTTCTTTATTTCTATTTTTGCCATAGTTAACTCTGGTCTTTCCACTGTTTTAAAATATTTTGAGACTAAACCAGAAGTTACTTTGTTTTTAAAAGACGGTCTCGACGACACTGCTATTGGAAATATTCAAAAAGATCTGCAAACTTATAACGGAATTAAAGAAGTTTCTTATGTTTCCAAAAATAAAGCTTTAGAAATTTACAAAGAACAAAATAAAAGTAATCCTCTTTTAACCGAAATGGTTACCGCCAGTATTCTGCCAGCTTCTTTTGAAATTACTGTTTCTGATCCTGAGGTATTGGAACAAATTTATCAAAATTACTCCACTAAAACTGATATTATTGACGAAATTATTTATCAAAAAGATGTCATTGATGCTTTGTTAAATTGGACAAATGTCACTCGAAAAATTGGTTTTATTATTATAATAATAATTACTTCAATTTCCTTTATTACCATGGTCACCATTATTGGAATGAAAATTACTAATCGTAAAGATGAGATTAAGATTAGTCGACTTTTAGGTGCTTCTAACTTCTATGTTAAAAAACCTTTTCTGTTAGAAGGAATTATTTATGGTCTTTTCGGTAGTATTTTTGGTTTTGTTTTTGCTTTTTTACTTGCTTTAATTTCTCAAAAACCAATCAATGATTTTTTCCAACCAGTTATTTTTATTGATCTTAATGTAACTTTTTATCTAATTCTTCTCGCTATTGAAATTTTTGTTGGCGCTTTCTTGGGTTTCATTGCCAGTTGGATTGGTGTCAAAAGATATATTAAATATTAAATTTGATGTTTAAAAAATATTTATTTTTATTTTTAGCTTTAGTCTTTTTTTTTCTTGCCCCAATTGTGCTGTATGCAGATGAACAATCTGATCTTGAAAATAAATTAAATGAATTAGGTAAAGCTAAAAATACCCTATCTAACCAAATAAAAATTTTAAATTCTCAATACGAATTAACTCTTTTAAAAATTACTCAAACTGAAAATTCAATAAAAAATCTTGAAAAAGAAATCAACGATCTGTCTATTAAGATCAATAATCTCGACAATCAATTAGATGAACTTTCATCGCTTTATGTACTTCAAATAATTCAAAATTATAAACTTCAAAAGAATGTCCCACCTTTTGCTTTTTTCTTTTCTGATAATTTAAATAACTATTTAAATCAATATAAATATGTTTCTAATATCCAAAAAGCCAGTCAAAATAGTTTAATTAATATGGAAACTGTCAGGACTAATTACGATACTCAAAAAACCCAAAAAGCTAAAAAACAACAAGAGATGGAAACCCTCCAAACCACTTTGTCTAATCAAAAAAAGAATCTTGATGGTCAGAAAATTGCCCAAAACCAACTGCTTAAATCTACTGAAACTGAATACGAAAAAGTTCAACAACAACTTGCAGATTTAAAAAGATTTTCTCTTTCAGCTGGGGGTAGTTCCTGTTTAGATGCCATTCCTGGCGTTGGTAGTGATGGTAATTTTTATTCTCAAAGAGATCCTCGTTGGTGTAAAAAATATATCGGTCTTTCTAATGATACTGTTGGTGAAGTTGGTTGTTTCATTAGCACTATCTCTATAGTTTATAAAAAAATTAATTCCAGTTCTAGTGTTACTCCTTTATCTTATGCCGCCGACTCAAGCCATTTCTGGGGTAATACTGCCTATATGACCATTCCTACGCCTCCATCTGGATACACATACAAACAAGTTAATTACAGCTCAGACACTATCGACAATGAATTAAAAGCTGGTCGTTATGTTATTGCTCAAATGAAAATGAAAAATATTGCCGGTATGCATTTTATTGTTATTATTAGTGGAAGTAATGGCAATTACAAAATACACGATCCTTGGTTTGGTGCAGATTTAAATTTCTCCGATAGATATTCCACTAGTGGAATTATAAGTCTTCGTTTAATAACTAAATAAAAATCCCCCGCATTCAGCAGGGGATTTTGTTAAATTTAAATTAGATTTTAGTATCCTCTAGCTTTCTTTCTAAACCACAATCCTAATCCAGCGATTGAAGCAATTACACCAGTCTTAAATATAATATCTGAAGCACCAGTAGCCGGAATACTAGCTTTTCCAATAAAATAACTAGCATTATCTACTTCACATTTACCACCACCACAAGCCTCAGCTTTGTTGGTTTGTTTTGTGAGAGTATTCAATTTAATACTGTCATTAATTTTAGCTCTAATTAAGTATGTTTTACTTTCACCAGCTTCTAATCTATCAATATTCCATTCAACAATATATTGATCATTGTCAAAAGTACCAGGATAAAAAACCAAAGACAAATATTTAGGCAACATATCCTTAACATTAATATTGTAAATAACTTCAGCTCTAATGTTTTCAACCCTAATTTGAAATTCAATCACATCTTTTTCGTAAAATGTTTTTTTGGAAGCCTCGATATTGTCATAATACTGAGTATCACCAATAGATCTGACATTCTTATTAATTGAAAAAATTTGGGTACTATTAGTACTATCGTAATAACCAAAAACTCTAGCAGGGTTGAATAGTGATAAAAAAAGAATCACTATCGCGCCTAAAGCTAAGCTAATATTTAATATTTTGTGTTCCACCTGCGTTGTTAATATTTAATTATAGGTCATTATATTACCATATGGTCTATTTGTCAAGAAAAAAAGCCATAACCTGTTTTTTAAGCCTTTTTTACTCTATAATTACCTATGACCAATTTTTTGATTGATGAGCTTTCCGTCTTTTTTCCCTGCTATAACGAAGAAAAAAATGTTAAAAATACTGTTAATAAAGCTATTCCTATTATTAAAAAAATAACCGGAAAGTGGGAAATAATTTTAATTAACGACGGCTCAAAAGACAATACTGGTAAAATTTTAGAAGAGATTAAAAAAGAATACCCTGAAAATATTAAAATTATCACTCACAATCCCAATCGTGGTTATGGGGGTGCTTTTAAAAGTGGTGTCTATAATGCCCAATATAAATGGATTGTTTTCACTGATGCTGATGGTCAATTTGATTTTTCTGAAGTTACTAAACTAATTGAAAAACAAAAAAAAACTAAGGCCGATATGGTCATTGGTTATTATCTAGTTCGTCAAGTTTCTAAAACTACCATTATCACCTCAAAAATGTGGGAGCTGCTAGTTTTTCTTCTTTTCGGCCTTCGTGTCACTGATATTGATTGTGCCTTTAAATTAATCAGTAAAAAAGTCATCGATACTATTCCTAAATTAGAAGCTGAAAAAGGAGCCTTTATTAGTAGTGAATTTTTAATCAAAGCTAAAAAAGCTGGTTTTAAGTTCGTTGAAATTGGTGTTCATCATTATCCTCGCCTCGAAGGTAAAGCTACTGGTCGAAATTTTAAAGTTATTATTAAAAGTTTTTCCGATTTGTTTAAACTTTGGGTTAAAATTAATTTTCACCGTGATTAAAAAAATTCTCAAAAAACATTGGCTTCTAATTCTCATTTTAATTTTAGCCTCTTTTCTTCGTCTCTATCGAATTTCTAATTATATGGAATTTTTAGGAGATCAAGGTCGTGATGTTGTTATTATCAAAGATTTTCTTCAAAATGGTAATTTGTTTTTTATCGGCCCTCAAACCAGTATTGGCAATATGTATCTTGGCCCTTGGTTTTATTATCTAATTGCTCCATCTCTATTTTTAGCCAACTACAGTCCTGTTGGCCCAGCCATCTTCATTGCTCTTCTCAGTATCGCCACTGTTTTTTTACTTTACTACATCGGCAATCGCTGGTTCAGCCGATCTGTTGGTTTAATTTCTGCTTTTCTTTTTGCTATCTCTCCTGTAGTCATTAAATATTCCAATTTTATTTGGAATCCAAACATTATGCCCTTTTTTAGTTTGCTATTTATTTTTTTCTTTTTTGAAGCTTTCCGTCTAAAAAAATATCACTACTTTCTTTATGCCTCTTTAGCTTTTGTAATGGTTATGAACAGTCATTATCTTGGACTGGCTCTTTTGCCACTTACTGGTCTCTTCTGGCTTTATAATTTCATTAAGTTTATTAGATCTAAATCTCCAGAATTAAAACCCTTTATTAAATTCACTCTCTTTGCTGCCTTAATTTTTATTTTATCTCTAACTCCTCAAATTCTTTTTGATATTAAACACAATGGTCAAAATATCAAAGCTTTAACGACTTTCTTTACTCAACGCGAAACTACTGTCAATATCAAACCATATAAAGCCATTCCAATTGTTCCATCACTTTTTAATCAAATTAATACTCGTCTTCTATCCGGTAAAAATGAAAATATTGGCGTAATTATCAGTCTTGCCATTATAGTTGGTCTTTTACCACTACTTCTAAAATCTAAAAAACAAAAACCTACCTTTTGGATTATTTTCTTCTGGTATTTATCTGGTCTAGTTGCCCTAGCTCTCTACAAACAACATATTTATGATCATTATTTTGCCTTTCTTTTTCCAGCCGTTTTTCTTCTTGCCGGCTTTCTAATTCACAAATTTAAATATATAGGTATTTCTTTTTTAATTTTAATCACGATTTTTTCCTTTTTAGAAAATCCTTTTCGTTATCAACCAAACAATCAACTCCAAACCGTCAATCAAATTACTAATTTAATTATTTCTAATTCCAATAATCAAAGTTTCAATTTTGCTTTGCTTGCTAAGCAAAATTATGACCCACCATACCGTTATTTTCTAAATACAAAACAGACAAAAATGGTTAATCTTCCAACCAACCTAGCTGAACAATTATTTGTTGTTTGTGAGCCTTTTCAAATTGAATGTAACCCTATTGGTAATCCGGAATACAACATTGCTGCCTTTGGTTGGGCTAAAATAGATCAACAATGGGATGTTAATGGTATTAAAGTTTTCAAACTTGTTCATAACCCAGGTGGTAAAAAAGAATAAATAAAATTATTCAGTATATCCCAGCAACGCATCTGGTTGATTTTCTTTTACTTTGCACCATTCGACACTAGAAGCTTCAGTTCGGACTGGCATAACTATTCCCAATCGTCCAAATTTTTGAGTCACTTCACTTGCACTTGTTTCCCAAGGAATAATTATATTGTAAGTAGGCACTTGGCCACTTGGTTTCACAATATCAATTCCCTTGTACCAAAATAAATATCTAAATCCAACCCCAGTTCCAAAATTAGCCACATAATTAATACCAACACATGGATAATTATTTTTAATTTGATCAGCTTTAATAAACTCAACTAACTGTTTTTTATAGTAATAAGAGTCATCAACTTGGTTAGTAAGTTTTACCAACCAAAACAAGTTAACAACTAGATAAAATCCAGCTAAACCTAAAAATAATTTATTAATATATTTTTTATTCCAAAAAATATCAAAAAACAAAGCCAATATTAAAACAAATATCGCCATATAATTCGTGAAATAGTATTCACTCACGATTCTTTTCGAAGTATATTGAGCCAATCCAATCATAAAAATCCACAAAACAATTGCTCCTAATTCTTTTTTATCTATTTTTTTAAATTTATAAACAAGATAGGTAATCAATATAAAAATTGGCCATATAATTTCCACCGGTTTAATTCTCCAATCAACAATAAATCTTTGTTGCATTTCCACAGCAGAAGCATTGATAACTTTTTTTAATTTAATAAATCCAGTTGGATTACCTAAATCTTTTTTTGAGGCTACAATAACACTTTTCACTTGAGAAAAATTATGTTTTATTTCAAAAAACCAAAATGGGCTACTAACCATCATAAAAATCAAAAAAGATACTAAAACATTTTTAAGCTTAATTTGTTTTAATTTATCTAAAAATGTACCTTTAGTTGAAAAATAGGCCAAAATAGGTATTGGTAAAATTGGTAATAAAGCAATATGTATATGGTAAGTAAGTCCCACCAATGCTGCATAAAGTGGTATTAGTTTTAAATTTTTTCTAAACATTCCAAATATTACATACAAAAACCAAACTGTCCAAAGTATGGCTGGTTCAGTTGGGACAGACCATTT
>Ga0247841_10012291_pt1 | contig 11198 bp, 12 predicted proteins | sample LaCruzMarch2015__2_FD_192410 | JGI IMG/M metagenome (GOLD analysis project Ga0247841, IMG submission 192410) | Freshwater microbial communities from meromictic Lake La Cruz, Castile-La Mancha, Spain - LaCruzMarch2015_18m | ecosystem: Environmental > Aquatic > Freshwater > Lake | place: Spain...
GATGTAGATCTATTTTTTCTTTCTTTAATTCTGTTTTTCTATTATCTCCTACAATATTTAATATTTCTGACGTTATATCGATAGATTCTAATATTTTTTTATAACTTTCTTTAATAAGCTTATCTTCAGTATTTTCTCCTTTTGAAATTATAGATTCTAAAGCCCATCTTGCACCATTGAGAGGGGTACGGAGTTTATGAGCAAGAGCAATAGTAAGTGTTCTATCAAAACTAAAAACATTTTTAGGTTCCTTTCTCTTAAAAAAATTCATGGGTAAATTATATCATAAAAATAAAAAACAAGTAATTTTTTAAAAAACTACTTGTTTCTCTTTTTAGGGTTATCTTTTTTAACATCTTTCTCCATCCTCTCTTTTAAAGCTAAAATCTCATCTCGCAAGATAGAGGCCGACTCAAAATCAAGCATTTTTACTGCGGCATTCATCTGGATTTCTTTTTGTTTAATAAGCTTTGCTGGTTTCTTTACTGCCATTTCCTCATCAATCCTCAAAAGTTCAGCCACAGCTTTATCATGATCACTTCGCAAATGCTCTGTAATATCATGTATTTTCTTTATAATTGTTTTAGGAGTAATGCCATGTTTTATGTTATAAGCAACCTGTATTTCCCTTCTTCTATTTGTTTCTTCGAGAGCTCTTTCCATTGAACCGGTGACTCTATCAGCATAAAGAATAACTCTACCCAGAACGTTTCTTGCGGCCCGTCCGATAGTTTGTATAAGTGAAGTATCGCTACGCAAAAAACCTTCCTTATCAGCATCTAAAATTCCGATAAATTCTACTTCAGGCAAATCCAAACCCTCTCTAAGTAAGTTCACACCCACAATACAATCAAACTTCCCTTTTCTAAAATTTGTCAGAATTTCAATTCTATCTATCGTCTTAATTTCACTATGAAGATATTCTGCCTTTACCCCTTTTTCTTTCAAAAATTCACTGAGATCTTCTGCCATCTTTTTTGTAAGAGTGGTGGCAATTACCCTTCCGCCATTTTTTACAACCTTCAAAGTTTCTTCAATAAAGTCATATATTTGGGAAAGATTTTTTCCCTTTACTTCAGTAATCGGTTTTATATCCACAATCGGATCAATCAAACCAGTTGGTCTAATTATTTGCTCGACAATTTGATCTGATTTTTCTTTTTCATAATCACCTGGAGTAGCTGATGTAAAAATAGTCTGATCCACACGAGTTTCAAATTCATTAAATTTTAATGGCCTATTATCTTTTGCTGACGGCAGACGGAAACCATAACCAACTAAGGTGCTTTTTCTACTTTCATCGCCAGCATACATCCCCCTTATCTGTGGGATAGTCACATGAGATTCATCTATAATGGTCAAAAAATCTGGAGAACCATCGGCTTTTTTAGGGAAATACTCAAGTAATGTATCTGGTGCTTCCCCAGCGTTCTTACCAGAAAAATGTCTAGAATAATTTTCTATACCATTGCAATAACCAACTTCTTTTATCAAAGCTAAATCATAGGTCGTTCTTCTTTTTATTCTCTGAGCCTCAAGCTCCTTTCCTTCTTTTTTTAGTTCTTTTAACCTCTCTTCAAGCTCGGCTTTTATGCTTTTTACAGCACGTTCTTGCTGGTCTTTATCAGTAATAAAATGCTTCGCGGGAAAGATAAAAATTGATTCCACTCTTTCTTCAACCAAACTTCTGGAAACAGAATCTATTCTGGAAATATTTTTTATCTTATCATCTTCAATATCAATCCTTACTAAAATCTTTTCATTCACCGGCATTACTTCAATAGAGTTACTGACCGCCCGAAAAGTTCCAGAAGTAATATCTGAGTTTGTTCTTTCAAAGTGAACATTTATAAGTTTTTTAATCAAATCTTGTCTGGTGGCACTATCTCCAATATTCAATTTCAAATTTACTTTCTCATATTCTTTTGGAGAACCTAAACCATAAATACAAGAAACTGAAGCTACAATTATTACATCCTTTCTGGTTAAAAGAGCTTGGGTGGAAGCATGGCGAAGTCTCTCAATCTCTTCATTTATCATCGCCTCTTTTTCGATATAAGTATCAGTGACGGGCATATAAGCTTCTGGCTGATAGTAGTCATAGTAAGAGACAAAATAATGTACAGCATTATCAGGGAAAAATTCTTTATACTCCTGAGCAAGCTGGGCCGCGAGAGTTTTATTGTGAGCGATAACCAATGTTGGTTTTTGGATTTGTTCTATAACATTTGCCACAGTAAAAGTCTTTCCGGAACCAGTCACACCAAAAAGAGTTTGCTTTTGCAAACCTTTTTTAATACCACCAACCAGCTCTTTAATTGCATTCGGTTGGTCTCCTGCTGGCTTATAATCAGCCTTTATTTTAAATTTATCCATAATTTGACTTAATCCGGCTTATTATGTAGTCTTTTAAATAGGAAATCAAGTTCTTAAACAAAACTAGTAAAAAAGGAATACGTTATGCTAATCACACTAACGGAAGAAAGAAAAGGTCAAATAGCTTTAGCTATTTTAAGACAGGCAATTGCTGAAGTGCAATCACCTACCACTCCTATGAGTGAGTCACAGGCAACTGTGTTTGTCGAAGAAATCAAAAACACATACGGAGAAATGCCGGTTGAGTTTGATGTTGGTTTCGGCGAGATCATGTCTTTTTTCCGTGAATTAGTTCGGGACCAAGATAAAGCTACTTTTGATGAAGCGGCATACAAATATCTTGGGCCAACAACGGTTCCGGTATAGGCAAAAACAAAAACCACATGTGCGACACCATGCGGTTTTTTTATTTCTAGAATCTCCTTACTCAATCAAACATTTTTGAAATGAAATCCATCAAACAAAAGATCGCGATCTCCTGCTTGCACAAGCACCACAGACATCATGTTGATCAATAATTCCGTGATTCTTAATTTCTATTCTGGTTTGAACCCGGTTTTGGCAAAAAGCACATTTCTGATCAAAATCTAATGCTTTTTCTAAAAAATTTGCCTTCAGGAAAGGTCCAAATTTAATCTTTAACCTTAACATATCAAAGAGGTGATTTGTGTCAGGAATCAAATTAGAAATATCAACAATCAGAAATAATGACACCCACTGCCGGCCATTCTTAATAGGACAGCCGTGATAGTTATCAAATACTTTAACCGTTACTACTTGGGTACTAACCCTATTTATTTCACAATCAAAAGGAGAGGAAACAACAACTGCTCCATTACCACAAAAGGGACTAGTTTCATCTTTGATAACTACACAATCATTAATTTCAATCTTATTCACAGATAACCTCCATTTGTTTGAGTCTTAAAAAAACATTCTACAAAAATAATACATATAATACCGATAATAAGCAAGCCCCCACCCTATTTTATTTCTTATATTTTTCTAGGAAACTATTTTTAAACTCTTCAAAATCACCATCTAAAATAGACTGACGGATTTTTTTAACCAAATTTACAATAAAATAAATATTGTGAATCGAGGCCAAAGTTCCGGCCAGCATTTCCTTTCCGTGGAAAAGATGACCTATATATGCTCGAGAATAATTCTTACAAGAATAACACTCACAATCTTTTTCTATCGGGGAAATATCTTCTCGATATTCTTTATTCATAATATGGATCTTGCCTGTTTTAGTATAAATAGTTCCGTTTCGGCCAAGCCTGGTCGGTAAAACACAGTCGAAAAGATCAACTCCACTTTCAATACCCATAAATAAATCTTCTGGTTCGCCAATACCCAAAAGGTGTCTGGGCTTTTCTTCTGGTAATATTTCATTTACCCATTTTACAGCGGTAGACATATCCTCTTTTGCAAAAGAACCACCGATCCCAAAACCATCAAACTTCTTACCATCCACCTCTGTTTCAGATATAATTTTTGCTGATTTTTTTCTTAATTCTTCATCTCGCCCACCTTGGACAATTCCAAACAAAGAAATTTTATTTTCGGTATTTAATTTAACATGTTCCTCGAGTGAGCGTTTGGCCCAATTATGAGTCCTGTCCAAAGCTTCACCTTGATATTTTAAATCTTCTGTTGGTGATGTACATTCATCAAAAGCAAAAATAATATCGGCTCCTAAATTATGCTGAATCTGAATAGATTTCTCAGGAGTAATATAGTGAACTGAACCATCTAAATGAGAGGTAAAAGAAACACCATCTTGTCCTATTTTTGCGAGCCTTGGCGCAAGAGAATCATCAAATCTTTCTGGTATCAAAAGAGATGGATCAGTAATCTGTAAAACTTTTGAAATTCCTTTTCCATAAGCAGCACCCAAAGAAAAGACTTGAAAACCACCAGAATCTGTCATACTCGGCCCTTGCCAATTCATCATTTTATTTAACCCTCCAATGTTTTTTACTATTTCGTCACCAGGTTGTAAATATAGATGGTAGGTATTAGCCAAAACCACTTGTGCCCCAGCATCTCTTACCTGCTCAGGATTTAAAGATTTTACTGTTCCTTTTGTTCCAACCACCACAAAAGCCGGAGTTTGGATTACGCCATGGGGTGTCGTGATCTCCCCCGCCCGCCCTAGTTTACCTGGGAGCTTTTTATTTATTTTAAAATCTAATGACATTGGCGTTTAATATAGCATAAATTATTAAATTAAATAGTGCTGTGATATAATAATGGGATGAAAATATTAAACATGTTCGAAAAGAAGAAAGTCTCTGAGGAAATTACGAGTGACGAAAAACTTACAGTTAAATCACTCGATGCTATCGCACACAACAAATCTGAAACAATGACTCGAGAGTTTTATAATGGTTATAAAATGGTTAAAAAATATCCCCGCTCAGTCAGTATTTTAGGTTCCGCCATCTTAGCACCAGACAATAAATGGTATAAAAAGGCGGAATCACTAGCCGCTCGTATTGTCCAAGAATTAAAATATACAGTAGTTACTGGTGGCGGTCCCGGTATTATGGAAGCGGCTAACAAAGGTGCTTATGAAGCAGGCGGTGACTCTGTAGGTTATGCTATCAGACTACCAAACGAACAGTATGTAAATAAATATTTGACTGATTATGTTGCTTTTGATTATTTCTTTACCAGAAAAACCATGATCTATTGTTCCGCAGAAACTTATATATATTTCCCTGGTGGTTTTGGTACTATGGACGAACTTTTTGAAATCCTAACATTAATAAAAACAGGTAAGATGCCCCAAGCTCCAGTAATTTTATTGAAAATGAATTATATGAAGACTACCGTGTTATTCCAAAAGATTTTATGGAAATATACAAAATAGTCGATGATGAAAATGAAATTCTAGAAATAATCAAAAATGCCCCTCTTAGAACAGATTACTAATAGTTAGTATTAAATAAATCTAATCTGTAGACGCTGTATAAGGTAATGGTAACAAGGCTTTTAGGCTAGTTTTTATAATATTATTTTTAGTAGTGTTTGAGCAAATGATTTCAATATCCCCTCCATTCATAGTTAAATATTCTTCCATAAACTGACGACAAACACCGCAAGGCATGACCGGATTTTCCACTACTCCGTCAGTATCAGTACCGATCAAAGCTAAAGTGGTCACATCTCGTAAACCCTGTGTATTAGCATTAGCAAAAGCAATTCTTTCTGCACATAAATTCACCGTCGAAGAAGCATTTGCTATACTCGAACCCAAGATAATTTCCCCACTTTTTATTCTAACTGCCGCCCCTATTCTAGTCTGACTGTTATATGGATTATAAGCATTTACCAAAGCTTTCTCGGCACTATTTAATAATTCCTGTTCTTCTATGTTTAATTCTTCAAATTTCATTTTTTATTTAAAATTTATTAATTTATAAAAATATATAGTATTTCACAATTGTTAGTATACCAATTAAAAGAGCGACTGTAAAAAATTGGAGGATGACACCCAAGGCTTGGTTTATGTGAATTTCATAATGAATTAAGTCTGTATGAAAATCAAAAAAATGACTGAGGGTCTTATGTTTAAAAATTAAATATATAAAAGTTAGACCGTCGGGAATCAAAGCGGCAAAAGCACCAATGAAAAATATAGCCGGGTATACAGGATTAAAGAAAAACATAAAGGCCAAAATAAAACCAATAACTGCATCAAAAGAAACAAGGAGTATATCCCGGATTAAACTAAATTTTTTCTGAATTAAATCTATTGTTTTGAGATTTTTGTCGGGGCCAGTTTCTAAAGAAATTAATTCATAATCTTTGTGTGGTATAGCATCTAAAACAAAATGACTACTAAAACCAAGGACAAAACCGAGGACAGGATGACTAGGGACGAGTGAGGCGACTGCCGCTCCAAATGTAGCGTGGACAGATAAAATCATTTATTTTATTTAATTAGAACCAATACAAATATTATATTTACTAATCTGAAGGTTATAAGAATCGATAAGAGATTTAAGAGCGGCAACTGCATCATTTACTTTTTTAGCAGAAAAATTGTATTCTTGAATTTTTTGATTATAGTAACTTTGATCTACCCCTGGACTCTTCTTAAGAGCACTTAAATTATTAAAGACTATCAAAGCATCTGACTGCATTTTTTTAATAGAAACGGATGAACTATCAACCAAAGCCTTAATCTCTGGGTTTGGTTTAGGACAATTTGCTAGTGGCGAACCAAAGACTTGTACAGCAATAATATTATCTTCCCCATTATAAACACCAGACTTAATCGCCACCCCTAATTCCTTATAGTGAGAATTTAAAATATTGGCTTTATGACCAGGGCTATTCATCCAAGCAGTAACAATCCCTTGCTCATCACCAAAATCACCCAAGGCTAAATTTTCTCCGATTAACGAATACGAATAACCGATCTTCTGGGCCAAATCAACAGCTGACTTACCATCAGGTGACTCATGGGCAAAATATTGATTATTAAATAAATCATCCACACGCCCGCTAGCAACTATATCTAAAGTAGAATTAGGCAAAAGAGGTTCTAAAGAAAGAGCCAATCTTTCTTTGTTTGTAAAAACCAATATATCAGAATCATTACCTACTGGTATTGTCTTTTTAATATCAGGAATAACCGTCGTTGTTACAACGACAGGTTTACTAGAAGTAATTTCTTTTTCGACTGAGACGGGAGAAGTAGTAGAAGCTAAGAACTTATCAAGATTGGTGGAAATGTCCAGAGAATTATAAATATTAGGATCAGTAAATTTATCAATAAGATATTTTTTTTGTATTATCAGATAATCAATCATTCCAGAAAGTCTGGCGGCAATAGTATTTGATGCCTGATATAAAATATTTATCGGATTAATATCAAAAGAAAGAGCCTCCGCTCTACCAGCCAAAGAAACAAACAAAATAACAAAAACCAGTAAGGACAAGCTGTTTTTTTTAAATGGTTTAATCATGAGATAATTTATTATATCATAATATTATAATCTATTGTATAATAATCAGATGAAAATAATTTTGATTATTTTGGGTTATCTGAAGTGGCACTACAGCCAAGCTATTTTAGCATTATGGAATATCTGGGGAAATTTTCTCTTCTTTATTTTTGAATTTTTTTCTATTAAATTACTTTTCCAAAACTTTTTTAACCCATGGAAAAGGATGACAGATTATTACCCAAAAAGTTTTGATTTAAAAAAGTATTTCACTATTTTTATAGTAAACACGATTACCAGAATTGTTGGTATTATCATGCGTACTGCATTAATAATAATTAGTTTAACTTGTTATTTTTTATTGCTTATCGCCTACCCACTTGCCTTAGTCATTTGGCTTTTGCTACCGGTAATTATTGTTAGTCTGATTTTAACTGGTATATTTTTAATATTTAAATAATATGACTAATACAGAATCATTTTTAAAAAAAAGTAATATATATCCAGCCCTAGTTTTGGAAGGTTTTTTTTCAAGTAAAAAAAGAATGCGGGTGGTTAAGGTTATCAAATATTTGATATATGCTGTACCAATTATTATTATTTTAAGCGTTATTTTTGGCGGTTATGGTTCATTTGATTTAACTAATTTTCTAATAATAAGGTTGATTGGTTTTGTTATGATTTTAATTGCAATTTATATATCCATGGAGATGTTTGAGGCTTATTTTGCTTCAAAATATTATTTTGAATTTATTGCTAAAAACAAATACAAAAAAGAGGATACCTATACTTTTTCCGCCGGCCGTATTTTACGTCGTGTTGAGAATGACAACCTCCTAGTCGGCCTACTAAAATCACAAAGCATTGGTCAAGATATTATAAATAGACTGGGTATAAGTCGTGAAGAACAAGATAATTTGATTATAAAACAAACCGGATTAAAAAATCTACCCTTTTTTGATATAACTGAAATACCCTTAGTAAAAGTTTCCGATATCGTGAATTTTATCTATAATAATTACCCAGATTTTAAAGATCTCCTAACTAAACATGGCCTAGGTCATAAAGATCTAAAAGCCACTGTTAGCTGGGTAGTCTACAGTATAGAAGCCAAAGAATACGACCGCATGTGGTGGACAAAAGATAAATTATCCAGAATTCCTGGAGTTGCTTCTGATTGGTCCTTTGGACGAACATATTTTTTAAATAAATTTAGCCGAAATATTCTCAACGACAAAGAAGTAAACTCCGAAGCTATTTCTTTTTCTGGACGTGGAAGAGAATTAGAACAAGTCCAATCAATTATGACTAGATCTTCTGGTGCTAACGTTATCCTGGTCGGATTACCAGGACAAGAAAAAATGGAGGTGATTTGGAATTTATGCCGAAGAATAAAAGATAAGACATCTACCCCAACACTCCTTGGTAAAAAACCTCTTTTATTTTTAACTTCTAGTTTTACCTCTTCTATAGATAATAAAAATGATTTTGAAAATAAATTAATTACCATTTTCAATGAAGCACTTGGAGCGGGAGACGTAATCCTAGTAATAGATAATCTGCCCAAACTTATTATCCAAGCAAAACAATTTGAATTAAAACTTTATGAAATATTGGAACCATATTTAGCCAGCTCTCAAGATCAAATAATTGCTCTAGCTGATACAGATTATTTCCATACGCTAATAGAAACCGATCAAGCTATGATGTCCCGCTTTGAAACCGTAATGATCAAACCCCTACTTCTGGATGAAATAACTAGTATTATTTCACGAGAAGCTCTACGAGTAGAAAAAGGATATGAAATCCTATACACCTACCCAGCCATATTGGAAATAGCTAAAAGTGCTGAATATTATTTCCCCGATGGTATTTCTTCTGATAAAGCTCAAGATTTGTTGATGGAAATATCACCTTGGGCAGTAAAAAACGGCCTTGATGTTGTCCAAAAAGAAGACGTCCTTGATTATGTTGGTGGAAAAACTAATATCCCAATAGCCTCTATTTCAACCGAAGAAAAAGATAAACTTCTAAATCTAGAGAATCTTTTAATGAAAAAGATAATCGCCCAAAAAGAAGCAATTTTTGCTATTTCCAATGCTATTAGACGAAATCGGGCTGGTATTCGTAACGAGAAAAGACCTCTCGGCTCTTTTCTCTTTTTTGGACCAACCGGTGTTGGTAAAACAGAAACCGCAAAAGCTCTAGCTGAAGTATTTTTTGGTGATGAAAAGCTATTGATGCGCCTAGATATGTCTGAATACCAAAACAAGGAAGCATTAAATAGACTCATAGGCTCTCAAGAAACTAACACTCAAGGTATTCTTTCTAATATGCTCCGTGAACACCCATATGGAGTTATTCTTCTAGATGAATTTGAAAAAACTGACAAGGATGTATTAAACTTATTCCTTCAGATAATTGACGAAGGATATTTCTCTGATGGTTATGGTAAAAAGGTAATGGCTAGAAATATTTTATTCATTGCAACATCAAATGCTGGTGCTGAAAAAATATTTGAAATAGTTTCAGCTGGCAAAAATATAAAAGATTACGAAACAGAAATAATCGCTGATATAGTTAAAAGTGGAGTTTTAAAACCAGAATTAATAAACCGTTTTGATGATACTATTTTATTTCAGCCTTTAACCAAAGAAAATCTAGCTGAAATTGCTAACTTAATGCTTCAGAAGGTGGCAAAAAAACTTGGGGAAAAAGGAATGATTCTCTCTATAAATAAAGAATTGATAGATTTTATAGTTCAGGGTGGTTATAATCTATCATTTGGTGCAAGGCCTATGAACAGACTTATCCAAGACACTATAGAAAAACACATAGCCGACCTTATAATAAGAGGAAGTTTGAGTGCTGGTCAAACCATAAGTTTTGAAGTTATTTCAAGTACAGATGGGAAAAATAGTCTAGAGCCAGTTGTGATTTAAAACTTTTCTTTTGAAATATAAATAGCAATCAATAGCCACAAAAGACCAGTGAGGTACCCGGCTAATACATCACTTAAAAAGTGTACGCCAAGATATAATCGGCTAAAACCAACAAGAAGGATAACAGAACCAAAAACTAAGGTGGCGATTATTTTTATAATTAAACTTATCTTAAAATTAAAACGGAAATGAAGTCGCCAGGAACAATAAATCAAAAAACTAAATAAAATAAAAATCAAAGCGGCATGAGAACTAGGAAAAGAGGCCAGCTGTTCAGTATACAAGGCAATATCACCTCCGGGACGAGCACGATTTACAATATATTTAATTATCAGCACCATTATTCCTGAGCCTAGAATAGAAACAATTAGAGGAAAAATCAGCTCCTTCTTTTTATATAAAATAAATATAAGTGAAATTAATATTAATAAACCGAAAATAACCTGCCAACTACCAAGCCAAGTAATCAAAAAGAAAAAATAATTAAAAAAGACTCCCCGAAGAGAGACTATATACTCAGCAGTTTTTAAATCTAAAGAGATTAAACTAGAAAAAATATTCATAGATATTTATATTTTTATAACGCCACAGCTGATATGATTTTCTTTATCTGGAACCTTACCGATTCTTTCTTCAAAAAGCTTATCTGCTTCTAAAATATCAAAAGCATCACACTCAAAAACTACTGGATGACCAGACATTTCATTATTAGTATAAGTATAATGCCATTTTGGCTGTTCTATACTCTCTAAATTGGGAATTTCTGGATTATACATACATACACTATAACAAAATATAAAATTAAATCAAAGAAATCTAGTATTTTCTGATCACCCCTTTGACAATAGCCGCCACCTCAAGCTGAAACTCTGGATAAATAGGCTTAAAATCTTTATTGGCTGGCTCAAGATAGACC
>Ga0247841_10012292_pt1 | contig 11198 bp, 10 predicted proteins | sample LaCruzMarch2015__2_FD_192410 | JGI IMG/M metagenome (GOLD analysis project Ga0247841, IMG submission 192410) | Freshwater microbial communities from meromictic Lake La Cruz, Castile-La Mancha, Spain - LaCruzMarch2015_18m | ecosystem: Environmental > Aquatic > Freshwater > Lake | place: Spain...
CGTCCCGAGAAATTGGCCGGACTGCCGTGGGAAAGATGCCCTCCGTGGGAGAGGTTCATGCCGAGGACAGTGTCTCCCGGCTGAAGTACCGCAAAATACACCCCCATGTTGGCCTGGGTTCCGGAATGGGGCTGGACGTTTACATGGTCGGCTCCGAAGAGCTTTTTACAGCGTTCGATGGCCAGGGTTTCCACGACATCGACATATTCACAGCCTCCGTAATAGCGTTTGCCCGGATAGCCCTCGGCGTATTTATTGGTCATGATGCATCCCTGGGCCTCGAGGACCGCTTCGCTGACGAAGTTTTCCGAAGCAATCATTTCCAGTTTACCGGCCTGCCTAACCGTTTCTTCCCAAATAGCTTTCGCAACCTGCGGATCGGTATTAAATAAAGATGGCATGAATCCTCCTATGCGGGGTCATTAATTTTTCATCAGTTTTTGTTCAATCGCCCTTATCTTGTCAATGCGACGCTGATGACGCCCCCCTTCAAAGGGGGTTTGCAGCCATGTCGTAATGATCTTCAGGGCCGCGTCACGGTTGGTTGTTCGACCGGCAAGAACGAGAATGTTGCTGTCGTTATGCCGACGGCTCAGGGCGGCCATCTCCTCGTCCAGACTGAGGGTTGCCCGGACCCCCGGGAATTTGTTGGCGACAATTGACATCCCGGCGCCGGAGCCGCAGATAAGGATGCCCCGGTCATATTGGCCGGAAGAAATCTCCCCAGCTACGACGGCGGCATAATCGGCATAGTCCACCGGATATTCATCACCGGTTCCCTCGTCTACCACGATCCATCCCTGGTGGGAAAGGAAAGATTTCACATCTTCTTTCAAAAGGAAACCGGCGTGGTCGGCGGCAATAACGATTTTTTCCATCACGGTTGAAACTTTTTCAAGATTAAGACGGCATTGGCGCCGCCGAACCCGAAGGTGTTGGACATAACCGTCCGGACATCCTTTTTTCTGGCGATATTGGGAACAAAATCCAGTTCCCCCGCTGCCGGATCGGGTTGATTGAGATTGATCGTGGGTGGTACAATGCCTTCCTCAATCGCCTTGACGGCAAAGACGGCTTCCACGCCCCCGGCGCCGCCCAGCATGTGTCCGGTCATGGATTTTGTGGAACTGACCAGGATACGGGAAACCTGGTCTCCGAAGACGTTGTGAATTGCTTGGGCTTCATAGATGTCATTGATGGGCGTCGAGGTGCCATGGGCGTTGATGTAATCGATATCCGCCGGTAGCATTGCCGCGTCCCGCAAGGCAGCAGTCATGCAGCGGGCCGCCCCTTCATGACCGGGGGGAGGGGCCGCCATGTGAAAGGCGTCGCTGGTGATGCCGTAACCGGCGATTTCCCCGTAAACTTTTGCCCCCCGTTTTAGGGCATGGTGATATTCCTCAAGGATCAAGATACCACAGCCTTCGGATAGGACAAAGCCATCTCTATCAGCGTCAAAGGGCCGGCTGGCCTTTTCCGGGTCGTCATTCCGGGTGGATAACGCCCGCATGGCATTAAAGGCGCCCACTGCCAAGGGACAGACTACGGCCTCAACACCGCCCGCCACCATGACATCCGCGTAATCCCAGGCAATCATCCGGAATGCGTCCCCGATGGCATAAGTTCCAGAGGCGCATGCAGTGACCGGGCAGTTGATAGGTCCTTTAAGTTGATAGCGAATCGATACATGGCCGGCGGCCAGGTTGGCTAAGGCCGCGGGGATCGCAAAAGGAGAGATTCTTCGGGGACCGGCCCTGAGGATGTTTTCCTTTTCTTTTTCGAGTGTGGGGAGACCACCGATTGCCGAACCGATAATTACTCCGGCTCGTTCTGCCTGATCGTTCGCAATGTTCAGAACAGCGTCGTTCATGGCCATATCGGCGGTAGCCAGGGCATAGACGATAAAATCGTCGTATCTGCGAAGCTCTTTCTTGTTTACATGGACAAGAGGGTCGAAGTTCTTGATTTCACCGGCTATCTTTGTTTCATGGGCGGAGCAGTCAAACTTTGTGATGGGTCCGATGCCGGAACGTCCGGAACAGACGCCCTCCCATGCTTCCCCAACTGAATTGCCAATAGGGGTAAGCGCCCCGAGGCCAGTGATCAATACCCGTCTTTTCAATGATCGACTCCCGGTGAATTAAAGATACTACTTGACCCCTTTGGTTTTCAGAAAATCAATAACGTCCTGTATGGTGCGAATCTTATCCAATTCATCATCGGAGATCTGAATTCCGAAATTTTCTTCCATTTCCATGATTAGTTCAACGATGTCCAGGGAGTCCGCCCCGAGATCATCGACAAATGATGCCTCTGGAACACACTCTTCGCGGGTGACTCCCAGTTGTTCCATGATTAGCTCAATGACCTTTACCTCAAGCGTCATATCCTTTTCCTCCTGAATAGTTAATTGATGATTGTTCCGATTACATATATAATCCGCCATCAACGCGGATGACTTGACCGGTAATGTAAGCGGCTTCTTCCGAGGCAAGAAAGATGACCATCCCCGTAATATCTTCTGGTGGGTCACATCATTGCCATCGGGATTTACTTTTTCCAGATTCCTTCTTGATGTCTTTCGGGAAATCAGCCGTCATATCTGAAAGAATAGAGCACTTTCCCCTGACCTAGTCGCTCTCTCCTGCGCTTGGCGATTGCCCCTTAGCCTAAGCTGTTTTCACGAGGGAAAGGACTTCTCTGCCCTTGTAAGTGCCGCACTTGGAACAGGCACGATGGGGCATTTTATTCTCGCCACACTGGGGACAAAGTGAGATGGCCGGTGAGCTCAGAAAATCATGCGATCTTCTCTTGTTTCTCCTCGTTCGGGAATGTCTTTTTACTGGGTTTGGCATGGTTGTTATCCTCTTTAATAAAGTTTGTTTATGACGTCAGTTTCAGCTTTTTCAAAACGGTCAATCTCTCATCGATGCGACCCGATGGACAGTTGCATGCTCCGAGGTTGAGATTGGCACCACAGTCGGGGCATAAGCCCCGGCAATCTTCCTTGCAGAGAACTTTAATTGGTATCTGGAGAACAATTTGCTCGTAAATCAGGGGATCGCAATCCACGATTTCCCCTTCATAGTAGCCGTATTCCAAGTCCTCTTCACTTAATTCTATTTCTTCCCGGCTCTCCTCAGGCGTGGCCGGTACAAGGGTATAACGAAAAGGTGTACTAACCGGCAGCACGGCCGTCTCCAGGCATCTAGAACAGCTCAGATGGATGACCGTATCAAGGGCGCCGTTCAATAAAACGGTTTGTTGTAATTTTCTTACGTTACATGTTAAGTGAATTTCGTCCAGAGCAAAATCACTTTCAACCAAGTCGCCAAAGATTGTCTGCAGCCAATTCCGGTCTTTCATTGTCCGGATGTCCAGCCCTTCCTCGGGGATGGTATTTATATTGATCTTCATTGCTCCATTCCCTTCGTGTCCGCTTTGAGAACGCCTTCTGGATTTTATTATCGATAAAGAATAAGGTTCAATAAAGGGTCGGATTAAATTATAAAATTGTCACGATGTCAAGAATAATTTCTTGAAATCTGACTTGACAAACATCCACCGCCAAACCTATAAGACATTATCAATTTAATCAGAAGTGGGTGAATTATGGATCAACATAAAGAAATCAGGACAAGATTTGCCCCATCGCCAACCGGGTATCTTCATGTCGGGGGGGCAAGGACGGCCCTTTTCAATTGGCTATATGCACGTCATCACCAGGGTAAGTTCGTGCTGCGCATTGAGGATACGGATCAGATAAGGTCCACAGAGGAATCGACGCAGGCCATTCTCGATGCCATGACCTGGCTCGGTCTGGAATGGGATGAAGGACCCTTTTATCAAGCCCAACGTGTTGATATCCATCGTGAAATGGTTGGTAAGCTCATTGATGAAAGACAGGCCTATTACTGTACATGTTCTCCCGAAGAACTTGAAGAAAAGAGAAAAGAGGCCCTTCGCGCCGGCAGAAAACCCAAGTATGATGGCGCCTGCCGTGAAAAGGGGCTTACAAGATCGGCCGATTCAGTTGTTCGTTTCCGTTGCCCAGATTACGGGGTGACCGTTGTTAATGATGTTATCAAAGGGACGATTACCTTCAATAATGAAGAGCTTGACGATCTCGTGATCGAAAGGGCTGATGGCTACCCCACTTACAATTTTGCGGTGGTTGTGGATGATGCTCAGATGAAAATAACGCATGTCCTCCGTGGGGATGATCATGTCAACAACACGCCCCGCCAGATACTCCTCTATGAGGCACTTGGCTATGAGGTGCCTTATTTCGGTCATGTGCCGATGATCCTTGGGTCCGACAAGGCAAGGCTGAGTAAACGTCATGGAGCCACGTCGGTGATGGCTTACCGGGATATGGGATACCTGCCGGAAGCCCTGGTAAATTACCTGGTCCGGTTAGGGTGGTCCCACGGGGATCAGGAAATATTTTCCATGACCGAGTTGGTTGATCTCTTCGATCTAAGCGCCGTTGGCAAGTCGGCAGCAATCTTTAATCCTGAAAAGCTACTCTGGCTGAATGCCCACTATATCAAAGAATATCCACTGGAGGAACTTGCGTCGGCAATAAAACCTTTCTGGATTGACAAAGGATTGGATGTCTCGGATTGGGACTTCATGAGCCATGCGGCAGATGACTTGCGGAGCAGGTCTAAGACCCTGGTGGAAATGGCAGATAGCGGTGAGTTTTACTTCACCGATGAGGTGACATACGATCCCGAAGCGGCTAAAAAATTTCTTACGTCGGAAATCGTAGAGCATCTGCAGGCCATCACCAGGGAGCTTCCTCAGTACTCGGACTACTCAAAGGCGGGTGTAGAGCAATTCCTGCGCCGCTTCACGGAAGAGAGGGGTGTGAAGCTGAAGATCATTGCCCAGCCCATGCGTGTGGCCCTAACAGGCAAGACCGTCAGCCCCGGGATCGATGATGTCATGATCACCCTTGGCAAGGAGCGGGTGATCAGAAGACTTATAAAGGCGGTACAGTTTATATCCAACGCCGGCACCGCCTGATTTTCACCTTGACAATTGAAGGATTATTGAATAGATACTGCTCCTCTAGCAACCATGGTCCTATCGTCTAGTGGTTAGGACGCTGGCCTCTCACGCCGGAAACCGGGGTTCAAGTCCCCGTGGGACTACCATGAATGAAAACAAGTGGTTAGAAAGAAATTTCGACTCCTTTTTTCTTTTTATTAAAACCCTTCCCCAGCAGACAAAAAAGATTATTCCATTTCCGTACCACCCCCCCTCTGCCTATAGCCACTGCCTAACCTGGCCTCAATGGGCCTCCGGCTGACACTCGTAAATGCGTTGTGGGCGACGATCTCAGGGCGTGGTGGATCAATCGGCCTTTTCTCCTGGGGGCGATGTGGTAGGGAGTAAGCACCTGGACAAGATATTGGGCGGAATTCCTTGCTGCCTTTCAAATGGAAATCAGCGCGGCTTCAGTTGGAAAGACATGTAGGTGGCCGGCAAACTGTCCACCTTGTGCTAAAAAGATTAGCTGTAATATTTGAAGATAACCAATCGAAGTCTAGTATCACCGACCCTGATTTTTCGATGATATCCCTTGACAGTCAAAAACATCCCTCATATACTCCAACCCACCAATAGCAATGCCTTATCAATATAATAAATCATCGAAAACCGGCGGGTGGCCTGAATAAAAAATAAACTTTGGGTTGACTGGGCAAAGCCGTTGTGCAGATCGCCGCAGTCCTGGTACCGGTAAATGACATTTCATACGCAGTGACCGCTAGTCGAATTCCCTTGAGCCCCAAGTCTCCAAGACCCGGTCTTGATAGTGGAAGACCGGGTCTTGGTAGGGTTTTTAGGGGCATCAGTGGCGGTGGTTCTCGGAATTTCGGAATTTGGCCCGCTGGGCAGGTAAGGGCACGCCTTTCTACAGCTCGATGACGGGTATTGACGAGTAGACCTTGGCCGCATACTCTCGGACGATGCTTCGGATACAGCATACTGGGATGAGTAAGCTCTCCCAGAGTGACAACGAGATAGCCACATCTGTCTCCTCCTGTTCCCAGGTTATGGGCCAAGGGGCGAGGACGAGGGCGGCGATCTTTTCCGCATGATGAGGCGGCAGAAAGGGGGAGACCATTCCGTCCGCCATCCCGAAAACATCGACGGGATCGACTGTCTGTGGATTGGTCGCGGCGTGATCGATGGCTTTTCGGGAAAGCGAGAATGTCCTTCCGATGTGGAGATAGTCGGCGTGCGTGAGGCGATGATCTCCCAGGCAGCTGCAAAGCATCAGTCGGTTACCGATGGCGAGTGAAACACTCTTTTGCACGATAACGCCCCGCGGAAGGACATCCTGCGTTTGTTTGGCGCTGTGGGTTGCCGGGTGGCGGACGATCCGTTGGTGCAGAGGACGTCCGAATGGTCCGGAAACATGGCCGCGCGCAACCGCCGAAGCCAGCTCTGTAACGGCCACCTCGTAGATCAGGCGGAGCCCTTCGGCCGGAAGCGTCGATGCGCCCAGCCTTTGTTCCCGCTCGAGCAGGGGTTCTGTTCCTGAGCGGGTGCCATCCTGTAGCCAGCGCTCGAATACGAGTTCCAGCGGTATGATCTGCGCCAAGTCGGCCTCGGTAAAAGCGAGTTCCGGTCCGCTGAGGATGCGGCTGCTTGCGTTGTTATCGGATGAAAGCATAATAACGTTTCTATTGACCGATGGAGTCCGATTCGAACGGATGCTGTAAAAGCCGGTTAAATTTCCGGAAATGGGGAAACGCGTTTCTTATTCGCGAAATGCTTTTGCTCGCATCATTCAAGCGCCATACCGACCCAGCTCAAAGCGTCAACGAATGTGTGCATGGATTCAATTAGATCTTTTTATGTCCGATGATGAATATACAGATCTATTTTTTTTCGGACTATAGATTATTCTTTGCTTTTGGCGGTAGGGAGTATAGGAACTCAGTTTTCTCAAGTCAAGAGGTATTTTGAGGTATTTTGAATCGAAACTCAGGGGCGGCGACACGGCCTGTGGTTCGTCGTCGGTCTTTCTGGAACCATCGGATCATCATTTTGGCGCATAGTTTGTCATGAAGGCAATTCGAGGCGCTTTTCGGACAGACCTCTCCGGTGCGCCTCAATTTCTAGATGCGTCATGCTTCGATGTAATCGTCCCAGGAGTATTGAGGATCCCCATAGAAGTGATCGTCATTTGTTTTTGGTTGAAAGCTTGGATACCAGTCCAAAATACCGGAGGAAGCTTCCACACCTCCTCGCATCCGAAAAATCTCTCTCCAAAATCTACATGTTTCAACCAAAAGAGAGGGCCACAGTTTAGACTGGCTAAAAAATACGCGGTATCTTAGCCGATAGCAAAGGACAAAAGGCCATAACGATCGCCCCAACTGCGAGTAAATTGCCTTTGAAAATATTCATCTCAGCAAAAATCGTTGACCATTTTACCTTCATGACGAACCGACCTAAGGCAATATCAAAAAGAAGCATAAATAATGATATGCCGAGGAATAAAAGGCCGCTATCGGAATTAATCCCCATCTGGGGGACGTAAAAATAACATATGAACAAGCAAATTAGCAAACTAGAGAACATTGATACCCTTTTTGCACGTACTACGCCAATCCGTTTGTTAAGAAAAACTGTTCTAGCGATCCCATTCAATGTCTCTCCAGACGCAACAAGAACATAAAAGCACGCAATATAAGCAATACCGGTAATATTCATTCTTATCCTTCTAATGTTATGATAAGCTGCCCCCCTCAAGTTGAAAACCTTTCTTCCGAAACAATCTCAGGCAGGCATTCGCAACACTTAAATCGATATTTGTTGTATGAATTAATTTTGTTAAAAGTACCAGATATCCATTGAGATTTCAAATAGATTATCGTCCATCATGTATACAGGTAATGGAATCTCTGTCATTATACCCTATCAGACAAAGCCTGATCTCCGGCATCGAATATCCTGATCCATATAAACGCCCATTTCTCATCCCATATTCATCCTTCCCCTGATTGTTAAAAATTGCCTTCGGGATTATCTTAGGGCCGCAAGAAAGAGAGAGGAGACATAAAGGCCATGACAACCATCAGCAACGAAAGAATCGAATTCAATCCTCAGAGAGATATCCTGGGGAAAACAATAGAGAGAAACAGGACCGGCAGGTTTCATATGGCAGGTCTCAAAGGATTATAAACCGTATCAAAAGAGAGAGGAGAAACGACCATGAAGAAGACAGGAGCCAAAAAAGGAGAAAGATTCGCAAAGAAGGTTGGCAAGACCTGGTTGGACCCCATGTGCACCCCGTTTGAAACCAGGTAGATAACAAAGGTAACGATTCTTTACTTATGAGAGAGGTAAAGAGACCGGATGCTACAAAAACCTGCCTCTCTCTGGTTAAGGGCGGAGTTGAACAGATTCCGCCCTTAGTTTTTCAGGAATAGACCGAAGCTCCGTGACACCATCTGACTCAGGTGCTTTTTCTTTTTGACCTTATCCAACATTTTCAATATACTTCCCCAAACAGATCTCGCCGATATCCAAGACAAGGAGCAATAAGTTGAATATAAAACCATGTAATGCCTGTCTATCAGTGTTTATGGTCATCTTGATCATCTTATGTTTTCCAGATACCTATGGTAATAGAATCTCCTGATAGAAGACGCTTTTTGATCGAGTCAGGATTGGCTGCCGCAGCATTGGTAGGAATTACTCTCGGTGAAGAGGGATTGAATGGATACTCCATCGTGAATGCGGAAACGGGAAATCATAGGATTGCCCCCATACAGTTGAGAAAGGCGCATATGGCAACAGAGAAAAGCTTTGATACCGGCAAGGTTAAAATCAATTATCTCGAAACGGGGCCGTCGGCCGGCGCACCGCTCGTCATGTTTCACGGAGGCGCTTGGTGCTGGCAGGAATACCTTTCTCTGATTCCCTCCATTGCTGCTAACTGGCATGTTTATGCCCTTGATTTGAGGGGTAATGGCAAATCAGGATGGGTAGCCAATCAATATAACCTTGAGGATTTCACTGGAGATGGTGTGATTTTTCTGCGCACATTGAACACCCCGGCTGTGCTCGTGGGACATTCCATCGGGGGAGTGGTTGCCTTGATGGTAGCCGCCCGGCATCCGGAGAAAACTAAGGCCGTTATTATTGAGGATTCGCCATTAACCATCGATAATTACAGAAATATCATCGCTTCATCACGGGAGATGTTTAATACATGGTTAAAATTGAAAAGCTCGGCGCGATCGGAAGAAGAATTGTCATGGGCATTGGCCAGAGAATATCGAGATTATCCTGGAGTAACGAGTCAATGGATCATGTTTTTTGCAGGATGCCTCTGGCAACTTGATCCAACCTTCTTCGATCCCCTTCTTTATGACTTTGAAGGGTTCATCAGAGGATATGACTATCAGGAAATCGTTAAACGGATTCAATGTCCCATATTGTTCCTGCGGGGTGAGACAAAGCTCGGGGCAGTAATGACCGATGGAGAAATAACCTGGCTCAAGAATAATTTCCGTAATGTAACCTTTGTGGAGATTTCAGGGGTCGGTCATCTCTTGCATTTACAGGATCAGGGGCAGATACCCGTACAAAAAGAAGTGATGTCTTTCTTATCAACTGTCGCAAAATAATGGTGGTTATTGACGATAAAATAAGGCCCAATCTTTCGATTGATTATCAATAGAAGATTTTCTTGACTTCTAATCTCATTAAGAACATAAAAAAGCGTTTAATAAGGCCTTGTCAATCGTTAAACAACCAATTTGAACCCTGTTTTGGAAGGGTGCCGCCATGAAGAGACTATTGAAACCCTGTTTCTGAAAAGAGGCGGGGTTTTTGATTTAGCATCCAAAGAGACCAAGATCATGAACGATGAAGCAAAAACCTCAGCGCAATCCATAGATGTGCTGTCGGCGCTTCGAAGCCGAGTTGCTCAGCTGGAACGCAACCTGTCGGAGGCGCTAACGGAGAAGGAGGTTCTGCGAGAGAGGGAAACGCATTTCCGACGGATGGTTGAAGACATCAGCGATGTAATCTTTGAGGTTGATCATCAAGGGGTGGTTCTCTACTTCAGCCCAATTGGGAAAGAAGTTTGGGGATACGATCAGGAAGATGTCATTGGGATTAATTTCATTGAACTTGTTCATCCCGATGATCGGGACATTCTGATCAAACGGTTTGTGGAACTCAGCAAGGGTGTGGAAAAACCGCTGATCTATCGAATCAAGAATAAAGCAGGTGAGTTCAGATGGGTGCGGACAAAAACAAAGCCCAGAATAGAAAATGGTGCATTTATTGGGGCCAGCGGAGCGCTTATTGACATTAACGATCAGAAGCGGGTGGAAAAGGCGCTGCGAGAAAGCGAGGAGAAGTTCTTCAAGGCTTTTCAGACAGCTCCCTATGCCATCACCATAACGCGCTCGGCAGACGGCAAGTTCATCGATGTCAATGACGCCTTCATCTCAATTACGGGGTTCAATCGAGGAGAAGCCCTTACCGACTCGTCCATCGGGCTGAAGCTGTGGGGAAATGAAGACGATCGACAGCGCGTAGTGGCTGACCTTCAAGCAGGCCATGACTTAGTGGGCCGGGAGGTCCTGTTCCGAGCGAAGAACGGTAGTGTCATCACTGGTTTGTTCTCTGCTCAGATAATTCAACTTAGTCTCGGACCATGTATTCTATCCAGCATCAACGACATCTCCGAACGCAAGCGGGCTGAAGCAAAACTCCAAGAAGCCCTTGACAGTCTCAGGAAAGCGTTTGGCACGATCATTCAGGTTATGGTGACCGCTGTGGAAACAAGAGATCCCTATACGGCCGGTCATCAGGATCGTTCGGCAGCTCTTGCTCGTGCCATTGCCACGGAAATGGGGCTTTCGCAGGATAAAATCGACGGCATCAGCATGGCGGGTTCCATTCATGACATTGGGAAGATGTCCGTCCCCGCGGAAATATTGTCCAAGCCGACAAACCTGACGGAGATCGAGTTTCCCCTGATTAAGGAACATGTCAAGAAGGGATTCGAGATGCTCAAGGATGTGGAATCGCCCTGGCCCCTGGCGGAGATAGTATACCAGCATCATGAGCGCATGGATGGTTCAGGATATCCAAGACACCTGAAAGGGGAAGAGATCCTCATCGAGGCCCGCATCCTTGCCGTGGCGGATGTTGTG
>Ga0247841_10012294_pt1 | contig 11197 bp, 8 predicted proteins | sample LaCruzMarch2015__2_FD_192410 | JGI IMG/M metagenome (GOLD analysis project Ga0247841, IMG submission 192410) | Freshwater microbial communities from meromictic Lake La Cruz, Castile-La Mancha, Spain - LaCruzMarch2015_18m | ecosystem: Environmental > Aquatic > Freshwater > Lake | place: Spain...
AGTATACATACTGGTGGTGTGGTTACCTCCAACTACTGAAGAACCTCCATCGAAAAAAGCGGTCGGATATCCCGAAATATTATAGTATGAATTGCGGGCATCGGACGAAACATATGCGTAATTATCGCCATTGTGATTCTCGATTACCGCAACGCGGCATCCATTGGAAACTAAGTCGTCCGCTCCTAAGGCAGCACCCGGGCAATACTGACACCATGTACCGGTCCCGATTTCAACGGCAACCATATTGCGCTCAACCTGTGCCTGGACAAAAAGGGTTACCAGCAACAGGGAAACAGCTAAAAGTGTAAATTTTTTCATAAGCAGTGTGTTTGATTTGATTTATTTGATGTGTTTGATTTGTTTGAGAACCAACAGTTTAGAAAAACTGCCCCACAAAAGTAATATATAATTATTAACATGTTCATAAATATTAAAAAAAAATATTATAAACCCATATCACTTGAAAATATTTTACGGTTGTAAGTCATTATCGGAGATATCAAATAAATAACACTGCACTATGATTCAAATTGAAAAAGGGAAAAGCGAATAATTCTCTTACTAATCAGGAAGTTAATTAATTTGCTGGAGCATACCGGTACTGAATGACCGGATTTCTAAAATTTCCCCTTCTTTTTTTTCAGCATTGTATTTGGCCATTAATAATTATTAGATTTGTGCTCAATTCTGTCAGTCCTTAAACTTATCCAATATGGAAACCAAAGATATAAATTACTACATAAAAGCCGGGAAGCGTTCTATGGCCTGGCATGACGGCCAGCTTATGCGGATGCGGAATTGCCGCTTCGATACAATCGCTGTGCATGGCATTTATTCCATGCAGGAAGCCCTCGATTTTAATCAGGGTTCGCTTATTGAGCCGGTGTACATGTCTACTAGCCAGGGATACCGGGATGCTGCCGAAATGGAAGCAGCGCTCGGATACCAGATTCCTACCTGGTGTTATTCGCGCATCGCCAACCCTTCGATGTATTATTATGAAGGGGTGCTTGCCCTCCTCGAGGGCTATGGCAGCGGTGTGGAAACTTCCTGCCTGGGAACTTCTTCAGGAATGGCTGCCATACAAAGTGCCGTGGACCCTTTCTTAAATGCTGATCCGAAGCATCCGGGCGTACGACCTAACTTTGTAGCTACCTGCCAGTTGTATGGGGGAACATTTCAACAGTTTGCCATCAGAAAAGAGAAAGAAAGAAATATTGAATGGCGAAGGGTGATCAATTCGAACGATATTTCCGAATGGGAATCGAAAATTGATGAAAATACCCGTTTCCTCTATGGAGAAATGCCAAGCAACCCGTCACAGTCATTTTTCGACTTAAAAAAAGTGATTGACCTTGCACACAAATATGGCTTGCCGATAATCATTGATTCAACGGTTGCCACCCCTGCCTTATTAAGGCCTATTGAATACGGTGCCGATATTGTGGTTCAGAGCGTTACAAAGTCATTGGCAACCAGTGGTTTTTCCATTTGTGGAGCGGTGATTTCCCGGAAAAATATCACCAGCAATGTTGATAATGATGAAATGAAGGCTGATTTTGCCACTTACCTCAAACTCCTTCCCAATCGCGACAACGGGCCAAATATCTCGCCCATGAACGCAGTACTGGCACTCAACGATATCCGGACCATCCGGACCCGTATGGATCTTTACAGCCGGTCCACGATGAAAGCAGCCCGATTCCTCGAAAGCCATCCTGGTGTTGAACGTGTTGACTACTTAGGTTTGCCTTCACATCCATTGCATCTGCTGGCCAAGGATTATATGTTTCTGGTTGATTCGGAATTTGATGATCTTTATAACGAAAAAGTCAATCGTTTCGGCCATTTGCTTTCGTTCTGTGTTAAAGGTGGTGCCAAGGCTGCCCGGGAAGTGTTCGACGCTTTTCAGCGGATTTACCGTGCGACCGATCTTGGCAGGATCAAATCGGTGGCTACCATTCCTGCTATCAGCACCCATTCGCAACAGGGCGAAGAGGGGCGTAAAATGGCTGGTATCCCCGATAACCTTATAAGGCTCTGCGTGGGCGGCGAGCATCCTGACGATATTATTGCCGACCTTGATCAGGCACTTGCCTCTGTTAATGGCAAAAAAACCTGTTACGGTTCACCGGAATATAGTGCTGGAGGAGCTTCTTCAGCAAGACTATAAGTAAAGGAGTTGGGAATTAGGGATTAGGGGTTAGGGGAGCAACTGGCGACTAGCCACTTGCCACTTACTAAATAATAAGGAATGTGGTTTAGGGTTCCGAGGTTAGAGGATAGTTTCACACCTTAGCCATGAGTTATCAGCTAGGCTAAACCGAATTTCGGCCTCGGAAGAAAACTTCTATAAGAACTTAAATTACAAAAATTAGACAATCAACCATCAAAAAATTGGGCACAATCAGAACCTATTGAACAATAAGCAATTAAAACAAATAACAAATGGAAAAGCTTTTAATATTAGATGAAACTGTAAATTTTTATTCAAAACCGGATGTGAAAGATACAAAGAAAAAAAGAGTAGAAAAAAATGAAGAATTTACCATACTCAAAATTGAAAAAGTAAAAGATGAATATTGGATAAAAGTAATTTCCGAAAATAATCTTGAGGCGTATACTAATGAATTAAACAAGATAGCTATTGAACTTCCTGTAAAGTTTTCAAAACAAAAAAAACTAATAGTTTATAGCGAACCAAATTCTATTTCAGATCATATTACTGTTCTAGACAAGAAGGAGGTTTTCTACGTTTTACATAAAACCCATGACATACTGGATCAAACTATTATTTGGAAAAAAATTAAATTAGAAGATGGAATATTTGGATATATCAATACAGACATTGATTTTATTCCAATAAACAGAGCAGAAAAAAAAAGAAAAATGAACTGCGTAATTGCTACACTAATAATAGTTAGTTTATTGTTTATTATTTCAGTAATATCATACTATACAGGAAATAATCATGGAGTCCCAGTTATTACTTTAGTAATTACATATTTTGTTTTCTATACCTTATTCATTGTTATTTCAGGATTTTTTAAGTCAAAGATGGAAAAATACTACTATCCAAATCTCTTGACCGTTTTTAATTATAAAATCATATAGAACTAATCAATGACTGAAAATTCTATACCCCCAAAAAGAGAAGACTCAATAATCATCGCTGAAATTGTTGATATATTAGAGCAATTATCATTTCCTGGCAATTTTGTTAATCGTAATTTAGATTTTAAACTTATTGCGGACAAGCTTCTTGCTTTGGTAATTGAATTATCAAATACCGATAATGCGAAACTCAAAACTAATTCTGCAAGAGCAGCGGAAGAAATTTTCCATACAATTAAAAATGAAGTGGCATTTATAGACACTACCTATAACGAAATGAATAAAAGAAATGCAACTAAGCAGAAAGCTATAGATTATAAACTAAGCATACAACGTGCAGCCAGTCTTCTATCTAGTGACGCGCATAGACTGACGATACAATGAAAATGGCAGAAAAAGGAAGCCCTGCTGGTAACAAGGCTATAACAAATGGCGGGTTTTGGAGTATATTTGAAGTTTTATCGCCCGCACAAACATTCGTGTTGGTTGACAGTTAAGTGCCACGCAAACAACCTCTTGTCATAGCCTCAACCGTTACTGCTTACTTTCTGTTTACGACCAGATTCCTGCTTTTATCATTTTATTCATAAATACGAAATCAAACATGATGCTTTTTTACAGCACTAACCACAGCACCAGCCCAGTTACCTTTCCCGAAGCCTTACTGCAAGGCCAGGCTCCTGACAGGGGGCTTTATCTGCCCGAGCAAATCCCTGTTATGGAAGCCTCACAAATACAGGGTTTCGGCCAAAAAGCCTATCACGAAATAGCATTCGAGGTAATCAGCCGTTTTCTTGTTAACGAAATAGAACCGGAAGCGTTGATGGCTGCTTGTGCCGATGCATACAATTTTGCAATTCCGCTTGAGAAAGTCACCGGAAGGCAATACGTGATGCGCCTCGACCAGGGGCCAACAGCTTCTTTTAAAGATTTTGCCGCCCGCATGATGGGCAGGCTGATGCAGTATTACCTGAAACGCGAAAACCGCAAGCTGCTTATCCTTACTGCCACTTCGGGCGATACCGGGAGCGCCATTGCCAATGCCTTCCTGGGATTGCACAATATCGAGGTGGTTATCCTCTTTCCTGAAAAGGAAGTAACAAACCGGCAACGCAAACAGATGACCACCCTCGGGCAAAATATCAGCGTGCTTTCGCTTGACGGAAAATTTGACGATTGCCAGGCGCTTGTAAAACAAGCTTTTTCAGACCCCGACCTTACGCACCTCGGGCTGAGTTCGGCAAATTCCATCAACATCGGCCGCCTGATCCCTCAATCAGTATATTATTTTTACGCCTGGTCGAGGTTGGCTGAAAATGGTGAAAAGGCAATATTCAGTGTGCCTTCCGGTAATTTTGGCGACATGATGGGCGGAATACTCGCGATGAAAATGGGATTACCTGTTGAAAGATTCCTTATCGCAGTGAATGAAAATGATGAATTCCCAACTTATCTCTCAACAGGAAAATACGGGAAAATCGAACCCTCCAAAAACTGCATTTCAAGCGCCATGAACGTAGGGCATCCCAGCAACCTGGCCCGTCTGGTTGCACTTTTTGGTGGCGTTATGGATGAAAAAGGGGGCATATCAAAACAGGCAGACCTGGAAAAGATGCGCAACGAACTCTGGGCACTATCGGTTACCGATGATCAAACCCGGAAAACCATAATCGAAGCATGGAAAAACCATCACCTGTTGCTCGAACCGCATGGCGCAGTTGGCTGGAAATGCCTTCAAACCTATCTGGATCAGTATCCTGAAATCAGCAATAGCGATCCCTTGTGCATCAGCCTCGAAACTGCCCATCCCGCCAAGTTCCCTGAAGAGATCAACAGGTTGTTGGGATTCGATCCTGATTTGCCGTCAAGCCTTACCGGAATTGAAGATAAAAAAGAAAATTTTACCGTTACTGATAAAGACTACGAAAGTTTTAAAAACTTTCTGTTAATCAACTATTGACAAACTTATCAATCGCTTTTTTCTATGAATATCATCTGCTTCGATATGGAAGGTGTTTTCACACCGGAGATATGGGTAAACGTGGCCCGCAAAACCGGGATAGATGCCCTCAAAATAACCACCCGCGACGAACCCGATTATGATAAGCTGATGCATTACCGTATAGGTATTTTAGGTGAAAGTGGCATTACGCTGTCAGATATTCAGGAGGTGATCGCCTCGCTCAACCTGCTCGAAGGTGCCCGAGAATTTATGGACTGGGTGCGTTCACGTTCACAGGTAATCGTGGTTACCGACAGTTTTGTGGAGTTTGCGATGCCCTTTATCGAAAAGTTGGGGAAACCCCTGGTGCTGTGCCATTCGCTGATAACTGACGAGCGCGGAATGATAACCGGTTACAAACTCCGGCAGGAAGACCCGAAACGAAAAACCGTTGAAGCATTCCAGGGACTGAAATACAGAATTATTGCCATCGGCGATTCGTACAACGATATCAGCATGTTGCTCCAGGCCGAACATGGAATCCTTTACCGCCCGCCCGACAAGGTTAAAGCGGAATATCCCCAACTGCCGGTTACCACAAATTATGAGGAACTGAAGAAAGCGATTGAGGAACTGATCGGCTGATGAGAATCCGGCGATAAATATTACTTTTGATTTCTGTAAAAACCAACTGATGAAATCCACTTATTTTGCCTTATTATTTTGCCTGTTATTCGGTCTTCCCGGCATGAAGGCACAAACTTTCAGCAATTTCCTCAATCGTATTAATGCTGCCGGTTTCGCCGAAAGGCAGGCCATGGCCGGAAAATTTCTTGCTGATCAAACCAACATTCCTATCATCGAATCGGACACCACAGCCCACTTCCTGTATTGGGGAAATGCCATTTCGGTGTCTATTGCCGGAGATGCTACCGCCTGGAAGCCTGCCATTAACCTGAAACGCATCGAAGGTTGCGACCTTTGGTATCTCACTGCCAGCTATGAACCTGATGCCCGCCTTGAATACAAAGTGGTTGTAAACGGGAACGACTGGAAATTGGATTCGCTCAATAAACTGGTTGTGGAAGGTGGTATGGGTAAGAATTCTGAATTTGTGATGCCCCGTTACGAACGACCACAATTTATTTACGAAAGGGATGTGGTGCCCTGGGGTTTCTATTTCGATACCATAGTGCAGAGCGAGGTTATGAAGGAATCGAGGAAAATCAGGATTTACCTCCCGCCAAACTATGAAAAAAGCACTGATTCCTACCCAGTTGCCTATTTTCATGATGGCTTTGAATTTTTCGACCGCACGGCTGCCCGCAACATCATGGATAACATGACCTTTGAAAAGCGCATCCGGCCTGTAATTGCCGTGTTTGTTGAGCCTGTGCACCGCGATCCTGAATACTCCGGAATGGAACAATCTTCCTATACCAGGTTTATGGTGGAAGAACTGATCCCATTCATGGATAAAGGATACCGCACCCAGCCGAACCCTGAAGGCCGTGCGCAATTTGGTATCTCCAACGGGGGGAATATCGCCTTGTGGCTGGCAGCCTCGCATCCGGAAGCGGTTGGAAAAGCAGCCGCATTCTCAAGCAATGTTGAATCCAATATCCTGAAGAAATTTGAAAAATCGGGTTGCAAAAACCAGAAAATATACCTCGACCTTGGAATATACGATCTCCCGATGTTGTTGCCGAAAGTGAAGAAATTGAAACTACTCCTGGATGAAAAGGGATGCGACGTGTTTTATCATGAGTATCCTGAAGGCCACAACTGGGCCTTCTGGCAGAAGCACCTGCCGGATGCATTGGAGTATTTCTTCCATTGATGATCCCCAGCCTGAAGGGCGGAGTCCTTGGGTAACACCAGCCTGAAGGCTGGTGTTCTTGGGTAACCCCGGCCTGAAGGCCGGGGTTAAGGGATAGATCAGAAGCTCCTGAATCCGATGATTTCTCTTACTTCCCTGATCGTGTTGGCAGCACTTTCGTGCGCTTTGTCGCGGCCGATTTTAGCCACTTTTTTCAGGTATTCGTCATTACCGAGCAGTTCAAGGATGCGCTCCCGAAAAGGAGTTGTGAAACGGATGACATCTTCGGCAAGTTGTTTTTTCATATCCCCATAACGGACAGCGCAGGCATTGTACTGGTCTTCGAAAAACTGTAAAGTTTCGTTCGCTGACAGGACTTTCATCAGGCTGAACAGGTTCTCAATGGGTTGTGGTTTTGGCTGGTTCGGAACGGTCGGTCCGCTATCGGTAACGGCACGCATCACCTTTTTGCGGATAACCTCCGGCGCATCAAACAGAAAAATTGCATTGCCTTCTCCTTCGCTTTTGCTCATTTTAGCTCCGCCATCCAATCCGGGTATTTTTATCAGTTGTTCACCAAAATTATAGGCTACAGGCTCAGGGAAATAATCAACCTTATACATTCGGTTGAAGCGATTAGCAAAGGTACGCGTCATTTCGAGATGCTGTTCCTGATCTTTGCCAACAGGCACTTTGTGCGCTTTATGCAGGATAATATCTGCCGCCATCAGGGTAGGGTATGTCAGGAGACCGGTATTTACATTCTCGGGCTGGTTGCGGGCTTTGTCCTTAAAAGAAGTACAGCGTTCAAGTTCTCCCTTGTAGGCGTTCATGTTGAGGAAAAGATATAATTCCGCGGTTTCCGGAAGGTCACTCTGAAGGTACAATGTGGACTTTTCAGGTTCGAGGCCGCAAGCCAGGTACTCGACCAGCACCTGTTTTACGTTTCCATGAAGGTCGGCAGGAGTGGGATGAGTAGTAAGCGAATGATAATCAGCAATGAAGAAATAGCAGTTATCCGTTTCCTGCATTTTTACAAAATTCTGCATCGCCCCGAAATAATTTCCCAGGTGCAGGTTGCCTGTGGGCCTGATCCCGCTTACTACTGTTTGCATGTAATGATCATTAATTGGCCGCAAAATTAGTGTTTTTACATGAAGTAATAAAATAAGGGTTTCCTCGACTTGCTATAAAACAGATTTATCTACTTTTACGGTGACATTTAAACATAATCCCTTATGAAAAGAATTCATGTATTATCGGCTATCACCATTGCCATGGGATTGGCCGCGTGCAACCCTTCAACACAAAAAACCGTGAAAATAACCCAACAAAGCGATTTCCCGGCACCACCCATAGCTGCCGTGAAACCCAGCGAGTTTACTGAATTTGGCAACAAGCGGGTTGACAACTACTTCTGGCTGAAAGAGAAAAGTAACCCTGCAGTCATTGATTACCTTAAAGCTGAAAATGCGTATTCGGATACCGTGATGCAATCAACCAAGGGGTTGAAGGAAAAACTTTATGCCGAGATGAAAGGCCGTATAAAAGAAGATGATGAAACAGTGCCGCAACTCGACAACGGATATTATTATTATTCGCGTACCGAAACAGGCAAGCAATACCGCATAAGTTGCCGCAAAAAAGGCAGTGTCAGCGCTCCCGAAGAGGTGGTTTTCGACCAGAATAAAATGGCCGAAAGTAAAAAAGCCTTTATTTTTTCAAATTACGACGTAAGTCCTGATAACAAGCTTGCCGCCTTTACAAGCAACGAAACCGGTTCATTTGCCGATTTTACCCTGCAGGTCCGCGATTTGTCTGCCGGTGCTGATTTACCGCTGAAAATAGACAAAGTTCAGTCGTTCGTATGGGCCAACGACAGTAAAGCACTCTTCTACACTGTGAGTAACAATGCATTACGTCCGTACCGGGTTTACCGCCATATGCTGGAAAGCAACAAACCCGACGAGCTTGTTTTTGAAGAAAAGGATGAACAGTTTAACCTGGGCCTCGACAAAAGCAAGACCAAGGATTTTATTTTTATTGTATCCGCCAGCTTTACTACTTCCGAATACCTTTACCTGCCGGCTTCTGAGCCTTCTGGCAAGTTCAAAGTTTTCATCCCGCGTGTTAAGGATGTAACTTACAATGTGTATCACCATAAAGACAAATTCTTTATCCAGTACAAAGACCGCGATAACCTGAACTGCAAGGTATATGAAGCCCCACTTACCGGCTACGCTGACCGCAAAACCTGGAAAGAACTGATTCCCCACAGCAAAGATGTAAAGATCGAATATCTCGATATTTTCGACAAATACCTTGCTGCCCAGACCCGAAAAAACGGCCTGAACGAAATTCTTATCATCAACCTTGCAGATGGCAAAAGCAAAGCCATTAATTTCCCGGAACCGGTTTATACCGCTGGAATGATAGGAACTCCTGAATATTCCTCCGCTAAACTCCGCTACCGTTACACCTCCCTCAATCGCCCGAACACCACCTACGATTACGATCTTGCCACAGGCGAAAGCATCAAACTGAAAGAACAGGAAATACCGGGCGGCTTCAACCCCGATGATTACACGGTTGAACGCATTTGGGCAACCGCTTCCGATGGCGTGAAAGTCCCCATGTCGGTAGTGTATAAAAAATCGCTGAAAAAAGACGGTTCCAATCCGGCATTGCTTTATTCCTATGGATCCTATGGTTACAGTTCTGATGCACGGTTTATCAGCAATTTCTACAGCCTTGTTGACAGAGGCTTTATATTCGCGCTTGCGCAGATCAGGGGAGGCAGCGATATGGGCGAGCAATGGTACGAGGATGGCAAACTGCTTTACAAAAAGAATACATTCACCGATTTTATCGCTTGCGCTGAAAAACTCCAGCAGGACAAATTCACCGAGGCTTCCAAACTTGCCATCATGGGCGGGAGTGCAGGCGGACTGCTGATGGGCGCAGTGGTAAATATGCGGCCCGACCTGTTCAATACCGTGATCGCCCAGGTGCCTTTTGTGGATGTGATGAATACCATGCTCGATGCCAGTCTGCCGCTTACCACACAGGAATACGAAGAATGGGGCAACCCCAACGTGGAAGAATATTATAAGTACATGCTTTCGTACTCGCCATACGATAACGTAAAAGCCCAAAACTATCCTAACATCCTGGTTACCGCCGGACTGAACGATTCGCAGGTAAGCTACCACGAACCTGCCAAGTTTGTAGCCAAACTCAGGGCGTTGAAGACTGACAACAACATCCTGCTGCTGCATACCAATATGGAATCGGGGCATGGCGGTGCTACCGGCCGCTTCGACCAGTTGAAGGAAACCGCCTTAGAGGTTGCTTTTATATTGAACAGGCTGGGGATCGGGGAATAGGTGGTTTTGAACACGGAAGACGCAGAATAGGGGATTTACCCGCATTCTGTTTAAAAGCATTCCTGAATCGTGAAAATTATCTGAGTTGTTACCAAAACCAAAGAAGCCGGCTGTTGCAACCGGCTCCTTTTTTTTGATGGGTTGGCAAGGCCTAATACCCTTCGTTCTGCTGGTCGCGAAGTGCTGGGTTGGCTGTTATTTCCCTGTCCGGAATAGGAAAAACCAGTTTAGGGTCGTTGTATGGCAAATCGCCAACAGGGAGTTTAAGGCGTTTCATATCATGAAGTTTAAACCCTTCATGGGCAAGTTCCAGCCTTCTTTCGAGGAGGATATCGTCGAGGGTAACGGTTTCGGCAGCGGGAAGCCCGGCGCGGGTATGTATCATGTTGTAATCGGCCAATGGCGTGTCGCCTACTTCCGAACCAAGCCGTTGGTTGCATTCGGCACGTATCAGGTACATCTCGGCCAGGCGGAACAGGTTGACAAGCCCGTACTGCGTATTCCATTTCCCCGACCTCATGGCATCGTTGCCTTCCCAGAAAAGTGCGAGGCGTTCATCAGCAGGGTCGTATAAATTCAAATGGCCATCCAGTATTTCGATATCACCATCCCTTCCGCCATATTCGGTTGTTGACCAGAATTCGGTCATCTGGTTAATGCCATCCGCGGCAACAAATTTTGTGGCGAAAATATCCTCTGACGAATATTCGGTATTATTAAAAGCATCGGCATACGTTGCGGCAAGCGAATACATCCCGGCCCCGATAACCCGGTCGGCTGCATCCCTGGCATGTCCGAAGTCGCCTTTCTGGAGATAAACGCGGGCAAGCAAAGCATTTGCGGCGCCAACCGTGGCATAAACCCCATTCTCGTCAGGAAGCAAAGTAGCTGCGCGTTCAAGATCCATGATCACCTGTGCATAAACTTCGTCCA
>Ga0247841_10012295_pt1 | contig 11196 bp, 8 predicted proteins | sample LaCruzMarch2015__2_FD_192410 | JGI IMG/M metagenome (GOLD analysis project Ga0247841, IMG submission 192410) | Freshwater microbial communities from meromictic Lake La Cruz, Castile-La Mancha, Spain - LaCruzMarch2015_18m | ecosystem: Environmental > Aquatic > Freshwater > Lake | place: Spain...
TGACATAGGCCTGGTGGTGTTTTCCATAGTGAAATTCAATGGTTCTCTGGGAAATAAATGGTTCCAAAGCATTTAATCCGTAAGGAAGTTTTGGCAATTCGTGTATCATATTTTATAGTTTTAAGTTCATAAAGTTCATTAAGTTGATCTAAAAATCAAATATCAAAGATATATTAATTTTTCTTTAGTTTTTCCCTTCAAGGAGTTTCAATGCTTTTATAAATGCAGGATCGAAACTGTTAAGAAGCGGATAAAATCCTGCATTATCCAAAATATTCCTTCCAATATAGGCTTTCATCAGAATTTTAGCCCGGGCGTCAGATGATGACAGGTTCTTACCTTCATGCGGTACATCTTTTTTTGCGGCAAAAGTGATAAAATCATAATAGATTTCATCCGTTATCCTTACGTTTTTATCAAATTCAGAAAAGGATTTGTTCTTTTCAAGTTCCTTTCTGTATTTATCCGTATAATCAAAAGCATATTGATAAAGTAAACCTTTATTGACGACCTGATTATAATATTTGAGTAATGAATCCTTTTCAACCGGTACATAAATATCAGGCATGATACCACCACCGCCATAAACGATCTTTCCTTTCGGGGTTTTAAATTTCAGTGAATCCGCAAAATGAATGCTATCCGGGTTATCTAACTCCCCATTTATAAAACGATGGTAATAATCATTATAATAGGCATCTGTTCCATTGTTGTAGGGTTTCTGAATACAACGCCCTGTAGGTGTGTAATATCGTGAAACAGTAAGACGCAAAGAGGAGGAATCTTTTAACATCAGTTGGCTCTGGACAAGGCCTTTTCCGAATGATCTCCTGCCTATGATGATTCCGCGGTCATTGTCCTGGATTGCACCTGCAACGATTTCACTTGCCGAAGCCGACCATTCATCAATCAGTACGATGAGATAACCTGTTTCAAAAAGTCCTTCTGCTGTTGCATAAGAATATTCCCTTGGATGATGTTGTCCTTCTGTATACACAATTAGTTTTTGAACAGTTAAAAATTCATCGGAAACATCGATGGCGGCCTGGAGATAACCACCTCCATTACCCCGAAGGTCAAAAATCAGTTTTTTCATGCCCTGTGACCTCAACTGTTTCAATCCATTGCCTATTTCCTCATTTGTGGTTGCAGAGAAATTATTGAGCCTGATATATCCTATTCCCGGTTTTACCATGTAAGCGATATCCATGCTGTAAGTGGGAATAACGTCGCGTGTTATAGTATAGTCAAGCAAACCATGTACACCTCGCCGAAAGATACTTACATTCACTTTCGTTCCTTTCCTCCCTTTTAATTTCCGCATAACATCATTGTTGGAGATCTTGATCCCGGCAACATTTTTCCCGTCGATCCTGACTATCCTGTCGCCGGCCTTAATTCCTAATTTTTCGGAAGGGCCGCCAGATACTGGTGTGATAACAGTAATAGTATCATTTTCAATCCTGAACTGAACCCCGATTCCCTCAAAACTACCGAGCAACGGATCCAAAGCATCATGAAATTCACGTGCAGGTATATAAACAGAATGCGGGTCAAGCGTTTGTAACATGCTCGTGATGGCTTTTTCAGTGAGCATTTCCTCGCTGACCGTATCTACATAATTATTATGAACATAATCAATTATTTCATTGAGTTTATCAGGTTTTTTGTTGCTTAAAAATGAAAACCCTTTTCCGAAATGTCCAAGCTGAATACCAATTACAATTCCGAAGATTAATATCAGGGCAAGGATGAGAGGAAGATAGACAATGCGTTTATTTTTATTCATTCGGGATTTTTAATTAGTAAAACGAAGGTTTGCAGGGCTTAGTATTCTATATAATCTTGTTTCCGCATTCAAAACAGAATTTCGCATTGGGGGTCAGTTTTGCTCCGCAGGAAGAGCATTTATCATCCTTTTTCAGTTTCTCTCCACATTCGGGGCAGAATTTTGCATTGGTCGCCAAGGGGGCCTCGCACTTCGGACAGGAAGCAACGATATTCTTTCTCCAGTCTTCTTTCGATAAATTTTTGTCTTCCTCAGCCATAGCTGCATGTGCATGAATTTCCTCAACAGATCTTTGAGACTGAGCAAAAGCCATTTCAACACCAAGATCAGGCGCACATTCCTTGCAAAGCCCTTTCTTGGTATTCCAGCAACTTTCACGACAAACCCAGGTATGACAATGCGGACATTGAACAAACATCGGGGTCATTTCTCCGATCGCCTCGATGAACGCTTTATCATGGGCTTTTTTCCAGGCCGCATCACGAAAACTGTCGACTCCGGAAGAAAGAGATCCAAGAAACCCTCCGAAAATATTATTCGCTGCCCCTAACAACTCGGATGCCCGGCCTGTCAATGATTCATTAAACGTTGAACGGTAACCTGTCCCGCACCGGTCACAGGTGAATTCAAACTGAAATCCTTCCTGTGTGCTGAGATCAGAATAATTCCTGGTAAATTTTATTTTTTCGCTCATAAAATATCGTCGTTAGAAGAATTGGATTGATAATATAAAAAGTAAATATAAGCAATTATCTTTGTGGTTGAAAACCTTGACCTTTTCGAAGCAAAATTACTAAACTATGTCGAGACCTGTTAAACTTCTCTCTCTTATCGGTTTATTATTTATTCTGAATTCCTATGATCCTTTTTCAGACAACCTCCATGCTCAGGAACCGGCGAAGCCATTCATTAACAGTCATTTCATTACGGTTGATTCCGCGAATTTACATTACAGGACATGGAATGAAACGCTTAAAGACCCGAAAGGAAAGATTATATTTGTCCATGGGTTCATGGGTTCTACCTTCTCCTGGCGTGAAAATACCGATACCCTGGAAAAATCGGGGTACAAAATAATTGCAGTTGATCTTCCCGGGTTTGGTTACAGTGGCCGTGACCTGAAAGTGAACCAGTCACAGAGCAACCGTGCAAGGCTCCTTTGGGACCTTCTGGCAAAACTTGATAATGGAGATTCTTCAAAATGGAACCTGGTTGGTCATTCCATGGGCGGTGGTACCGTTGAGGCAATGGCACTGCTTCGATCAGAAAGAACCAAAAGCTTAACTATCGTTGATGGCATGGTATTTTTGAAAAACGAGAATGTCCAGGGAGCATTTGTTACAGCTACAAAAAACAAGCAGTACAATAAAGTAGTATCTGCCCTTGTCGAGAAAAATGTGTTAACCTACAACAGGGTTGAAAAATTGTTTAAAAAGAATTATGGTTACCTTCCTGATTCATCGGTTGTCATGGGGTATCTGACCCCATTATTGATTGAAGGATCAGCTGAATCCGTCCTCAGTGTTTTCTCCAATTCAAAAGAAATTATCAGCCTGGATATAAAGGAACTGGAAAAACTTCCTGTACTTGTCATCTGGGGTAAAAAGGACCGGACCATTTACCTGAGCAGGGGGAAACGCTTTGTAAAGAATGTACCATCTGCAGAATTGAAGATAATCCCCAAATCAAGGCATGACCCGATGGAGACGAATCCTGAAGAATTTAACACTCTCCTCCTCATGTTTCTCAACAGGTATAATAAATAAAAACCATAAACATGGAACCAAAATTTGACATCCATCTTCATTTGTTCAACAAGACATTTCTTGCAAAGGAGTTGTATTTCAGGCTTATTCAGATCATCCATCACCTTTTTGATCCGGAGGAGAAAAGTACAGAAAAAGGTTTATTCGATTCTGTAGGGCAAAAACTGGAGAAGATCAGATCGATCATCCAGACACTTAAACGCATCAACAATTTCTTACACATAGGTTTCCAGTCCAATAGTACGGAGGTTTGCGATGAACTTAATCAGCATTATCGGAATGAGTTTATCCTGACACCCCTGATGTTTGACCTGACCTATTGTTTTGTAAGTTCTGCCTATGGTACAAAGGAGCTTTCCAAACCAGTCGATTATTTCAGGATCCTTGATAAGCAAAAAAAGGATTTCGTTAAAAAGGTGGAAAAGCTGACCCCGTCTGTCAAACAGGGAGTGAAGGAATTTACTGTCATTGATAAACGCGAGCAAAAATTATTGATTGAGCTTGACAAGGAATTGGCGGAATTCAACAAACTGACGGAAGAATTAAAGAAGACAAACCGAAAAAATAACATTCAAAAAAGACAATTATCGAAAGACCTTGATGGAATTCCTGGTGAAGCGGACGGATTTCATGAGCAGATCCGGCAATTGAAAGTACTTCAGGGCACACCAAAGTACAAGGACAGGATTTTTCCATTTCTTGCTGTTGATCCGAGAAGGCCTGGTATACTGAAATACATGAAAGAGAATGTCGGGAAGGGAAAACCTTTTATTGGTGTCAAAATATACAGCCCCAATGGCTATTCTCCGACAGACCCCCTCTTATTCGGCACTCCGGGCAGTGACGACTGTGTTTATAAGTTCTGTGAAAAGAACAGGATACCCATTACTGCTCATAATTCCTATGGGGGATTTGCGACATTTATGGATGGTGTCGAGGTGACAGGTGATATATATAGTGCTACGGGAACCAGGTACCTGAAAAAAGAAGTATATCATTTCAATACAAGTCTGGTTAAAGATTCCGGAAAAGCCATTAAAGAGAGGGCGCTCGTGCTGAATCATCCCTCATTGTGGGAAAAGGTCCTTCAGAAATATCCGGACCTCTATCTCAACCTGGCTCACTTTGGCGGAGGAGAGAGGCTGGGAATGGCGCTTGATAAAGTGGATGACAAGGAGTCGGGGAACTGGTCAAAAAAGATCATCGGGTTAATTCAGAAATATCCGAATGCCTATACAGATGTCTCCTGCTTTTCGGAGTTTGATGTCCTGAGAAAACTAAAAGCTTCTGTCATCTACAATAAGATAAAACATAAAATCATGTATGGCAGTGATTATTATCTCCTGCTCCTCTTTGAGAATGATTTTAAAAAGAATCTCCTCTCCTTCAGGGAAGTTTTTGCTGATGATTTTGATCTGATCGCAAGGGGAAATCCGAAGAGATACCTTTCAAACGTTTTGTAGGTATTCTTACTTTCCCCAATTGTTTATTGATAAAGGAATTAACCAGAGACTTGATGAGAATGGAAAAAGATAAAAGAAGAATTCAATATCTTATTTCCCTCATACTTATAATTTTCTGCATTGTTGCTTTTCATGTTCCATCATTCCCACAAAATCCTTCAAGTTACTTACGTACAGGACAAAACTATCTTCGCAACGGGCAATATGTTGAAGCGTTGAAAAGCCTGAATACAGCTATCCTGGAATTTCCTTCCACATCAGAACTTTATTATCTCAGGGGATTTGCAAAGTACAGCCTTGATGATTACCTGGGAGCTGAACTGGACTACACAAAGTCAATCGACCTTTTTCCTTTTAACCCCAATGTATTATTTAACAGGGCTGAAGTCCGCAGTCAGCAGGGTAATTATTCAGGTGCAATAGAAGATCTGTTATCAGCCAAATCCGTAGATAGTACAAATCCGGAAATTTTTTTCTCTTTAGCCAGAATCAAACTATCCTTGAAGAAATACTATGCATGTATAAGCGATTGTAAAGATGCCATCCGGCTCGGATATAAATCGGAAAACATATATATTGTGAAAGGAGGCGCTGAATTTGGTCTTAAACGAAATGACCTGGCTATTATTGATTTTAAAAAGGCAATTGAGATCAATCCGGAAAATCCTTTCGGATATATCCAGCTGGGCTCAGTCTGGATGGATCTGGACAAACCTGATTCGGCGCTCCGGTTCCTCAGCGAGGCTGTAAGGATTGACACAAATAATGTCTACGCTGTTTTCAACAGGTCGCTTGCACGCATTAAGAAAGGAGATCAGTCCGGCGCGCTCGAAGACCTCAACAAGGTTGTTCGTTTTTCGCCCTATAACTCTTATGGCTATTATAACCGGGCAATTGTGCTGATTGGGATGAATGACAAAAAGGGAGCAATCCGGGATTTTGATTATGTGAGTAAACTTAATCCGGACAATATTATCAGTTATTTTTACCGGAGTGGTCTTAAGGCTGAACTTCATGATTACCAGGGTGCGCTTGAAGATCTGAACAAAACAATTGAACTATTCCCTGATTATGCTGATGCATATTATGAAAGATACGAAGTTAAACTTAAGCTCAAGGATATTCATGGAGCCCAGAACGACTACAAAAAAGCACAGGAATTAAGGAAAGACAATAACCACAATCCTGATAGCCTGAACTGGAAAAACAAGGACTATCTGCAAAGTCTTGTGAAGTTAAGTGGCGACTTCGAAGATATGAATACCCGGACAAGTAAATTCCAGAATCAACCCATTGACATTGAATTAATGCCGATATTCAATGTTTTTCTTGGGAAAGTAGAATATGAAAAGATACTCTTGTACGATGCTTATAATAAGGAACATTACCATACCAACATTATTAAACTCACAAATCATCCTGATCTGGTCATTGATTCTTTATCCAGGAAAGAAATAGAGCTTCAATCGCGTTCAATTGATTCTTCTTCAACCAATCCGATGACTTACTTTAAAAGATCAATCTCTTATGCTGCTCTTAAAAATTTTAACAATGCATTCAGAGATTATGATTCAGCTTTATCGCTGGATTCTAATTTCATACTGGTCTATTTTAGCCGTGCCAATTCCCGTTATGATCTTATCCAATTCATACAATCTTTGGATAACAATGAGGATCAGATCTCAATTGGGATCAATACACCCAGAGTAAATAACCAGATTACTTCAAAGGATCTCGAAAATACTTATGAAATGGTGAACCGTGATTTTACCAGGGCCATTGAGATCGACCCACACTTTTATTTTGCTTATTATAACAGGGGAATTGTGAATTGTAAGATCGGGAACTACAAAAAAGCGATTGATGATTTTTCGGAAGCCATTCAATGCAGGGATAATTTTGCAGAAGCCATATATAACAGGGGATTGATCTATATTTTGCTGAATGAAAATCAAAAGGGTTGTGAAGATCTAAGCCGGGCAGGAGAACTGGGTGTCCTGGATGCTTATAAAGTGATGAAGCGTTATTGTTTCAAAACAATGAAATAATGATTTGAAGTTATTTTCCCTGAACATGAGTTTGCACAGATCTGATAACTTTCAGAGGGGTCTCCGTGATTACCATGTTATAAAGCCATGCGGGAACACTTCCACCCGGATCTACAAATCCTTCCAGGATCACATGCACGATATCATTTCCAATGGGGATGATCGTCCATCTTTGCCAGTACTTTTTAATGCGGATCAGGTTGGGTTTTTCTGGTATTACATTGGGAAGTGGCTTGGCTTCAACTACCCTTATCCCTGTTACAGGATCGGTGCTGATAAATGCATCCACAACCAGGTCCCTGTCAGTAACCGGCCAGGGGACATCATATATCAGGTAATACTGGACATGCTTGTCTTTTTCATTCAGAAGAACCTTAATTTCAGTGATATCATCATCCCACCAATCAAAATTTTTAACATTTCCAATCAATGCAGTAACCTTTTCCATCTGTGTGTGAAGATATGCTTCACCTTTAAAGGATTTCAGAGAGCTATTTTCTGTTTTCCGGGTATAAATTTTGATCCCATCGCGTTCCTTGATAAATTCCCACGATTGTGCAGAAAGGCTTTTATTATCGGTCAGATGAAGAAAAAAGATTAAAAATAATGGGAGAAATCTGTAAATCATCAGTACGTTAAATTTTTTACAAAGTAACGGGAATCTTATCATATTTATTCTATTTCGCAGATAATAATCTGATGAAGAAATTTTTTCTTTCATATTGAAGGACTGTATCGTTTATTTAATATCTTTGTATCTCATGGAAGCCGCATCTGACGTAGGTTTATAAAGATATCAGGCAATGTAAATCCAATGCCATATAAAAAGTTGAGAAATGTAGCTTTCAGAGAAAGAGATTGATAAAGATTTTGACGGTTTGAGAAGTAGGGGTTGACAAAAAAGGATTTTTTAAAAAACTGTTGATATGTTCACATCTTTAATACTTTAAAGCCATGCAGTTCTTAATATTCTCGAAAAATGACCGGCATCCGGAAAATGGTTCCGTTATTGAATGGATCCCTTCTTCAAGGGATGAGATCATATCAAAAATTGCTGTCAACGGTTCAGTATGCCTGATAAATAGAGAAATATTCGAACGGTTGGAAAAAGTGATAAAGGAGATACCTTTCATAAATTGCGGACTGAAAAGCAAGAATGATAAAATTGAACTCTACCGTGCCCTGAAATTTGACAATAAACGTGACCGTTCCTGTCCTAAAAGAATCATTTTCAATGTAGAGGACGCGGGTGCTTTGAAGCGCAGCCTGACACCATTTTTTACTCACCGTTACACTGCGGCTGATCCCTGCTGTTTAATCATCATTCCAGGTTCGGTACTTCAAATCCTGATCAATGAAACTATAAAGAAACAGGATAAAAGAAACAGGTTAAGAAATTCATCTCATAAAGACCCGATCAGCAACCTGATTGAAGAAACTGTTGACAATCCGGCAATTGTTGAGATGGAAAAAACATACATTGGTAATTCTTATGCAATGAAACTTGCCAGGGCATTGATCCTGAAGGCATCACAATCGATATCACCTGTTCTTATTCTCGGGGAAACCGGGACCGGTAAAGATGTAATTGCCCACCTGATCAACGTCAACTCAAAAGTGTATAAGAAACCATATACCATCATTAACTGTGCAGCATTACCTGAGCAATTGCTGGAATCAGAATTATTCGGGCATGAAGCAGGAAGTTTTACGGGCGCTAATAAAAAGAAAGATGGATTGTTTGTCGCTTCCAGGGGAGGAACAATCTTTCTGGATGAGATTGGAGATATGACATTAGCCAACCAGGTAAAGATCTTGCTGGCCATAGATAAAAAGATTATTCGCAGGGTCGGTTCCAATAAAACCATCGATGTGGATGTAAGGGTGATAGCTGCTACCAACAGAAATGTTGACCATATGGCATTAAACGGGACATTCAGGGACGATCTTCTGTACCGTTTGAATTCATTCAGGATCCTGGCTTCTGCTTTACGAAATCATCCTGAAGATATCCCTGCGATTGCAGATCATCTCTGGGCAAGGCAAAGTAAAAATCACAGACTGTCAAAAGAGTTCCATCAACATCTGCAATCTTACCCATGGCCCGGGAATGTAAGAGAGTTAAAAACCATGCTGAACAGTATTGTAGATATCTTCGGAGATATATCACCAACACCTGCACATATCGATGCAATCCGGAAAGCTCGGCAGGAAAACCTGAATAAACTGGTAAATAATCCGGTTGATGACAAGACCCAGCTTTTATTCCTCGAAGCCAAAAACCGCCTGATCAAGTTGCAGAATATCATCCGGGGAATCAAGATCAGTATGCGACCAGTCATTAACAGGGAGTTAATTGAAAAAAAGTGTGCAAATGAACTGGGTGCGATAAGGAAATTCATTGAACAACAGATCGATCCCATTGAAGAACTATGCCGTGAACCTGTCTATTTCAAGGTTTATAAACTGTTCAAGCAGACAACACGTTACCGATATCTGCTTGAAAAAACTCTGAAAAACTGGCCGGAATCATGCGAAAAATTGAATTCTGTCTGGATGGGAGAGCTCGATGGTTTGCATGATGCAATTAATACGAAGATCCTGGAGTTGATCTGGGGAGGGATTAACAACATTGATACCTGATTCCTGAATATTGGGCTTCCTGAAATACCATGCCTTCTCGTAGTTGGAAGATGAACTTCGTAATGCGACGGAAGAATATTACCAGAAATTAAAGGATATTTAAAACCAGTATCTTATGCTTGAGAATGAAGCTGAATATATAAAGTATTATTCAATAATAGTTAAAGAAGTCTTAAGTCAGGACTTCCTGGCAGATGATACCACCATTGCTGCAGAATTAGCACTAATTGACAAAGTTAGTTCATATAACCCCAAACTTTCTGAGCAGATTAAACTCTATCTGAATATCGCAATGTATCTTGTTGCAGATTCCTCAGATAAAGGCCGTTATAAAAACTACTTTAGACTTCACAGAAAAAGAAAAGAACCTTTCAAAACCCCCGTGGTTATTGTTGCAGGTGGCGCTTCCCGGATGGATGAAACCAAAACGGATAAATACCTTGAATATATAAGGGAACTGATGCAAGGTTTTAGTGGCACAATCATCAGTGGCGGAACCACCGCCGGAATTCCAGGGTTGGTAGGCCAGGTTAAGGCTGAAATGCAAAAGCAAACTCCTGTTGATTTTGACCTTTTAGCCTATCTGCCTGAATACCTTCCTAAAGAAGCTGCCAAATCAACTGCCTACGATCATTTTTATGAAACAGCCTGCGACCATTTTTCAGTCATTGAGGTTTTAAGTTACTGGTGTGATTTGGTCGATAATGGAATACATCCCAAAGATGTCATTTTGGTTGGTATTGAAGGTGGGGTCATCGCTTCCATGGAATACCGGATCGCCCTTTCGCTTGGAGCAAAAGTTGCCCTTGTTGCTAATTCGGGTAGAGCTGTTGACAATTTACTGCAGGATGAAACCTGGAAAAATCATCGCAACCTGATGGTGTTGGAATTTTGATAGAGACAAACAAATGTTATCCGCTTATACATATCTATAACATGGTTCTCAGAATTTTCACTAATATTGCTGACATCTGAAATTTTAACCCTATGAGTATGAAACACATGTCACACAGGTTTTCAGCAGTTTCGGATGGATGGCTGTTATCTGAAAAACTGCGGTTACGGATCATGGCCTTCACTTTCCCTATCGCATTCTTGCTTGGTGCCTATGGATATAGCATTTACCATGCAGAGAATGAAACCGTAAATATTACAAATGCCTTTTATCATTCTGCCCAATTATTCATCCTTCATGCACCGCATTTCAGCGATCAGGTTCCATGGTCACTGGAGATTGCCCGCTGGCTGGCAGCTGCATCAACTTTATTGGTCTTGATAAACACGGCCTTGTATCTTTTTCACCGGGAGCGGATGGAATTGGTGCTTAAACGGAAGAAAGATCATGCAATCGTATGTGGGTTAGGCAGACGAGGTATGGCTGTTGTTGAAATGCTTCATAAGGAACATACTTCAATTGTTGCCGTTGAAAATCATCCGGAGCCCGATATTGAAGAACGCTTGTACCATATGGGTATTCCACTTATTCT
>Ga0247841_10012297_pt1 | contig 11193 bp, 7 predicted proteins | sample LaCruzMarch2015__2_FD_192410 | JGI IMG/M metagenome (GOLD analysis project Ga0247841, IMG submission 192410) | Freshwater microbial communities from meromictic Lake La Cruz, Castile-La Mancha, Spain - LaCruzMarch2015_18m | ecosystem: Environmental > Aquatic > Freshwater > Lake | place: Spain...
TAAACACCTCTTGATTTTTTTGAAATCTCAAAGGAAAAATAAATTTTAGTATTCACCTTAATTCCAAAACTTTTACATTATGAAAACAAAGCTCTTACTATTAACAATCGGACTGATTTTTCTGTTTTCCTGTAAAAAAGATGAAACAGAAGCAGTTGGAGGAAGCCAGTCAGCCATTGGCGCAGTGAATAATACTTTTGCTGTTTCCGGGATCCCGGGCATACAGAATTTTAGCGCAAAAGTTACAGCACTGGAAAATGGAATTTCTACAGTCACCTGGTCAGCCGGAATCACTGATAATTCAGTTCTTGCTGCTTTATCTGCATTATCCGGATCAACATGTACAAGCAACAGTTTTACCCGTACCAGTAAATATAAAATGACTTCCGAGGGAATAGAGAGTATTTATCCCGAAGGTAATCTTATTTGCGTAAAATATGATGCCAAAGTAGGAGATACATGGACGCAGAAAATTAAGAGTCGTTCAATTTCAAGAACTGTCACCAGCGTTTCCACAACGGATGATTTTTATTGGAACAATATGCAGATCAAGACCATTAAAGTGCTTGAAACCGGAAGAGGTTTACCCGGTGTTACGAAGATTCAACCTGTTTACAATCATAAATTCGGTATTGTTTGTGTGATTATTTACATGGAGGATGGAACCACGGTACCGATCTATATCTACAGTAAAAATACTAATTAGTAAAAAGCTTTGAACGACAGTAATAATACCGGACAGAAAATACTTTTATTTCCTTTTTATACACGATTCATAGGCTTGGTCTTAATTTTGACCGGTATGATTGCGGGGTATTTATATTTCTTCGGAGGTAAACCTGTTTTTTTTGTAACCAAGGTTTTTGCACTTGTCAGTGCTTACGTAGGAACCCGGTATTTTGTCATTATCCAAACCAATCTCCTGGATGAGATAGCAGCTATAGGATTACTAACAGGCTTGGTTTTAGTTTCCTTTTCAAAAGAAAAACATGAAAAGGAAGAATACCTGGCTTTAAGACTAAAAGCCCTGATCTGGGCGGTTTACTGCTCGAGTATCTTATGGATCCTGTTATTTCTGTCGTTTTATGGCTATATTATTTTCATGTTAGCTCCAATGGCCTTCATTTGTTTTTTTATCTTCTACAATATCTTTTTCAGATATTTTTTAAGAAAATCAATCTAATCCGTTTCAGATGAACCTGATTATTCATACTACAACTGCCATTGGAATTGTACTCCTTGTAGCGGACACCAGTAAAATTGTTGTTCACAAAAAATTAAACAACCCTTTTCTAACCGGACTTCTTGCTTTTACGATCGGATTTATCTCTCACGCAGTATTGGATTATCTTCCTCATTGTTACCCTGTACCCCAAACTATTGATGGAATACTCGGAATTATAATGATTATAACCATGGTCAGCCTGACAAATAAAAAATACAGACTTATTACCGTCTTGACTTTTATGGCCGTTCTTCTTCCGGATCTGGTCGACCAGTGGCCATTAATTTTAAATAAATGTTTCGGGCTTAACCTTACACCAGCCGGCCAATTCTGCCCCTGGCACTGGTCACGCTTTTCCGGGTCAATTTATAATCAGGTCAGCGATGTTTCAACGCTAAACCATATTATTGTTTTACTGGCATTTGGAGTAATTTGTCGATTTAAATGGTCGGAATTGAAAGTAATATTTAACAGGAAAAAGTCATTAAATAATAGTATTTGTTTCAGCGATTCATTCTAAAGAATTTTAGGGCTTATCTAAAAAATGTCCCGTTAGGGCTATTGCAGGTCATTATTCTTACCTTCATTTTTGTAATCCGAACTTCCAGGGTTTTGTTGTAGGACAGTTTTGGGAGACAAAACAACTTCTATAAGATACATGCCCGTTCAGGTAAGTTCACTCAATAGTATCATTTCCATTGGGGGAGGGATGAATCATTCTCTTTTTCTGAAAAGTGACACTACTGTTTGGGCTTGCGGACAAAATACCGATGGACAATTGGGTGATGGGACAGTGCTTAATAAACCCACTCCGGTTCAGGTAAAGGGCTTGTGCGGCTTAGCAGCAGTTGAAGATATTTTTGCCGAGAATAATCTTTGTATATATCCCAACCCAACGAACGGGAAGTTCCATATTTCATCCGCATTAAGCAGAAGGTTTCAGGACTTAGGTTTTGAGGTCTACAATTCTTTGGGAGAAAAAATTTATTCTGAAAAAATTTATTCTGAAAAAACAGAAATTGATTTAAACGGACAACCAAACGGAATTTATTTCTTTCAGTTAAAACACAATAATGATATTCTGGGGAAAGGGAAGATTATTGTGAATTAGCAGCCTCCCATCTTTATTTCAGGCAATCGAATTAGAAATAAATAATAATTATAATTTGCCTAATATTCCGAATTAGTTAAACCAATTTGTAATATGATGCAAAAAATAGAAAGATAGGCGTTGCTGGAGCAATTACAAAAAGACAAATAGCAGAGGAAAAAGGCGAATTATTTGGAAAAGCGTTCGAACACTTTATCCTCATGGAATTGATGGCATATAACTGCCAGCTGGGAACTGGAAACTGCGAACTATTTCCTCTTCTCTATAAAATCAAAAAACGTCTTCCGGAATGTTTCGCTGACAGGGATCAGGCGGTCGGCGATTTTGATACGGTTCCTTTCGATGCTGTCGATCTTGTCAACCGCAACGATAAAGGATTTATGAACCCGGATGAACTGCCGGGGAGGCAGCATCTCTTCGAGTTTTTTATAATTCAGCAAGGTCATGATCCTCTTACCGGGTGTGATGATCCTCCAGTAATCGCCCATTCCTTCGATGTACATCACATCGGCATACCGCACCTTCTCCATACGCGTTTCCGTCTTAACAAAGAAATAAGCATCTTCAGAAGGAGGCGTGACGATTGGTTCCGGTTTCACCTTTAACATCTGGTCGGTCTGCATCTTTTCATAAACTTTGTCGACACTCTTTACAAATCGTTCAAACGAAATGGGCTTAAGCAGGTAATCGATAATATCCAGTTCAAATCCCTGGATGGCATAAGAATCATATGCTGTTGTGAAGATCACATAGGGCCGGTGTTTTAATGCATGAAGGAGCTGAATGCCGGTCAGTTCTTCCATCTGGATATCGAGAAAAAGGAGATCCAGTTTATTATTCCTGATAAATTCGATAGAATCCATTGCATTATCACAAGTCCGGATCAGGTTCAGAAATGGTACTTTTGAACAATAGTCCCGGATTATATCCAGTGCTAATGGTTCGTCGTCGATGGCAATACAATTGATCTTCATTTAATTTTCTATTACAAGTTTAACGGTAAAGATGTCCTGGTCTTCGGTGATCACCAGCGAGTGTTTCCCCGGATATAAAAGGTCAAGCCTCCGCTGGATGTTATGCAAACCGATGCCTCCCGATGGATCCCCCGGCGTTTCAGAGGTCTTTCTTATATGATTGGTCACTATAAACTGAACCTGCTCCGGTTCAATAAAGAGATTGATCCGGATACCCGGATTCGGGGCATTTTTGCTGCTATGTTTAAAGGCATTTTCAACAAATGGGATCAGCAACATGGGTGCGATGGTTCTTCCGTTTGCAGCGCCATGAATATTGAGCTCTATGAAGTCCTGCTGACGCAACCTGAGTTTCTGAAGTTCAATGAAACTCTTCAGGTACTCAATCTCTTTTTCCAGCAAAACTTTATCCGCAGTTGCATCATAAAGCATATAGCGCATGATCGAAGAGAGTTTCATCACAGCTTCAGGTGCATCATCTGACTTTTTATATACAAGAGAGTAAATATTGTTCAGTGTATTGAAAAGAAAATGAGGATTCACCTGCGATCGCAACAAAGCAAGTTCACTGGCCTGGTTCCGGTTGATCAGTTCCACCTTCAGTTTTTGAGCTTCATACCAGTCAATGGCGAGACGGATCAATACTGCATAAATAGCATTGATGATCACAAGCCGGACCGAATTAAAGATCCAGGGGTTATCAATGATACAGGACTTCCCATCATTCATTGGAGCTATGTACTTCCAAAAAACAAATTCGATCCCTACACGTGAAAACACCAGGATGGTCAGTAATGATAAACCCAAAAGGATGCTGAATAATTTGTTTTCCCGGGAAAAAAGAAACGGTAAAGAAAAATAAATGGAATAAAAAGTAATTAATCCGACAAAAACATAGATGATAATGTCCTTGAAAGTATATTCGTCCATGGCGCTTTTAATATAAAAAGGAAAAAGCGCCTGGTTAATAATGTATATCCAGAAGAAAACATGGATAAGTATTTTATATTTAAGTTTCATATTGAACTTTAATTTCAGAGCTAAATTACGGCAAGAATTTTGATTTGTAAAGTATTATTGCCTACAAATCTATTGAAACGGTATATCTATCGGTATAAAGATAAGATCAATCGGTAAACTGAATATTCACAATTAGTAGTACCATGACGAAGTATAAGTGGTTAACAATTGAAATTTTCGTTTATTTAGAATGAATTAAAATGAAATTGTCGTATCTTTGTCGCTGTTAAAAACTACCTTTTTCTGATCGGTATGAAAAAGACTTTATCATTAACTGGCATCCTGTTTTTTCTTTCATTGTCATTTGTAATCATTGGGCAAGAACAACCATATAAACCCTCTGTTGTAGCTAAAGCTGTTTATTTTGATGTTTCACCCCCACTGCAGGTAATGTCATTTCTTGCTTCTCAAAAAGTAGATCAAACCTGGAAGGAGGGTTTTATAAAGAACATTTTCGATGTCAAGAAAGTGATCGAAAACTTTTCTTCGGATTATATTGATCCTGTAAAACAGAATTTTTTTGCACCCTTGACTAATGATACGACCATTCAGAATTTTGACGGAACGGGGAATGTAAATTATTTGGCGCCTCCTGATACTCATGGGGATGTGGGACCTAACCATTATTTCCAGGTAGTGAATGCCTCCTTTGCCATTTATAATAAAACCGGTACCGCAATACTTGGACCATTGGACAACAGTACCATCTGGAACGGTATAACAAATAATTCAAACAGCGGAGATGCAATTGTACTTTATGATGAGCAGGCCGATCGCTGGCTTTTCTCACAATTTTCCCTTCCTAATTATCCCAATGGGCCATTTTACCAGATGATTGCTGTTTCGCAGACACCAGACCCCACAGGATCATGGTACCGCTGGCAGTTTTCATTTACCGATCTGCCCGATTATCCTAAGTTCGGAATATGGCCTGATGGTTATTACATGTCATCCAACCGCTTTGCTTCAGGTACAGGAAATTGGAATGGAGTTGGAGCAGTTGCATTTGACCGTACAGCAATGCTTGCCGGAAATGCTGGTGCACAGATGATCATGTTCACACTGTCCACTGCCAATGAAGCCTATAGCTTGCTGCCTTCCGATTGCGATGGGCCTTTCCCTGCAAACGGTACTCCTGCATATTTTGCTTATATTCGTACTTATTCTCCGTATCATATTGGCATGCTTGAATTCCATGCCGACTGGATCACCCCATCCAACTCGACATTAGGGAATTTTCAGATTTTGCCAGTATCCTCCTTTAACTCCGATATATCAGGTGGAATTCCTCAAAGCGGTACTGCTACGATGTTGGATCCAATCACCGATCGTTTAATGTACCGGTTGCAATACCGGAAATTCGATGATCACCAGTCGATGGTAGTTAACCATACAGTCAATGCAGGATCGAATGTTGCAGGGATACGCTGGTACGAATTAAGAAAAACCACCGGAGCATGGTCTGTTTACCAGGAGTCAACCTATTCTCCCGACAGTAAATGCAGATGGATGGGAAGTATGGCCATGGATGAAAGCGGGAATATTGCCCTTGGTTATTCCATATCAAGCAGTTCCACATTCCCATCGATCCGATATACAGGAAGAATGAACCTGGAACCTTTAGGAGTGATGACCCGTTCAGAAAAGGGTATCATTAACGGGGGAGGTTCACAAACCGGAATATATTATGGGCGTAGCCGCTGGGGGGATTACAGCGGAATGAGCGTGGATCCCACCCAGGCAAACACATTCTGGTACACCCAGGAATATTATGCATCAACCACTTACGCTGATTGGAAAACCCGCATTGCATCTTTTACTTTTGGACCTGTTTTGCCTACAGCGGATTTCTCGGCAAATGTTTTAACACCCTGCCTGAATAACATGGTAATTCTGACTGATCAGTCATCAGGCCCACCGACATCCTGGCAATGGTCCATTACACCTGCAACTGTTACCTATATCGATGGAACATCAAGCACAAGCAGACACCCGCATGTAAAATTCAATAAATACGGGAACTATTCTGTTTCCCTGACAGCTGCAAATTCTGTCGGCAACAACACAAAGACAAAAACAAATTATATCTCTGTCAATACAGGAAATGCTGATTTTACTGCGAGCCTGACCACGGTTGTGGCAGGCAATTCAACAGTTTTCACAGATGCTTCCACCTGTAATGTGAATTCATGGTCCTGGAATTTCGGAAGCGGCGCTACTCCTTCTACCGCCAATACAGCTGGCCCCCATACTGTAACCTACAATACAACCGGAACAAAGATTGTCACATTAACAGTAAACGGTACATCAACCCAGACAAAAACGAATTATATCAATGTTATTTCTTCTGCTATCAATATGAGTAATTTAGCATTAACCACTTGTTCGGGTAGCTTTTATGATCCGGGTGGTTCAGGTTCAGATTATTCAAATAACCAGGATTTCACCATGGTTTTTACCCCGGCGACAGCCAATAGTAACCTTAAGTTTGTATTTTCTTACTTAGACCTTGAACTCGAGACGAACTGTAATTTCGACTACCTGAAAATATACAACGGGAGCAGTGCATCAGCCCCCTTGATCGGAACTTATTGCGGTACTAATTCTCCGGGCACGGTCACTGCCAGCAATACAACCGGGTCACTCACTTTTGTATTCCATTCCGATGGAGCTGTTGTTTCTTCGGGTTGGGCTGCATCAATAAGTTGTGTTGCAAGTACTTTGCCTCCTATTGCTGATTTAACGGCAAACAATACAACACCAGCTACCGGTTCGACCGTCTTTTTTACAGATCTTTCTATCAATGTACCAACTTCATGGTTATGGGCCTTTACTCCGAATACGGTGACATATGTCAACACAACGTCTGCTACATCCCAGAACCCGCAGGTTCAATTTAACAACAATGGTATCTATTCTGTAAGTCTTACTGCAACGAATGTATACGGTTCAGATAACAAAACAAAAACAAGCTACATATATGTCGGAACGGCCGGTTTGTGGACAGGTATTACCTCTTCCGACTGGAACACAGCATCAAACTGGCAAAATTATAATGTTCCCTCCGCTTCAACCAATGTATTTCTTCCCTCTTCTGCATCGCACTGGCCTTCATTGAACGGGAACATGATACTGGGAAGCAGTTGTAGTAACCTGGTTCTGTCAGGGAACTCGGAATTAACATGCAATGGAGATTTCGTAATTAATCCGGGGGATACCCTTGCTTTTAACGGCACAGGCACCATAAAGATAGAAGGAGATTGGAATGATTATGGGATCTTTAATGCCGGAACCGGGAACGTCGAGTTTACAGGATCTTCCCCTGCAAAAATTACCGGAGGGATTGATAAACGAATATATGTGGCGAATTATAATCATACACCGTTTCCAAAAAACATGACAAATATTACCGGAGGAACATTGGGACCATCCGGTGATGATGCTTATTCTGATGTGAGCATTGGATTCAGTTTCAATTATTTTGGAGTCAATTATTCACAGGCCAGGATCAATACAAACGGATGGATTTCACTCAATGTTACAGGATCAGCCGATGCTATGGATAATTCTGAGCTGTTCACTTCTGCGCTCCCTGCTACAGTGATTGCTCCCTGGTGGGACGATCTGAGTACGGATGCGACCAGCAGCGTTTCGTACATAACAGAAGGAATTGCACCTGACCGCGTATTTATTGCTGAATGGAAACGGGTATTGGCATTTTACTCAACCGGTACTACGGCAAGGCTCAGTTTCCAGGTAAAATTGTATGAATCATCAAATGTCATTGAATTTTGCTATGGCACTGCTGAAGCCGGGAATCATGATGTCTCCGAAAGCGCCTCGATCGGGATTAAAGACATCACTGGCGGAAGCGGACATTTTAAGGAAGCAACAACAGGTTCGACAACTTACGGCGTGACAAATCTTTCGAGTGCCTCGAATTGGCCAACGATCAATTACCGTTTCACGCCACCCACCTTAGCCGGAACATTCTACAATCTTATAGAGAACAAAACCAACGCGACCTTAACTATTCAGCCTGATATTATTGTCAATGGTGATGTTATTTTGAAATGATGCGTAATCGCCTTTGGTGCGCAGATTATAGCCCTTCGTTAAAATTTTTGAAAATCTGACATCTATTTCCCCTGAATGAATAAAGGTTTTATTAAACCAACCGAGCAATTGAGAATGCTTTGATGATTCGAACTGAAATTTCATGGACAATCCCTGAAGCATATAAAACATGAAATTAAAAATAAAAATTTCAACAGAAAAGACAGTTACTTTTGCAACTCGGGTTTTTAATAGTAAAGGATAAAAATGAATAACAACACCTTCGGATTCAGGTTGATTGAAAAGCGGTTTGTCAAAGAGGTCAATGCGGAATGCTTCCGTTTTGAGCATGTTAAAAGCGGTGCACAGCTTCTAAAAATCGCTGTAGATGATCCGAACAAGACCTTTTGCATAGCATTTAAAACTCTTCCCGAGTCGGACAACGGCGCTCCTCATATCATGGAGCATTCCCTGCTCAATGGCTCTTTGAATTTCCCGGTTAAAAGCCCTTTCGATGTATTGTTAAAGGGATCACTTAATACTTTTCTGAATGCGCTTACCTCCAAGGATGTTACCATGTACCCGGTCGCAAGCATGAACCAAAAGGATTATTTCAACCTGATGCATGTCTATCTGGATGCTGTTTTCAATCCAATGATTTATAAGGATCCCCGCATCCTGAAACAGGAAGGATGGCATCATGAGCTTGAAAATCCGGAGAGCCCGGTTGTTTTTAAAGGCGTCGTTTACAACGAAATGAAAGGGTCTTTCTCCAATCCGGTTCGTGAATTATGGTACCAGATATTTAAGATCCTTTTTCCCGACAATGCCTATGGTTTTGAATCGGGGGGATATCCGGCAACGATCCCATCGCTGACCCAGGAAGAATTCATTGCATTCCACAAACGGTATTATCACCCGGAGAATAGTTATATTTTTCTTTACGGTGACGGAACCCTTGAAAAAGAACTTGAGTTCATCGATAAAGAATACCTCTCAAATTTTGAAAGAGCAAACAACCCGGTTACAATTTCTGAACAGAAACCCTTTGCCGATATTAAAGATGTGACCGGTCATTATCCTTTTATGGAAGGTACTTCCACAAAAAACCAGACCTTCCTCTCATTGAATTATGTTGCCGGCAGCGGAATTGATAAAACGCTCACGATGGCGCTTGATCTTCTTTGTGAAGTATTGGTCAACCAGGAATCGGCGCCTGTCCGGCTCGCACTGCAGAAAGAAGGGATCGGGGAGGATGTCTCCGCATCTTCAAATAATTTTCAGCAGAATGTTGTTCAGATCCTTGTACAGAATGCAAATCCGCAGGACAAGGATAAATTTCATGATATTGTACGGGAAACGTTAAAGGTTGCCGCTGAAACAGGGCTGGACAAAAAAGAGGTCGAGGGCGTGCTTAACCGGATGGAATTCCAGTTAAGGGAAGGCAATGATGCACAGAAAGGATTTACTTTTATTAACCAGTCATTCCCGGGATTTATATTCGCCAATGACCCCTTCATTGGCATGGAGTATGAAAAACCCCTGGCTGAAATGAAAAAAGCCTTAACGGGCAACTACCTGGAATCCCTCATACCCTTATATTTTATCAACAACCCGCACTCCCTTTTGCTCACACTTGAACCCAGTCCCGGTCTTGACAATGAAAAGAATGAAGCGGTTGAATCAGGTTTGAACGAATACAAATCCACCCTTGATAACTCGGCCCTCACTCTGCTTGTGAAAGAGACGCAGGATCTTATTGCCTGGCAGAAACGGGAGGATTCACCGGCCGCGCTCGAGACCATCCCCATGCTTGATCTCAGCGATATTGATCCGTCTGCAACCTGGTACGCGGTTGAAGAAACCAAAGTAAATGACACTACGATGCTTTATCATGAGGAATTCACGAATGATGTCATCTATACGAACCTGTTCTTTGACGCCAGGATGATACCATCTGAAATGACCCCTTATGCATCGCTGCTATCCACGATCATCGGGTTGATGGATACAAAGAATTATTCTTATGGAGAACTGAATCAAGCACTTAATATTCATACTGGTGGATTCTTCACATCCCTGAATACATTCCTGGAAAACCATGACGACCTTGAAATGATTCCAAAATTCAAGGTCACTTCCAAAGTAATAAACACAAAATCAGATAAATTGTTTGAACTGACCAGGGAAATCCTGAACAATACGAAATACGATGATACTGAAAGACTGAAGACTTTGCTGGCCCGTCATCATTCACAACTTGACGCTGCCATAAAAAGAAGTGGTAGCCGGTATGCAGGCTTACGGCTCGGGTCCTATTACAGCAACCAGGGGATGTTCAGGGAAATGACGGAGGGATTGGAATATTTTTGGTTTATCAGCGATCTGAATAAGAATTTTGATAAGCGGGCAGATCAGATAAAGGCAAAACTTGAACAAGCCGCATCATTGCTTTTTACGAAAGAAAACATAGTTGTTGCCACCACTTGCTGTAAAAAAGATCTGGATGGTTTTAACAAAAGCCTGTCGGAATTTCTCAGCAGCATTCTTTCCGGCAAAGTGAATTATCATCATTGGGTATTCAATCCTGAGAAAAAGAATGAAGGGATCGAAACGGCATCTGAAGTTCAATATGTAATGGAAGGATATGATTTTAAAAAGCTGGGCTATGCCTGGAATGGAAAAATGCGTGTGTTGAGCCAGGTTCTTTCCACCGACTGGCTGCAGTTACGGATCAGGGTTATCGGAGGAGCGTACGGAGGGTATAGCATCGTTTCACCTGACGGCTCCTTCACATTCAACTCATA
>Ga0247841_10012298_pt1 | contig 11191 bp, 9 predicted proteins | sample LaCruzMarch2015__2_FD_192410 | JGI IMG/M metagenome (GOLD analysis project Ga0247841, IMG submission 192410) | Freshwater microbial communities from meromictic Lake La Cruz, Castile-La Mancha, Spain - LaCruzMarch2015_18m | ecosystem: Environmental > Aquatic > Freshwater > Lake | place: Spain...
CTTGCCGTCCGGCTATCGGTTCCCACCATCAGGGTCCGAAGAGGACTTCCACCTCCAAGTCTCCAATCAGGCACCATACCTGATCGAACGGCGCTTTCGCACCACGCGCCATGCCTGGCGCACCAATGAAACACCAGACCTCCATATCGAAGGTCTGGTGGATGATCTGTTTTTGTCGAAATGAAATTATTTTGTCAGTGTCAGCTTTACACCTTCAAGGGCGAGTTTGAAATTGATACCCTGGGTGAGAGCAAAGAGTTTGATGGTGACTCCGTTCTGATTCTTCATTGTAACTACACCGGCGCCTCCTGCTAAAGTAGCCTCACCTGAGACGGTGGTGTAGGTCCCGTTAAAATCTTCGAGTTTTTTCAATTTGAAGACTTCGCCATTTGCATTCGCACTGCTTATACCCACGTCAACTACAGATAGCCCACGAATCTTGAAGGGATACTCTTTTCCCTTAAAGGTTAAGACGCCATTTCCCCACGTATAGCCGATGCCAACAGCAATTTGGCCCTGTGAGAGCCTGGCGGTAGCATCGGGCTTATCCTGGCTGAAGGCAGGACCGGAGATCAAAAAACACATTATCAGAACCATAACACCCAAACTCAACGCCTTCTTCATAAACAATACCTCCTTTTCTGTTTTGGGATTGTCTCCCGTTTAATCCATCCTTTACCTAATATCGTTTCCACCTCTATTTTCAATCGCGCTTTCCTTTTTTGGTGTGCTTATACTTTCTTGTTTAACATGATATCAAGAATGACGGGATCCATGCGGGACAACCCTTCCCGCGAAAGCCGTCCCAAATTGAGCATTGTCTTTTCCGGGCTGTTGTCGATGAATCCATCCTGGTATTTGACCACTGTGCCCTGAAGGGAAAGGAGAGCGCTTTTCACGGCTGAGGAGGAGGCCTCGCCAAGTTTAAGGGCGCAACTCGTCTTAGCTCCGTCACAAATTATCGTAGCGAAGGTTTCCAGATGATTCTTTATGGCGCCGCCAATCTGATCCACACCGCCGCCGCGAAGATAGGCGATTCCTGCCGCCACACCCGCCCCACCGGCGACACCACTTCCGCACAGAGCGCTGAGTCTTCCCGCATGGGCCTTGATGGTGCAGGTAATCAGGTAACTCAAGGCCACGGACCGACATACAAGCCGGCGGTCCCGGTTACCCGTAAACTCGGCGACGGTCCATATGGGAATACCGGATGTTATGCCTTGGTTTCCACTTCCCGCAAGAGTCATCGCCGGAAGCATGGCGCCTCCCATCCGGGAGTCCACACCGGCCGCAGTCATTACTCCCGCCCATGTGGCCATATCTCTTGAGAGCAGCCCCTGTTGGATCAGGCGATTCTGCGCTGCAGCGACGCCCAGGCCGGGAGCTTTGTTCATGCCGTATTCCACCAACTTTCTGTTCATATCGATACCTTCCTGGAGGTAGGAAAGGTCGGTGTCATCGAGGCTGTCCAACAGGGAGATCATTTCCTGCAGCGAAATGGATACGAGCCAGAGTTCCAGCTCTGCAATGTTCCCATCCTGCTTGGTGGCGGCGCTGAGGAGGGGATGGTCAGTCAGCGGCTTGCCGTCGAAGCTGAGTGAGGCGATATGGTCATGTTGACCCGTGATGACGGCTTCGGCGCGATGACCTGAAGAGCGGATAACGGTACGGACATAAAGTCCCGGTTGGTCTTTCGTCATGCCGGCAGTCACTTTTCCTTCGCGGACAAGACGCTTGGCCAGCGCCAACCCTTGCGGATCAATACGAGCAAAGACTTGAAGCCTTAGGCCGGGGTCTCCGGCAGTCGCTCCCATTGCAGAAGCAAGGGGGATGCCGCATTCGCCGCCGGAACCGGGTATAATAACGCCCATGGCGTTCTTGTAGATATTGGGGTCCGTTGTTACCTCAATGGCATCGAAGCGTCTGTCTTTGAGAAGTGAAGCCGCTGCCGCTGCAGACAGCCCTATTGCCGCCGGCTCGGTACATCCTAAACCGGGTCCCGTCTCAAGATGTAAAAGAGCGCTGGCCTTGTTGTGGAGAATGTCTTTCATGGCGAAGGATTGCGGCGTCTTTTGCATAGCTGGGATCCGTTTATCCCCAGCAAATGAAAGATTGGGCAGAGAAAAACGCATTGCTAAAGTTCCGGCACAGATGGCGGCTACACTACCGGCCTTCAAAAAGCATCTACGATCTATCCTATTATCCATCATTTTCACTGACCTCACTATAGTTGTTAATGAACCGGGCGTGTGGATCGAGTTGCTTATGACTCGTAATGCAGGAATCGAAAGGTTGGAAATCTATCGGCCATACACAGAGGCGCAAGCGGATAAAAATCAAGATTTATTGGTCGGGGCGGCAGGATTTGAACCTGCGACATCCTGCTCCCAAAGCAGGCGCGCTACCAAGCTGCGCTACGCCCCGTTTTCGTTCAGTTTCTCAGGAAAATAATTGCTTTGCAAATATTTTTTTAATTCGTTAACCGCCTGCAATCGATGACTCCGCTTATTCTTTTCCGCCGAGGTTATCTCCGCTACTGTCTTTCCAATCTCAGGCAAATAAAAAAGGGGGTCATATCCAAATCCGTGACCGCCGCGATATTCATCCCCAATCCGCCCCCGCCAGCAACCCTCAAAAGCTTGGTAGTCCCCGTGCGGCCAATAAAGGACCAGGACACAGCGAAAGGAGGCTCCTCTATGCTCAGTGGGAACGTTCTGCAGCGCCATAAGGAGTTTGTCGTTGTTCTCTCCATCGGTAGCATCTGCGCCGGCATATCGTGAGGAAAAGATCCCCGGCTCCCCGGCGAGATGATCAACTTCCAGTCCCGAATCGTCGGCAATCACGGGCATACCGGTAAAGCCGGAAATGGCCTTTGCCTTTATAAGGGCGTTCTCAAGAAAGGTACAGCCGCTTTCCTCGATATCGGGAGGGTTAGTATAATTATTCAGGGAATGAATTTTGATGGGAAGATCCGACAGCATGTCTTGGATCTCCTCGACCTTCCCTATATTTTTTGACGCAATTACAATAGTGTCCAGCATTATTGGCCTACATGCCTTCTTTGACGCCACGGCTGATGGCCTTGGCAATCTCCTGCTGAACCTTATCATCGGTAATTTTCTTTTTGTTTTCCTTGTTGGTCAGGAAACCGACTTCAATAACCACCGCCGGCACATTGATTCCTTCCATCAAGGGGACGGGCGCCTCCCGAAGCCCTCTGTTCTCCTTGGGGAAAACACTATCCAGATACTTGTTTACATACTGGGACAGGCGCACGCTGTCATTGAGATGCTTGTTTTTCGTCATATCTTTTATGATCGCCGATGACTCACTTCGCGTTTCTTTGTGTGTCCGGAAACCGGGGAAATAGATTTCGTATCCTTTAGACTTGCTTCCAAAACCACCATTGATATGAATGCTGATGACCAGCAGGGGGTTATTGTTTTTAATCAGCTGGATTCGTTCTTTCAGGGTTGTTTCCTTGTCGGCGGAACGCGTGAGCACAACCTGTTTATAGCCTGAGCGGTTCAATTCCTTCTGCAGGGCCAGGGCGATGCGCAGATTAAGATCTTTTTCGTATGATGTGTCGGAGACCTTGACACCGTAATCGGGCCCACCGTGTCCCGCATCGATGATAATCGTCTTGTTGATGCTCTCCTGTTGAGCCGATGCCTGTCCGGCCACACAGGAGACCCCCAGAATGACAACAATTGTATAAACGCTGATAATCTTGAATATATTCATTTTCCCTACCTTTAATATGGGCGCTACATACTGCATAACGCCCCCGCCTGTCAATATGGAACACGCGATCATGATTTTTTTGGACGCTCGATGGAGATGACACACTTTAGCTTTTTTACAGCGGAAACAACTTGATTAAACTGCTTCAGGTCATGGACGTCGATCCGGAAGTTACAAATCGCCTGCAATTCGGGAGTAGTTTCCACTTCTGCATGGCTGATGTTGATATCCATTGAGGATATTACGGAACTTACCTCTGCAATAACCCCTTTCCTGTCTTGACAAACGACGCGCATATCGACGGCATAGGTCTGTTTATCCTTAATATTCCATGTTACCTCGATGACCCTTTCCGGATCAAGGTCCTGAATATTCGCACATTGGGCGGTATGGATCGTAATCCCCCGGCCCCGCGAAATATACCCGACAATCTCATCTCCGGGGATGGGATCGCAGCAGCGGGCGAATTTGACGAGGACATCCTCAATTCCGGTAAGGGAAATTCCCAGGTTCGTAGCGCCTTTTGTCTTTTTCCTGCTCTTGTCGACGGACACATCTTCCGCCTTGGCGGCTGTCTCGGGAAGAAAACGGTTGACGATATGCTTGGCGGAGAGCCTTCCGTAACCAACCAGAGCCATTACATCGTCCGGCGAGTTGACATTATACTCCTCATAGAGCTTCTTCAGATCCTCCGACTTGAGCAGTTGAGAGAGCTTGAGGCCATGTTTTTTGAATTCCCGGTCCAGGATTTCCCGTCCGATCTCGACACTGCGCTTTCTTTCCTCTGTCTTGATCCAGCTTTTAATCTTGGAGCGGGCCCGGGAAGTAACCGCCCATTTGAGCCAGTCCTTTCCGGGATGGTGTCCGGCCTGGGTAATGATCTCAACAGTGTCACCGTTCTGGAGTTCGTATTTCAGGGGAACGATATTACGGTTGACCTTGGCCCCGATGCATTGATGTCCAACATCCGTATGGATGCCGTACGCAAAATCTAGGGGAGTGGCCCCTTTTGGAAAGGCCTGAACATCTCCGTTCGGCGTAAAAACGTAAACTTCATCTGGGAAAAGGGCCAGTTTGAGGTTGGCCATGAACTCTTTTGGATTATCGCCCTCCTGTTGAACATCGAGCAGCTCCCGCAGTTTCATGATCTGCTGATCTTCCGTGCCGAGATTCGCCCGCTTTTCTTTATAGCGCCAGTGGGCGGCAATCCCCTCTTCCGCCCATTCATGCATTTCCCGCGTCCGAATCTGAATCTCGACCCGCTCTCCATAGGGACCGATGACGGTAGTGTGAAGCGATCTGTAGCCATTCGCCTTGGGCATGGCAATACGGTCCTTGAAGCGACCCGGAACGGGTTTCCAGAGGGCATGAACAATGCTCAGCGCCTCGTAACAATCCCGGTCCTTATCCGTATCCATAATGATCCTGAAGGCAATGAGATCGTAGACCTCGTCAAAATCGATGCGCTGGTTCTGCATTTTCATGAAAATACTGTAAAAATGCTTTGCCCTTCCTTCCACTTCCCCCTTGAGACCATGTTTCGCAATCTCCTTCGCAATGACCCCTTTGACCTCTTCCGTATACTGATCCCGCTGTTCCTGCTTCTTCTCGATCCGTCGGGAGAGCTCGCTATAGGCATCGTTTTCAAGATAGCGGAAGGAAAGATCCTCAAGTTCCACCTTCATCCAGTTGATTCCGAGACGATTGGCCAGGGGTGCATAAAGATCGAGGGTCTCCGTGGCTATGTACTTTTGCTTGCTGGGAGGTTGATAAGAAAGGGTCCGCATGTTGTGAATACGGTCGGCAAGACGGACGACAAGAATCCTTAGATCGGCGGACATGGCCAGAATCATTTTCCGGAAGTTCTCCGCCTGACGTTCCTCCTGAGATCCCAGGGTAATCTTGCTGATCTTGGTAAGACCGTCGACAAGAAAGGCCACATCTTTACCAAATGCCGCTTCGATCTGGGCGGTGGTGGTTAGGGTGTCTTCCACGGTGTCGTGGAGGAGGCCCGTGATGATGGTTGCGGCATCCAGCTTCATGTCCGCCAGCATACCGGCAACCTCCATGGGATGGGTCAGGTAGGGCTCGCCGGAGAGCCGCATTTGTCCCTGATGCACAGAGGCGGAAAAGATATAGGCCTTCTCGATCATTTCCTGATCTTCCAGGGGGAGATAGGCCTGTGTTTTGTCAATTATGTCGGTAATACGAAGCATGGAATCCTTCAGACCATCATATTTGACGAATTGCGTTTAAAATGAATATTTTTGCCTCTTCGACGGATAAAACATTGACCTCCCCGGACCTTCTTATTTTGATCTCGACTTTTCCGGCGGCGAGGTTTTTGGGGCCGATCGTCACCCGCAAGGGAATGCCGATCAAATCGGCGTCTTTGAACTTCACCCCTGCTCTTTCATCACGGTCATCGAGGATGACCTCGACGCCCTGGGACAAAAGATCTGCGTGGAGTTTTTCGGCGGTCGTGGCCAGGTCCGGGTCATTCATGTTGACGGGGGTAATAATAACCTGATAGGGGGCAATGGCCATGGGCCAGATGATGCCATTTTCATCGTGATACTGCTCAATACAGGCCGCCGCGGTCCGGCCGACGCCGATCCCATAGCATCCCATGACCATGAATTGTTCTTTCCCGTTCTTGTCGAGATAAATGGCCTTCATTGCCTTGCTGTACTTGGTCCCCAATTTGAAGACATGGCCCACCTCGATCCCCCGGGCAAAATGGATTTCCCTTGCGCATCGCGGGCAGGGGTCAGCTTCCCGAACGACGCGCAGGTCGGCATAGGCCGCTACCTTGAAATCCCGCTCAAAGTTGACGTTCTTCAGATGATAATCCTCCTTGTTGGCCCCTACGACCATATTCGTGAGGTTCATCAGGGAATAGTCGGCCAGGGTCCGGCACTTGATCCCGATGGGACCGACAAATCCCCGAGGCGAACCGGTTGCCGCCATGATCATTTCATCCATTGCCATTTCCAGGATGTCACAACCAAGATAGTTTTTGACCTTGATCTCATTAACCTCTTCATCCCCCCGGACCAGGACGGCTATGGGAACCCCGTCGGCGCTGAAGACCAGGGTCTTGATTACATTCTCCGGTCGGACCTGAAGAAAGTCACATACTTCTTCTATAGTCCGCACCTCCGGGGTATGGATTTCCTCCCGGGATAAAAATGACGACCCGTCGACCACTTGCTCCTCCGGTCTGGCAATTTCTGCCTTTTCCAGATTGGCTGCGTAGCCGCAACCTTCGCAATATGCCATCCCATCCTCACCGGACTCGGCAATAACGAGAAACTCGTGGGAATAACTCCCACCGATGCTGCCCGTGTCAGCTTCCACGGGTCGGAACTTTAGACCACAACGCTCGAAAATCCGGTTATAGGCGGCGAACATCTTCTGATAACTCAGGTCGGCATTCACGGTATCGATATCAAAGCTGTAGGCGTCTTTCATGCTGAATTCACGGCATCGCATCAGCCCGAAGCGGGGGCGGATTTCATCGCGGAACTTCGTCTGGATCTGATACAGATTCTGGGGAAGCTGCCGGTAAGACTTGACGCCATTCCTGACAATATCCGTAACCACTTCTTCGTGAGTGGGTCCCAGGCAACATTCAGAGTCCCGGCGGTCGCGGAAGCGGAGCAGTTCTTTCCCGTAAAAGTTCCAGCGGCCAGATTCCTTCCATAATTCCGCCGGCTGGACGGTGGGCATGAAGATCTCCTGGGCCCCAGCACTGTTCATTTCCTCCCTGATGATCTGCTCCACCTTCCGGATGACGCGATAGCCCATGGGGAGATAGGAATAGATTCCGCTTGTCAATTTCCGGATCATTCCCGCACGCAGCATAAGCTGATGACTGATCACCTCCGCATCGGAAGGGATCTCTTTGACTGTCGGCAGAAACATTTGTGAGTAACGCATCAGGCCTCCTTTTTCTCATCTGTTATGTTCTGGATTTCCGCTAATAACGCCTCAACGAAATCCGCTTCTTTGACTTTTCTGATAATCTGTCCCTTCCGGAAGAGCATACCCGCACCCCTGCCCCCGGCAATACCGACATCCGCCTCGGCCGCCTCCCCCGGGCCATTCACGACGCAACCCATCAGGGCAACCTTCAGGTAGTCTTTCCTCCCTGCCAGGCGTTTTTCCACGGCCCGGGTCAGCTTCAGGAGGTCGATCTCGCACCTGCCGCAGGTGGGGCAGGAGATGATGTCCGGTCCGATCATGCGCATCTTCAAGGCCCGGAGAATACCATAAGCGACAGGTATTTCGTTGACCGGATCACCGGTGACGGACACCCTGATGGTATCGCCGATCCCCTGATAAAGGAGCGTCCCGATGCCGATGGACGATTTTACCGTTGCCCTCATCAGAGAGCCCGCCTCGGTCACGCCCAGATGGAGTGGATAGTCCACTTTTTCAGAAAGAAGTTGATAAGCCCGGATCATCACCGGTACATTCGATGATTTCAGGGAAACCTTGATTTGATGATAATCAAGATCCTCCAGAACGTGGATATGGCGCAGGGCGCTTTCCACAAGTGCGCCGGCGTCCGGACCGCCATGCTTTTCCAGGAGATCTTTCTCCAGAGATCCCGCATTGACGCCGATGCGAATCACCGTCCCATGAGCCCGGGCCGCCTGGACAATTCCGGGAATGGCCTCTTTTTTGATGTTTCCCGGGTTGATGCGAATGCCTTCCACCCCGGCTTCGATAGCCATAACCGCCAGGCGGTGCTGAAAGTGGATGTCGGCAATCAAGGGGATATGGATCTTTTCCCTGATTTTCGGAATGGCCGCCGCCGCCTTCTCGTCCGGGACGGCGATGCGGATAATCTCACATCCCGCCTTCTCCAGCCTGCGGATCTGGGCCAGCGTTTTAACGACATCCCGGGTATCCGTTGAGGTCATGGACTGGACCGACACCGGGGCGCCGCCGCCTATCTGCACCTTGCCAAGAAAAACCGGCCGTGTCTTCCTTCTGTAGTAATCCGTCATAAACCCCATCCCCACCCCAACCCTCCCCTTGAAGGGGAGGGAGCTAAACGCTAATGAAGATCATGTCCCCCATCCCGCCCCTTGAGTGGGAGGGATGGAAAATGTGCCTTTTAGTTCATCACCACTGACAACCGGATATTCTAAGCAAGCCGGGAACAAGCCTTCTCAATTCTCTTGATTCCCTCTTCAATCAACTCCAGGGATGTTGCATAGGACAGGCGGATGTAATTATCATTGCCGAAATCCGCTCCGGGAACAACGGCTACATTGGCCTCATCGAGAAGATACGCTGCGAGGTCCGATGAATTAGCGATCTTCATACCTTGACATGAGCGTCCATAGAGCTCTGAGACATTCGGGAAGACATAAAACGCCCCTTGGGGAAGGGGGCAGGAGATCGCCGGAATCGCATTCAGGGCATCAACAATTATATTGCGCCTTTCCCGGAAGGCCTTCACCATCATGGCGACGGCTGACTGATCGCCATTGAGAGCTTCTACTGCTGCCTTCTGGGCAATGGATGTCGGGTTCGATGTATTCTGGCTCTGCAATTTGGTAATGGCCGCAATTATTTCTTCCGACCCGGCGGCATAGCCGATCCGCCAGCCAGTCATGGCATAGGCCTTGGAAACCCCGTTTACGACCACAGTCCTGTTCCTGAGCGCTTCGTTGACCGAAGCGATACTGAAGAACTCAAAGCCATCGTAGAGGATCTTTTCATAGATGTCATCGGAAATGACTGTCATGTCTGTTGTTTCGATCACCGCTGCCAGGGCTTTCAGCTCAAGGCGGCTGTAGGCGGCTCCGGTTGGATTTGAGGGACTATTGAGAATAATGGCCTTCGATCGATCCGTAACCGCCTCTTTCAGCAGTTCCGGTGTCAGTTTAAAGCCTCCTGCCTCGGTAGTTTCGATAATTATGGGCGTCGCTCCGGCCAGGACGACGATATCGGCATAGGATACCCAGTATGGGGCGGGAACGATAACTTCATCTCCTTCTTCACAGAGGATCTGGATGAGGTTATACAAGGTGTGTTTTGCCCCGCAGGAAACCACGACCTGGGAACGCTTGTAGGAAAGTCCGTGATCCCTGGACATCTTGGCAATAATGGCGTCCTTCAGTTCATCGATGCCGCCCACAGGCGTATATTTTGTAAACCCCTCCTGGATGGCCTTGATGGCCGCCGCCTTGATGTTTTCCGGGGTGTCGAAATCCGGTTCGCCAGCCCCGAAACCGATAATATCCCGACCTTCCGCCCTCAGGGCGTTGGCCTTCGCCGTGATGGCCAGGGTCGGCGAGGGTTTGATCCTGCCTATTCGTTGCGCTAATTTCATATGACCCCTTTTGTTAATATTGATTATTTTGTAACATGATCAAATTTGCCCTGGAGCCGTTCGAAGACGATATCGGGAACAAGTCCCTTGACCGACCCCCCGAGACCTGCCGCCTCCTTAATGAGGTTAGAGCTGGTGTAGAACCACTGGTATCCTGTCATGAGAAAGACGGTTTCGATATCCCGATTGAGACGCCGGTTGATCAGGGCCATCTGAAATTCATATTCAAAATCGGATACGGCCCTGAGCCCCCGCAGAATCACATTCGCCCCCTTGCTCTGGACATAATCGACCAGCAGCCCGGCCGAACAATCCACCCGCAGAATTTTCTGATCTTTTATAACTACTTCCCTGATCAGGTCCATTCTTTCCTCGACAGTGAAGAGAGAAGATTTGTTGGGATTATAGGCAACAAGAATGATCAATTCGTCAAACATTCTTAGCCCTCTTGTAATAATATCAATATGACCGTTGGTGATGGGATCGAAAGAACCCGGATAAACCGCAATTTTTTTCATGTTAACACTTCTCCTCCAATCTATGGGCCAAGAAAGTCAGCACCGTGTCTCCATATCGCCGTTCATCGACGCCCACGAATCCCTGGTTACTGTCCATTCCTTCGATTTTCTCCCTTACGGACCTTTGCAGGACCAGCAGCCCTCCCCTTGCCAAGAGATCATTCCGCCGGCAGTAATGAAGGGTTTTGTTGATCCATTCCCGCTCATAGGGCGGATCGGCAAAGATGACATCGTATCGTTCCTCCCGACCGCTCAAGGTTGCGACGCCTTTGTCGACGCTCATCGTCAGGACCAGCGAGCGGTTTTCCAACCCGAGCGCCACAACCTGCTCCTTTATCTTCCTCGCAATAATGGCCTGCTTTTCAACAAAAACGGCGCCCTTCGCTCCTCGACTCAGGGCTTCGAGACCCACGATCCCGCTGCCGGCGTAAAGATCGAGAAAGGATTGACCACTGACAGGGGGGAGAAGATTGAAAAGGGCTTCCCGGACGGCGTCCGGCGTCGGTCTGACATCCCTTGTCGGGGGGGGCGAAATCCGTCTTCCCCTCATTTCGCCCCCGGTGATTCTCATGGGCCG
>Ga0247841_10012299_pt1 | contig 11191 bp, 10 predicted proteins | sample LaCruzMarch2015__2_FD_192410 | JGI IMG/M metagenome (GOLD analysis project Ga0247841, IMG submission 192410) | Freshwater microbial communities from meromictic Lake La Cruz, Castile-La Mancha, Spain - LaCruzMarch2015_18m | ecosystem: Environmental > Aquatic > Freshwater > Lake | place: Spain...
CGACTCAGTCCGAACGCGTTGCTGTGCCGGTGAGTCTCCCCAGAAGCACGTATGGCGGCTCATGGAGGAGTCCTGAGATGGAAGGCGCGATTTCCGGCCTGGACATGGGAGACTTGGTAGGGGACAAGAGAAGCGACATCGTATTCGTAGAAGATGGCCGGATCACTATAAGCCGTCTTGACGGAGGAGGTCTTAAGCCTCTTACCCAATTTTCTCAGACGCCGGTGGTGTACATCGGCGCGGAAGTTGAAGACCTGGACGGCGACGGGGTAGCGGAACTCCTTCTCTGTTATCAGACTCCTTCGGGAATAGAATCAGCCATCATACGATATACGAACAGGAATCTCGAGGTAGCTGCCAAGTTTCCCAACATGATCCTTCGCACCGTAACCGGACCTTCAGGAGGAACAAAACGGGTGCTGGTCGGACAGAGGACCGACGCTGAGGACCTGTTTAGCGGTGAGATGGTCCGTTTCGAGATGGAAGGAGACAAGGCAGTTCCTTCCGGCACGCTGACGCTTCCTCCAGGCACGCTGCTTTTGAGTTACACGTCGGGATTCATGGGTGAGCAGAAAGATTTTGTGCAAATTATTCTCAATCAGGATCAGCGCCTGATGATATTCGACCGGGAGAATCGGCTGTTGGCAGCCGTCGAAGACAGGATTTACGGGCTCAATCGCCGGATTCGCATTCCGTTCAAGAACGGTCATAGGGACATGGCGCTCCCCGGGCGACTTCTCATTACGGACACAAGTAGCGATGGCGATAACGAGCTGCTTGTAGTCAAGCAGGTGGACGGCTTGAGTGAAATTCAGGCCCTCATCTGGGAACAAGACGGGTTCCGGGAAAAATGGAAGACCGTCAGAAGCCCGGGAATCATTTCCGATTTTAGGATTCGGGATTTTAGGAACTCCGGTGTCCGATCGTTGGTACTCATATTAATCAAGCCTAACCCTTTTCTCGCTTTGAGCGGCCCGCGCAGCGTAGTTTACGCGTACGACTTGATTCCTTGACGAAAACATTGTTTGAGTGTTCATGAAGTAGTGCGGGAACGAGTACCCGATGTCAGCAGGGTCCCCTCGATGCCAGGGAGGCGCGTAGTACGATTTCGCTTTCGAAGAAGTAATCTGGGGGAAGCTTCTTTACACGAAGAAGTTCCCCCAGATCTTACATGTTTGAACACACATTCATATAAGCCGCTTGTTTACAGGACAAACGGCACTATAAGCAGCGCCACCATGTTGACGACCTTGATGACGGGATTCAAGGCAGGACCTGCCGTATCCTTGTATGGGTCACCTACCGTGTCGCCGGTAACGGCGGCTTTGTGTGCTTCACTTCCCTTGCCGCCGTAATTGCCGTCCTCAATGTACTTTTTGGCGTTGTCCCAGGTTGCGCCGCCGCTGGTCATGGCAATGGCCAGGAACAGACCCACCACGATACTGCCGATGAGTGCCCCGCCCAGGGCTTCTTTACCCAGGCCCGGGGTGAAGGCCACCGCCAACGGAATCGCCACGGGCAAAAGAGACGGAAGGATCATTTCTTTCTGGGCGGCCGCGGTGACCAGCTCAACGCACTTGCCGTACTCGGCCTTGACGCCGGGTAAACCTTCTTTGAGGCCCGGGATTTCACGGAATTGACGACGGACCTCGTCCACGATGGACCCGGCGGCCTTACCGACTGCGAGCATACAAAGCGACGCAAATAAATACGTAATGATCCCGCCAATTAGCAGGCCGACAAGGATCGTGGGATTGGAAAGATCAAATGCCAGGGGCTTACCGGTAAGTTCCTCGATAGCACGAGTATACTCCGCAAAGAGAACCAGGGCGGCCAGCGCAGCGGACGCGATCGCGTAGCCCTTTGTCACGGCCTTGGTCGTATTGCCCACTGCATCCAAGGGGTCCGTCCTGTTGCGGACTTCTTCCGGAAGTTCGGCCATTTCCGCAATACCACCGGCATTGTCGGTGATGGGCCCGTACGAGTCGATTGCTACTACCATTCCCGTCATGGACAGCATGGACACGACCGTGATAGCGATCCCGTAGAGTCCGGTGGCCGGACTACCGGAAAAGCCGCCGCCCAGCCCGTACCCGATCATGATGGCGACGGCAATAACGATGACAGGAAGGACCGTAGATATCATGCTGATGGCAAGACCCGCAATGATGTTGGTGCCGTGGCCGGTCGTGCTGGCCTTGGCCACGTACTTTACCGGCCCGTACATTCCGGTGAAGTACTCGGTGATGACTACGATAAGACCTGTCAGCACCAAACCCAGGACCGCCATCCAGAAGATGGAACCCACGGAAATCACGTGGGCGGCGCCCTTGGGAGGAGCCCCGAGCGGCAGCAGCCAGGCAACCACGAGGAAAGCCAAGGCGGCAAGTATCCCCGCAACGGCGAGGCCCTTATAAAGGGAGCCCATGATGTACAGGTCTTTCTCGGGCTTGGTCTTGCTCAACTTGACAAAGTACGTTCCGATAATGGAAGCGAGAATTGCCACGCCTCCTATAAACAGGGGCAGATGGAAGGCAGCGGTGTGGATGCCGCCGTAGATAGTGCTGGCCAGAAGCATGGATGCAACGAGAGTGACCGTGTATGTCTCGTACAGGTCCGCGGCCATGCCCGCACAATCTCCCACGTTGTCGCCGACGTTGTCTGCTATTACACCGGCATTGCGGGGGTCGTCCTCGGGGAGGTCGGCCTCCACCTTACCCACGAGGTCCGAACCTACATCCGCAGCTTTGGTGTAAATGCCACCGCCCACACGAGCAAACACGCTCATGAGAGAGCTGCCGAAACCCAGCCCCACCAGCGCGCTGAAAATTTTGTGAGGATCAGGATCGTACGTCTTGGCGATCAGATAGAATCCGGCAACACCCAGCAGCGCAAGCCCGGTCACCACGATGCCCGTCACGGAGCCGCCCTTGAAAGCCACCTCCATGGCGTCGGCCAGACTTCTTCCCGCTGCTGCGGCCACACGCACGTTGGCGTTCACGGAGACTTTCATCCCCAGAAAGCCGGCTAGACCGGAACCCACAAGACCGATGATAAACCCGATCGCGGGCATGATTCCGAGAAAGCTCCATAAAATGACCACTAGGATCACGGCGATGATCGCAACCACTTTGTACTGCCTGGTGAGGTACGCCATAGCGCCCTCGGCCACAAAGCTGGATATCTCCTGCATCCGCTCGTTCCCGGCATCCTGTTTAAGTACCCAGCCGGCCGTGATCAGGCTATAAGCTACGCCCAGTGCCCCACATAAGAGGGCCAAAACAACCACCCAGTCCATCAACTTACCTCCTTTAAAAATTATTTTGTGATGGGAAAAGGGGAAACACGCAGGTATATACATCCCAAACTAAGCTGTATTCCTCCGCAATGTCAAGGACAAAGACGATCCATTGATCAGCTTTAAGTTATCGAGGGATCAAGCTGCTCTTGTGAGGCAGTCCCGCGAGGCGCGGGATTCGGGCCTGTTGATACTGAGCAGGGGACCGTCTTCTTGCTGTTACGTCTTATTTTCCCACGGCCATCACGAGCACCGGAGTAACTCCCGGGGGCAGCTTCAACACCGAGGCAACCTGGTTGTCGTTGAAGGCCCCTACTGTTGCGGTGTGAAGTCCCAGGGCCGCGCATTGAAGGTACACGTTCTGGTTGGAATTGCCGGCCTCCATGAAGACGTATTGCATGCCGCGGTTTCCGTACCTGGCCGTCATCCTCGGAAATGCCGCAGCGATGACCACCAATGCCGGGGCCTTCGCCAGCCACATTTGAGACAAACATGCTTGCGACAAGGCCGTCCGATGGTCACCCTCGACGGAAAGCTGCAACGAATTGGTCTCAGGCTTGTAGGAATAGGCGCCTGCCGAGACACCCGGTACGGTGTCTTTGCCTGTCACCAGGAAAACTTCCAGCGAATAACGGCCTCCCGCCGAAGGTATCACCTTGTAGGTTGCCCCTGATACGGCATCTGCCGGCAGGTTGCCGTTGGCGGACCACAAAATCTGGGAAACCTGGGCCGGAGTGAGGGGGGTAGGACTGAAGTCCCTCACGCTCTTAACCCCGAGAAGAGCTGCTTCCACACAAACTTTACCAGTGCCGGAGGGTAGCGGCAGCTTGATCTCTTGCCCTTGGGCCCCGGCGGTCGCGGCCGAGAGGACCGGCAATAATATGCATACTGCGAGCATCAAGCGGAATGCGATTTTCATGAGCGGCCCTCCTTGCGGTCACAATTGGCAGAGACATAGCCTATCCGGAGGAGAAATTCAACTTCTCCGCGGCTCGAAAGCGTTCTAACCGGTCCTGAAGTTCCCTCTCTCTTTCGGAGAGCGACAGGGTGAGGGAAATTTGTGCTACGATTCCGACAGATTTTCGGCTTTCGAGACAGCCTCTTGAACTCCGCCCTTACCACTGTAGGACAGCGTAGAGCCTTTCTTTACTTCGCGTTCTCGGCGTCTTCTGCGGTGAATCCCAGGCGGGGCCTCTTTTCTTTGGCCCGCAATTCCTGTATAGAAGATCATTCCACACGCCGCTTGTGGCGAAGGGTCGAACCGCCATCAGGCGTGTTCGTGCCCTCAACTGCGCCTACCAATGAGCGAGGAGGAACAAATGGAAAGGACCCTGTCCATAATCAAACCGGACGGCGTTGCCAAGAGGCTCATCGGAGAAGTTATAAAGATATTCGAAGAGGCCGGGTTCAGAATAGCCGCCATGAAAATGAAACGCCTGAGCCGCTTGGAAGCGGAAAGCTTCTATCATGTCCACAGGGAGCGCTCCTTTTTCGGCGAGCTTGTGGACTTCATGATCTCAGGTCCAGTGGTTATCATGGTTCTTGAGGGAGAAGACGCGATCGGGCGAAACCGCGAAATAATGGGAGCCACGGACCCGGCCGAAGCCGCGGAAGGGACCATCAGGGCCAGATTTGCCGACAGCAAACAGAACAACATCGTCCACGGCTCCGATTCCGAACAAAGCGCCTGCTTCGAGATCGGTTACTTCTTCAGCAGGATCGAAGTCCAGTGAATGTGAATGCCGCGCCAAAACCATTGCCGGATCGTCCGGATCTGGTGGGGATGACCCAACCGGAACTCGAGAGGTACCTCTCCGATTTGGGTAAGGAACGGTATCGCGCTGCCCAGGTGATGAAGTGGGTCCACCAGTCAGCGGTGGACTCCTTTGAGAACATGACAAATCTGTCCAAGTCGTTTCGCGCGGAACTTGATCTCAGAGCGCGGATATTCCGGCCGAAAGTGGTTGCGTCTTTAGCATCGGAGGACGCAACGAAGAAGTTCCTGTTCGAGTTGTACGATGGCCGAAAGATCGAAACGGTCATTATTCCCGGTGAAGACCACGACACCCTATGCGTTTCCACTCAGGTGGGGTGCGCGATGGGCTGTACGATATGCCGCACGGCGCAGATGGGGCTCGTGCGCAATCTTACCGCAGGAGAGATCGTTTCCCAGCTCCTGGAGGTCCGCCGGCAGACGCCTGACAGCCGGATCACCAATGTCGTGTTCATGGGCATGGGGGAACCGCTGGCCAATTTCGGGGAGACGGTCAAGGCTGTTGAGATACTGTGTCACCCCAACGGTCCCCAGATATCCTGGAGGCGCCTCACTGTATCCACAGTCGGTCTGGTACCGCGCATCCGCGAACTCGGGGCCACTGTTCGAGTGAAGCTGGCAGTGAGCCTCAACGCTGTTACGGATGAGCAACGCAGCGCTATCATGCCTGTAAATCGATCCTACCCTCTGTCGGAGCTTCTGGCTGCCCTGAAGGAATATCCCCTGGACCGTGGCCATAGAATCACCATCGAATACGTGCTCCTGGACCGTTTCAACGATTCGGACGCTGATGCGAGGCAGCTTGTACGAATTCTCAACCCCATACGGGCCAAGGTGAACCTGATCCCGTTCAACGACGAGTCGTCCGAGCAACTGAGGGCCCCGCGTCCCGAAAGGGTCCTCCGCTTTCAGGAGATCCTCCTGTCGAAATCGCTCACGGCGATCATCCGCAAGTCCCGCGGCCGCGATATCCTAGCGGCGTGCGGCCAACTCGCCACCGCGTGATCTCCTTTGTTTCTATCACGGTGAACGGCTGCCCAATGAGTTTCACCGGTTTCTCCGGAGGCTTTCCGAGTGAGCGCGAGCCAAGAACAGGTCATTGAGGCCATGTCGGACCCGGCCCTGTACCCACACTGTCCGGCTTCGGTCCAGGTGGTGCAGACTCATATCTCTGTAGTATTCCTCGCCGGTGATCTGGTCTACAAGATCAAGAAGCCTCTGGACTTAGGGTTCCTCGACTTCACTACGCTGGAAAAGCGACTTCATTTCTGCCGCCAGGAAATTATCCTCAATTCGCGATTCTCGGATGGCATCTACCTTGGTGTGGCCAGCATCTGCCGGGGACCGTCAGGATTAAATCTCGACGGAGCAGGTGAACCCGTTGAGGCTGCGGTAGTTATGCGCCGCGTCCCGGACGATCGGATCATGCTCAATATGCTGGATCGTGACCAGGTCACACCGCAGCTCCTCGACAGGCTTTCTGACCGCCTGGCTTTTTTTCATTCCACGGCAGCCACCGGACCGCAAATCGCCAGCTTCGGCTCAGTCGCCGTGGTCCGACAAAACGTGACGGAGAATTTCGAACAGACCGTTCCGTACATCGGCCGCACAATCGATGGGCGGGCGCATCAGGCCATCTCCGCTCTGTCTCTGGAATTCCTTGCGAGCAACGAGGACTTAATCAAAAACCGGGTGAAACACGGATATGTTCGGGATTGTCATGGAGACCTTCATCTGGACCACGTTGTCATAACCGACAGCATCATGTTGATCGACTGCATCGAATTCAACGACCGCTTCCGGTACAGCGATACGGCCGCCGATCTGGCATTCTTGCTGATGGATCTTGATTTTCGCGGCTATCCCGCCTTTTCGAGGCACATTGCCGAGCGATACGCCGAGTCTTCCCGCGACCGGCAGGTCCTGCAAATACTGAACTTTTACCAAGGGTATCGGGCCTTTGTCAGAGGCAAGGTGAACAGCTTCACACTTGATGAGCCCGAAGTGTCCCAGTCGGAAAAGGAGATCGCGACACAGACCGCCCGGGATTATTTTAGGTTGTCTCTTTCTTACATGGCTCCTCGTCCCGCGGTCGCGCTCATAGTTGTCTGCGGGTTGATCGGGACGGGCAAGAGCTTCCTGGCCGCCAAGTTGGGCACACGGCTCGGAATTGCTCCCATCCAATCCGACATCGTCAGAAAAACCATTCACAGTTTAGCCCCTGACGAACATCGACTTGACAAGTACGGTGAGGGGATCTATACGTCGGGGGCGACGGAACAGACCTACCAGGCCCTTCTGGAAGCGGCCCGGCGGCGTCTGGCAGAGGGCAAGTCGGTGATTCTGGACGCGACGTTCATGCGGTTCGACGACCGTGTGAGAGCAAGGGAACTGGCGGTACGGCATAACGCGACGTTCCGGCTCATCGAGTGCGTCGCTCCGGAAGAAGTGATTCAGCAGCGGCTGGAACGCAGAATCAAACAGAGCAACGAGCCTTCCGACGGGCGATGGGAACTCTTCCCTGCTCATAAAGCCGGTTTTGAACCGATCCGACAGGAAGAATTTAGCGATCATCTGGTATGGGATTCGACCACAGAACCGCATCGTTTTCTTGCTCCGTTCGTCAGGGAGCTATTCTTATCCTGAGAGGCCTCGAGCGCTTGACCGGATCCTACCCTGCCAGCGCACAGGCAAGACGCGGATGCAAGCCGATTCTTCGCACACATTGGGATCCGGTCCTTGACCTACCCGGGAGGAAGACTGACATGCGTTTGGGTAAGGTTCTCGGTTCATTCCTGGCCGGCGTCCTGCTCTGCTCCTGTGTGCCCCATCCCTCGATCCCGGCGGGCAAGGTGAAGGAGACCGCGGAACTCCATTATCAGATGGGAATCAATTATCTCAATGAAGGCAAGACGCCTCAGGCCATCAAATCACTCCAAGATGCCCAGAAGCTATCCTCCGGAAATTCCGACATCGAACATGCCCTCGGACTGGCCTACCAACAGAAGGGTTTTTACGACCAGGCGATCGAGCAGTACAAGAAGGCCCTGGAAATAGACCCCAAGCTTACCGAGGCCCGTAACAACCTGGGAACGGCTTATCTTGCCAAGGGCATGTTCGACGAAGCCACCGTACAATTCGACCAGTGTCTTAAAGATCCCTCCTATGCCACCCCGGAGAAGGCCGCTTACAATCTGGGAGTCGCCTTCTTCCAGAAGAAGGATATAGACCAGGCAATAAAGCAATACGAGAGGGCGATCCTGCTAAAGGCGGACAATGCCAATGTCCTTTACAATCTGGGCTTCTGTCACGAAGAAAAGAAGGATCTGTCCAAGGCACTGGAATATTACAAGAAAGCCTCCAATGCTGACCCCTCCTTCAAAGAGGCCCACTATCGCATGGGTGTCATTTACGAACAGCAGGGAGAATACTCCAATGCAATGGAAGCGTTCAAAAAGGCTTTCGACATTGACCCGGAGTATTTGGCTGCCCGGCTGAGAATAGCGGCGCTTCTCATCCGCACCGGCCAGCCCTCGCATGGCCTGCTCGAGGTTGAGGCGATTATTAAGGCGGATCCGGAAGGACCAGTGGGAAAAGAGGCCCAGGCTGAACTTGAGCGATTAAAGAAGTCAGGACAGATGTCGGAGTCCACACCAGCCCTGCCCGATGCCGCCAAGAAGGCAGGGACCAAGGGCTCTCCCAAATAGAAGGTTTCCGTAGCCGCGACTTGCGGTCACGTGGCTTTGGGAAGGCCGCATTACTTGAACAGAGGAGAAGCAGATGCCCAAAATTGAAAGGGCTCTTATAAGCGTAACCGACAAGACAGGCATCGCAGAACTTGGCGCGGCCCTGATGGGATTCGGAGTGGAGATCCTTTCTACCGGAGGGACAGCGAAAGCCCTTGCTCAAGCAGGAGTAAAGATCCGCGAGGTCTCCGATTTTACCGGGTTCCCTGAGATGCTCGATGGAAGAGTAAAAACGCTGCATCCCAAGATACATGGCGGAATACTCGGTATTCGTAGTCGGGCGGAGCACGTCAAGGCAATGCGCGATCACGGAATTGTCCCCATTGATATGGTCGTGGTGAACCTTTACGCATTCGAAAAGACAGTGGCCCAACCTGACTGCGACCTGGCCCACGCAGTGGAAAACATAGACATCGGAGGGCCGACGCTGTTGCGGGCCGCGGCGAAAAACTATCCTTTCGTGACGGTTGTTACCGATCCCGAAGACTATACAGCGGTCATCACGGAGATCACCAAGTCGGGAGGATCTGTCTCGGAAGCAACAAATTTCCGTCTCGCCCGAAAAGTATTCAGATTGACTCACAAATACGACGGAGCCATTGCCAGGTATCTGGAATCCGTCGCGGGCGCTGGCGAGTAATTCCCATCGGAGTCCGGACCTGAAACAGGACATGGAAAACATTCAAGTCGGCATAGTCATGGGCAGTGATTCCGACCTGCCGGTCATGGAAAAGGCTGCTCAAATTCTAAAAGGCTTCGGGGTCCCGTACTTTATGACCGTGGCCTCGGCCCACCGTACGCCGGAGAAGGTGGCTGCTCTGGCCAGGAGGGCTGAGGAAGAAGACTGGAAGGTGCTCATTGCGGGGGCCGGCATGGCGGCTCACCTGGCTGGCTTTCTTGCTGCTCACACTCTTGTGCCGGTCCTCGGGGTCCCTCTGGATACGTCACCTCTTCGCGGCCTGGACGCGCTGCTGTCAACGGTGCAGATGCCTGGTGGCGTTCCGGTGGCCGCGATGGCGTTGGGATCTGCGGGCGCAAAGAACGCAGGACTTATGGCCGTGCACATTCTGGCCGCGTTCGATCCGGAGCTTAGGGGCCGGCTTCGCGAGTATCGCGAACGCGAGAAAGAGGCCGTGGAGAAGAGGGCCTCCAGCATTGAAGCAGGCGGAGGCGCCGGATTGGAATGAGGACAGGATTTACGCAGGAGGTTCACATTGGATGACGGGCATTTCCGGGCCCGCCTCAAAAGCTTCCGAAATCCGACTCCCTTAGCTCAACCATGAACAGAGATCCCGATTCTTCGGACAGCGCCTATCCGCCGAGCGTCGTGTCCATGAATAGGACTTCCTTTGCCAACGGACAGTCCCGGATCGACCTTTTCCGGGAAGATTGCATCCAGGGCATGGAGAGCATTAGACCGGGCACTGTCAGCGTGGTCGTTACGTCCCCTCCATACAACATTGGCGTCAAGTACGGCGCCTACGATGACGCTATCAGCCGCGAGACTTATCTCGATTGGATAGAGAAATGGTCCGAAAGCGTACTGCGTGTGCTGGACCGAAGCGGATCTCTGTTCTTGAATATAGGCGGCAAGCCGTCGGATCCTTGGGGGCCTATTGAGGTGGCAATGCGGCTCCGAAAGCGTTTTCACCTTCAGAATACCATCCATTGGATCAAGTCCATAGCCATAGAAAAGTCCGCGGACGGGGACGACCACAGCCTGACGGAAGACGTCAATGTCGGGCACATCAAGCCCATTAATAGCCGACGTTATCTGTCGGATGCCCACGAGTACGTGTTCCATTTTACCAAACACGGGGATGTGGCACTGGATCGCCTCGCGATCGGGGTCCCTTACAAGGACAAATCGAACATTTCCCGATGGAAATCAACCTCCGCTGATCTTCGGTGCCGCGGCAACACATGGTTTGTGCCCTACAAGACTATTGTCTCCCGTGAACGGGATCGACCGCACCCTGCTTCATTTCCGTCCCGCCTCGCCCAGATGTGCATAAAACTTCACGGGACCTCGAAGGTGGACCTCGTGTTGGACCCGTTCATGGGCCTCGGAAACACGGCTCTGGCCTGCGTCCGGCTTGACAAATCGTTCATCGGCTACGAAATTGATGCTGAATATTATAAGACGTGTTGCGAGCAAATTGGGATTGCGCTGAGCCAACGTTCCCTATTTGATTAGTCCGGCATTCGGGCAGCTTATATGTATTGACGCCCCACAGGAATTTTCGTGATCGCAAAGAGCTTTCTCGGTATCGATTGCGGCTCCGTTAGCCTCAACCTCGTGTTGCGGGCCGGATCGGCCGAACAACCGGTCTGCGTGTACGCACGCACCCAAGGGCGGCCTCTGCAAACCCT
>Ga0247841_10012301_pt1 | contig 11189 bp, 12 predicted proteins | sample LaCruzMarch2015__2_FD_192410 | JGI IMG/M metagenome (GOLD analysis project Ga0247841, IMG submission 192410) | Freshwater microbial communities from meromictic Lake La Cruz, Castile-La Mancha, Spain - LaCruzMarch2015_18m | ecosystem: Environmental > Aquatic > Freshwater > Lake | place: Spain...
CAATGATTAAGATATCTGGCAAGCCGTTTTTGGAATATCAGCTTGACCTACTCAAAAAAAATAAAATCTTTGACATTGTTCTTTGTGTTGGTGTTTTTGGAGAACAAATTAAGAAATATTTTAAAGACGGTAGTAATTTTGGAGTTAATATAAAATATAGCTGGGAATCTAAGGCGCTAGGAACAGGGGGGGCAATTAAAAATGCCTTGCCCTTGCTTGAAGATAGTTTTTTCACAATGTATGGCGACTCGTATTTATTATTTGATTATGAAGACGCAGAAAATTATTTCAAAAGAAGCAATCTCCCGGGAATGATGACTGTTTATAGAAACGAGAATTTATATGAACCAAGCAATGTTTTAATCAAAAACCATCTTATATCTGAATACGATAAAAAAAATCATAAGAATACCTTTAAATATATAGACTATGGTATAAATGCCTTTAAAAAATCTATATTTAAAAATTATGAAAAAGAGGCTTTTGATCTTTCAGAAATTCATCAAAAGCTTATAGAAGAAAAAAAATTATTAGCCTATGAAGCTAAGCAGAGATTCTATCAAATCGGAAACCCTATTGGACTTCGGGAATTTAAAGATATGTTAAAAAATAATTTACCTTAATAGTATGATTATAACACAAACACCTTTTAGATTTACGCTCGGTGGTGGTGGCACCGATTTACCAGCCTATTATTCAAAGTATGGCGGTTTTATTTTCGCAGCCGGGATCGACAAATACATGTACATTGCTCTCAATCGTCCTGTTGTTGATGATCTGATAAGATTAAAGTACAGTCTATCAGAAACTGTCGGCCATCTCCACGAACTAAAACACGAAATTGCCAGGGAAGCGCTAAGAATGGTGAATATTAAAAAAGGGATAGAAATAGCCTCGTTAGCAGATGTGCCTGCAGGCACCGGTCTTGGCTCGTCAAGCTGTTATACGGTAGGACTTTTAAGTGCGCTCTATGCTTTCAAAAAAAATAAAATCACCCCCAATCAACTTGCTGAAAAAGCCTGTAAGTTGGAAATTGATATTTTGAAAAATCCCATTGGAAAACAAGATCAATATATGGCAACTTTTGGTGGTTTAACGGTTTTGGATATTAGTAAAAACGGTAAAGTTAAAGTAAGACAAGCAAAAATTTCCAAAAGAACAATAAGTGATTTAAACAAGAATTTACTAATGTTTTATACGAGTACATCAAGAAGCGCCAATATTATTCTTGCCGAGCAAAGCCAAGGAGCAAAAAAGGAACAGAAGAATGTTATAGAAAGCATGAATTTTATAAAAGAAATTGGCTATAAAATTCTTAAGGCAACTGAAAGCGGCAACATTACTGACATTGGTGTTTTGTTCGATAAACATTGGGAGTATAAAAAGAAAATTTCAACAAAAATGTCCAATCCAAGATTTAATAATATCTATAATATTGCCAAAGAGAATGGCGCGTTGGGTGGAAAGATTTCTGGAGCTGGTGGAGGCGGATTTTTTGTATTTTATGTTGAGAAGAACCATAAAAGCTTTACAGATACAATGAAAAGGGTAGGATTAAGGGAGATGGATTATTGTTTTGATTTTACTGGAACGAAAGTTTTAATCGATTCTGAAAAATAAGCCTACTATTTATGTCAAAAAAGGAAGCAATTTTTTTGGATAGAGACGGAATTATTAATAGTTTAGCTTTTAGAGATAATGGCTATTTCTCTCCCAGAGTTTTTAAGGACTTCAAATTAAAAAGAGGCATTAAAAAGTTCTTGCAAAAAGTTAAAAACCTTGATTTTCTGACAATTGTTATAACTAATCAACCGGATATAGGAAGAGGATTAATGAAAGCAAGTGAGCTTAAAAAAATGCATGATACAATTAAAAAAAGTTTACCTATTGATGAAATCATAACTTGTCCTCATGACGATAAAGATGAATGTTTATGCAGAAAACCGAAGCCCGGAATGATAAATGATGCATCAAAGAAATGGAATATAGATTTAAAAAAATCTTTCGTTATTGGAGATAGTTGGAAAGATGTTGGAGCTGGTAAGAGCGCTAATTGTAAAACTATTTTTTGGAAAACTGAGTATAATAAAAAAGAAGAGATTGGTTCTGATTTTAAAGTCTCCTCTTTTAGAGAAATTATTGATATCATTGGTAAGTCTTAATTTATTTTATAAGTTTATATATGAAACAAAAAGTAAAACTTCCTAAGATTAAAATTTTCGCCGATGGCGCAGATAAAAAAAGCATTCTTGAACTTTTTAAAAAACCTTGGATTAGGGGATTTACAACCAATCCGACTTTGATGAAAAAGGCAGGCATTACCAATTACCAATCTTTTGCTAAAGACATCTTAAAAACCGTTAAAACAAAACCAATATCGTTTGAGGTTTTTTCCGATGATTTTTCCGAAATGGAGCGCCAAGCAAAATTGATCGCCTCGTGGGGAAAAAATGTTTACATAAAAATTCCCATAACCAATACCAAAGGAAAGTCTTCGTTTGGTTTAATTAAAAAACTTACTTCTGAAAATATAAAACTGAACATTACTGCTGTTTTCACCCTTGAACAAATTAAACATATCTTACCGGCGCTTTCCAAAAGAACACCAGTTGTTATCTCTGTTTTTGCTGGCAGAATTGCTGATACTGGCAAAGACCCTATGCCAATAATGAAGTCAGCAAAAAAACTCTTAAAGCAATATCCGAAAGCGGAACTTCTTTGGGCAAGTCCGCGAGAATTCCTCAATATCTTTCAAGCCGAACAAACCGGCTGCAATATCATTACAGTACAACCAGATATTTTGGCCAAGAGCGCCCTTGTTGGAAAAAGTTTGAAAGCATTTTCTTTAGAAACCGTTCAAATGTTTTATAATGATGCAAAAGCAGCTGGATACAAGTTGTAGTAATAAATCTATGATCAATAAACAAAAAAAATACATTGATAGATATTTAAAGGAGGTAAGGGTAATCATAGAACTAATTGATAGGGAAAAGATTGTTGAAATAATTGAAGTGCTGGAAAAAATCAAAGAGAAGAAGGGCAGACTTTTCATTTTAGGAATCGGCGGGTCTTCGGCGAACGCTTCTCATGCCGTAAATGATTTTAGAAAAATTTGCGGAATTGAAAGTTATACACCCACTGATAATGTTGCAGAGTTAACAGCTTGGACAAATGACAATGGTTTTGAATACATATTTATAAAGTGGCTCCAGTGTTCTCATTTTAATAAAAATGACGCGTTGATTATTTTGTCTGTCGGAGGTGGCAGTCAAACAACTTCCCAAAATTTGGTTTTGGCAATGCGTTATGCAAAAAAACTTGGCGCTAAAATCGTTGGCGTAGTTAGTCGCGATGGCGGAGAAACAAAAAAGCTTGCTGATGCCTGTGTGATTATTCCCCCACTTGTCCACGAACGCATCACTCCCCACGCAGAAGAATGGCAAGGGATAATTCTTCACCTGATCGCAAATGCTCTGGTTTCTTAGAATTTTGTTTCAAGAACAATCTTGTTAAATTAGTTGTGATCGAAGATATAATTTGTTTTTTGTCTTTTTTTTGCTTAGATACTGTTTCGTAAAAACGTAAATCGCAAATTCTACAAAGCATTGGTCCCAATAAAAAGCCTATGAAATCTACAAAATATAAAATAGCTTTTACTGGCGGATTTGGCGCTTCTGATGCAGGCGATGACGCTATGCTTTCTACGGTTTTGTTAAACTTTAAAAAAATTATTCCTAACTCACAATTTTTGATATTATCTGAAGATCCTCAGTACAGCATTAAACATAAAAGAGGCAACCAGGCAAAAGTAAACTATTCAATAACACACTACCTGCTCCCTAAAAGACAACACCTTTCTAATAATAAAATATTTAAAATATTTGTAATTAGAAAATTTTATATTTTGTTGAATTTTTTATTTAATGGATTTATTTTATTAATAAACGCTAAGAGGATTAAGAATAATAAAAAGACATTTTTTTTAAATGATGAAGGGGGGAAATATTATATATTTTGAATAGTGCAGATCTTATTTTTCACGTTGGCGGAAGTTATTTTAATAGCACAATGCGGAATGAATTGTATGGCAAAGGATTAACTTGTTGGATTTGTAATATATTGAAAAAACCCATTATTCTTTCGGGGCAAACTATTGGACCACTGACTAATTTTATTGATAAAAAATTTGCCAGTTTTGTACTTAATAAAGTTAACCTTATTACGTTAAGAGAAAAAAAGTCTCAAAAAATATTAAAAAATATTGATGTAACTTTTCCAATAATCAAAGTGACAGCAGATGATGCCATGACGCTTCCTGATGTTTCCCAGAAAAAAATTGATAAAATACTAAAAAACGAAAAAATTAATAAACATCGCCCTTTTGTAATAATGAATACTCTTAACTACACAGCTGTCCCCCGTCAAGATCTCGAAAAATCTAAGAAAACTTTATCTGAAGTAGCTGATTATCTCATTGAAAAATTGCACGCACAGGTTGTTTTTATACCGATGCAACATGGCAAGGGATATGAGGATGCAGCTGCACATTCTGATATTATAGAACTTATAAAAAACAAAGATAAGGCAAAAGTTATTACAAACAGGTATAATGGTAGAATATCTAAAAAAATTATTGCACAGGCAGATTTGGCAATTGGCGCAAGATATCACTTTATTGTTTTCTCTACCTCTTCGGCGGTACCATCTGTAGGACTATTTTTCGACGAATATTATTCAATGAAAATTAGAGGTATTCTGGAATTAATGGGACAAGAAAAGTATGCTTGTAATATCACAAAGGCATCTTCGATAGAAATAATAGAACTTGCCAAGCGTGCATTGTTTAATAAAGATAAAATTGTAAAAAAGATTAAGGCCCGAACAAAAATATTAAAAAAGAATAGTTTGTATTCAATTCAATATGCCAAAAAATTATTAGAAGAAAAAAATTCTAAAAATAGTCATGATTAAATTAAATTCAAACAATATTATCACAAAAAAAAAGAAAGCTGTTATTAGTAGTTTGGTTCCTTTGGGCGACAAAGGAGTTATAGGAGAAAGAGATGATATGTTTAATCCTCAAGTAACAGATAGGGCCGAAAAGTATAAACATATCCAGAGATATAAGTATGCTGCAAAAAGATGCAGAGGCAAAATTTTAGATTTAGGATGTGGAACAGGTTATGGAACAAAAATTTTATATGATAAAAAAAATACTGTCTACGGAATAGATGTCTCTCAAAAAGCCATTAATTATGCTAAGAAAAACTATCCTGGCCCAAAATATGTTTGTGGTTCAGCAGAAAAATTGCCATTTCAGAATGATTTTTTTGATGCAATCACTGCATTAGAAATAATTGAACATGTTCAAGACACAGAAAAAGCTCTTAGTGAAATGCATAGAGTTCTTAAGAAAGAAGGAGATATTTTTATTTCAACTCCAAATCCACGACACTTTGCCAGAGTTATAAAACATTTATTCTTTGGGAAGCCTTATCCCGAAAAAGTTGGTCCAAATATCTATCACGTAAAAGAATTTTATTATAATGAATTTTTAGAATTGTTAAAAAAGAAAAAATTTAAAATCAAATTTGCATACGGCCAAACATTAACAATCCTTTCAAAAAAAATGGTAAATCTATTAATAAAATTGCCTTTTGTTTATATAATTTATATACTCGTGGGCTATTATCTACCAAAATACGCTTCAACAATAATTTTCCGGATTAAAAAATAATATGAACAAACAGCCGTTAGTATCTGTGGTTATCCCTACATACAATCGAGATAAATATGTGAAGCGTGTTATAAGCAATGTTTTTAGCCAAACCTATAAAAACATTGAGGCGATTATTGTTGATGATAGTTCAAATCATAAGATTAAGAAAATTTTACTTACGATACAAACAAAGAATAATAGAGTCATCTACATAAAAAACAAGATTAAATTGGGATTCACGCAAAGTTTAAATAAAGGGATAAATGCTGCAAAAGGTAAATATATTGCTCGCATAGATGATGATGACTATTGGTGTGACAAAGACAAATTAAAAAAACAAGTTGAGTTTCTTGAAAATAATTTAGATTACGTACTAACTAGTGGCGGGATGATCGCAGTAAATAAAAAAGGATATAAATGTTCAAAAAGACTACCCCCTCAAACAGATAAAGAAATTAGGAATTTTATGCTTTTTGATTGTTTAATTCCTCATAGCTCTGTAGTTTTTAAAAAAGATGTATGGAAAATCTTGGGTGGTTACGATCAACGACTTGACCCTGCAGAAGCCGAAGATTGGGATTTATGGATGAGAATGGGAACAATTGGTAAAATTTATAGTTTTCAAGAATATTTTGTTTATTGCCTATGGGACAAAGATGGTAAAACTAACAAATACAAGAGCCTGAAATTTAATCTCAAATTAAGAAAAAAGTATCGTAATGAATATCCAAATTTTTGGAAAGCATATTCACTCGGCTGGGCTTATTATTTTTATTATTTCATTCCATTTAAGCAATTGGTTCGTCCGATAAATCGATCATTAAAAAATATTTTTTTTCGATACAAAGTTTACGAAAAACTTAAAGACAAAAAATTTGAATCGATAAAAAATTTATTCTTCAGAAAAAATATTTATAAGTGAAGATATTAAAAAAAACAAATTTATGAAAAAACAAATTAAATATTTTATAACCGGTGGCGCTGGATTTATTGGAAGTCATTTAGCAGATAAATTACTTGAAATGGGAGGAAAGGTCACTGTATATGATAATCTCTCTTTGTCTTCTGGTGATAATATCAAGCATCTTAAGGGGAAGAAGAATTTCAAATTTATAAAGAAAGACCTGCTTGATTTTCCAAGCTTAAAAAAAGCAATGAAAGGGCATAACATTGTCTGGCATTTGGGCGGAAACACAGACATTGTTACGGGCAATAAAATTACCGATGTTGATTTAAAAAACTGCACAATTGCTACCAGAAATGTTTTGGAAGCAATGCGCCAATTAAAGATTAATAAAATTCTTTTTACCTCAAGCGCCTGTGTTTATGGCGATGCAGGATCTGTCCTTCTTTCAGAATCATTCGGTCCTCTCTTACCTATCTCTCTTTATGGCGCTGGCAAACTCGCTTGCGAAGGATTGGTTAGTTCTTATTCTCACTTATTTGGCATTCAGGCATTAATGTTTAGATTTGGAAATGTTGTCGGAGAAAGAATGAATCACGGAGTTATTTTTGATTTTGTTAAAAAATTAATTAAGAATCCGAGAGAACTTGAAGTTTTTGGCAACGGAAAACAAGAGAAACCATTTTTCTTGGTAAAAGAATGTATTAGAGGAATGCTTTGCGCCCTCGATAATACAAAATATCAAAATGACGAAAAACAGTATGAAGTTTACAATTTAGGAGTAAAATCATTCACCTCCGTGACGAAAATCGCAAAAATTGTTATAAAAGAAATGGGGTTAAAAGATGTTAAATTGAAATATACCGGCGGCGTCAGGGGATGGAAAGGTGACGTCCCTGTCGTTCATTACGATATATCAAAGATAAATAAATTAGGGTGGATGCCTTCACAAACATCAGACGAAGCCGTAAAAATTGCAGTTCAAAAAATATTAGAACGATTAAATTATGAAAAAAAATAATGGAAATATTATAATTACCGGTGGCGCTGGATTCATTGGAAGTCACTTAGTAAAAAAACTTTTAGATCAAAAAAAGAAAGTAGTTGTTTTAGATGATTTTTCTTCTGGTAGTATCAAACATCTCGAAAATCTTGGCATTGATTTAAAGAATATAAAAATCAAAAAAATAGATTTAAGTGACTATACAAAAACAATAAAAATATTTCGTGAATTAGGCAAGATTGAAACAGTTTACCATTTAGCAGCCAGAGTTGGAGGAATAAAATATCTCCACGAAACAAAAAATATTGAACATAAATCACTAATAACAAATATTAAAATTGATCTGAATGTTTTCGAAGCATGTTCGGCTTGCGATGTGAAAAAAATTATCTATGCTTCAAGTGTTGCTGTTTATCCAACAGAGAAACAATTCAAGAAAAAATGTGTTTTTCCAGAGAATCAATTAAGTTTAGATTCAATAAATCATACTTATCAAAAAGACAATACGTCAATCCCCTTCAATCCAGATGGCGGTTATGGTTGTTCAAAGTTTGTAGGAGAAATACAACTTAATATGATGAAGGGTGTAAGAATTGGCATTGCTCGACTATTTAATATTTATGGCGTTAACGAACCATTAGATGAAAGGTCTCATGCTATTTCAGACTTGATTCGAAAGGCCATTATTTATCCCGAGAAAAAATTTATTATTTGGGGGGACGGAGAACAATCGAGAGATTATTTGTATGTTTCAGATTGCGCAGATGCGTTAATCCTCTTAGAAAAGAAGATATCTCAAGATAAAAGTCCTATATGCGAAACCGTAAACTTGGGGTCAGGCCAAGAAGTGCCGATTAATAAAATTGCCGATATAGTTATAAAAAAATCTGGCAAAAAGATTAAAACAATTCACGATCTAAAAAAACCGATTGGGCCTATCAGTAGACGAGCCGATATATCTCGCCTTCGCAAAACTATAAATTGGCACCCAACTGTGGGCATAGAGAAAGGATTAAAGAAAACATACGATTGGATTCAAGAAAACTAATATTATGCAGACCTCATCAGAAAAGATTAATGTGCTTTTATTGGTCCCAACTTTTGACAGTGGTGGGACAGGAAATGCCGTTTTAACATTGGCTAGTTCTTTGGATCGTAAAAAGTTCAATCCAATAATATGCAGTATGAGAAATGCTGATAATGGTGCAGAGGAAAGAGCAAGAATGCAGAAAATTAAGGTGATTAATCTTGATATGCGTTCTTTTTTTAATGTCTCTGTTATTTTTAAATTACGAAAAATATTGATCGAAGAGAAAATTGATATTTTGCACAATCACGGCTTTAGACCAGAAACATATGGATCAATAGCTGGACACCTTGCAGGATGTAAGAGAACTTTGGCAACAATTCTCCATAATCCAGCCGAAGATATTGTTTTAGATTACGGTTTTATTGTTGGAAGAATTATGAATTTTATCCGCTTGATTTTCGCGTCTTTATATGAAGATTGTTTGATAGCTATATCTAACGATGCAAAAAAAGGATTGATAAAACTACATTTCCCTACAAAAAAAATCAGAGTAATTTATAGCGGAATTAATCCTGATTTGCTAAAACAAAAAGGAATTTCTATGGGTCTCCAGAAATTTTTAGATAATCTTGGCTTCAATAATAATTTTATTGTAGGCACTGTAGTTAAGTTAAACAAAAGAAAAGGTGTTTCTACTCTTATTGATGGCGCAAAGAGAATAATTAAAGATTGTCCTGACATAAGGTTCGTAATTGTTGGATCAGGACCCGAGAAAGAGAAATTACAAAACATGGTTAAATCTTTAGGTTTGGATAAACATATAGCGTTTTTAGGCTATCAGAAAGATCTTGTATCTACATTGCAAAGTTTTGATTTGATGGTTTTACCTTCATTAACAGAAGGATTGCCGGCAATATTGTTGGAAGCTATGGCGCTCAAAGTTCCTATAATTGCTACGAGTGTTGGAGGCACGCCGGAAATAATAGAAAATGGCGTTAATGGTTTTTTGGTTCCTCCGAAGAATTCTCAGAAATTAAGCGAAAAGATTATTGAGGTTTACAAAAATCCTGATCTTACTTCGAAATTTGTTAAAGAATCTTTGGTGCGTTTTGAAAAATTCTTTACTGCCAAAAAAACAGCTTCTGAATATGAAAAAGTGTATATGCAAATTTTGAAAAAATAATTATTTACCGTATGCCATTAGTAACCGTCATTCTAACCACATATAAAGAAGGCCGACCCATAGAAGATTCAGTTAATAGTGTTCTTGAGCAAACATTTACAGATTTTGAATTTATTATTATTGACGAGAGCCCAACAGATAAAATATGCAAAATTATTTCCCAAATAGAAAAAAAAGATAAAAGAGTGCGATGTGTCAGAAACAAAACTAGAATGGGTTTTTCAAATTGCCTCAATCAGGGAATAAAATTGGCGCGCGGTGAATATATCGCCCGCATCGATGATGATGATGTTTGGTGCGATCCGAAAAAATTGGAAAAACAGATAGATTTCTTTAAAAAAAACAAAGAATATGTTTTGGTCGGCACCGGAGCAATTTATGTAGACAAAAATACTAAAGAATTATATAGGGTTTTAATGCCGGAAAGTGACGGCGAAATTAGAAAAACAATTCTCTATAAGAATTGCTTTATCCATTCAAGCGTGATGTTTTCCAAAGAGGCTGCAGTGAGTGTTGGTTGTTATGATCCACTTGCTGGAAATGAAGATTTTGATTTGTGGTTAAAATTAGGAACTGTTGGAAAATTGTATAATCTACCAGAGTATTTGGTTAAGTTTCGTTGCTCATCTGAACATCCACAAATATCAAAGATTAGGAGATCAAGAACAAAAGCGCTTATTGCCAATATTAAAAAATATAAAAATAATTACCCGGGATACGGTAGGGCCGAAATTTTGAATTTTATTAAATTAACATACACTTATCTGCCAAAACCCAAAATATTAGAAAATTACTTATATAAAAAACGTCAAGTCCGGAAATGGCGTGTTTGATAATACACAAAAACCCCGGCGAACCGGGGTTTTTTGTTACTTAATTTGTTTTTTTTATGAAGTCAAATCTGTTCCGGTCGTGTAAGCATCTCTATCAACTTGATTAATAATATAAATTGCATCCCAATCATACTTTGAAGAGAAGACGCTCGCTGACATATTCATCCAGCGCTTGGCGCCTGTATCTCCGTCTGGGTAAAGTCTATAAACCTTAGGGTCATTGACTTTTTTAGCAACATCATTGCATCTTACCAAGTCAGAAATAGTATAAGTGAGCATTTCTGTATTGGTAATAATTTTTAAATTACTCCATTTAAGATGCTGATAACTATCAAAAACATGAGGGCTTAAAACTAATCTTCGATATTTCTTGCCATTGATTAATTTCACAATATAAACGTCAAACTTTTCCATGCCAGGAGCGTCGGATGCTCTGACAATATCGCCATCAACAAGATGACTATCGGGTACGGCAGTATTTGCATCTGGAGTACTTGATCCAGTAGCGCCGCCAATG
>Ga0247841_10012302_pt1 | contig 11188 bp, 7 predicted proteins | sample LaCruzMarch2015__2_FD_192410 | JGI IMG/M metagenome (GOLD analysis project Ga0247841, IMG submission 192410) | Freshwater microbial communities from meromictic Lake La Cruz, Castile-La Mancha, Spain - LaCruzMarch2015_18m | ecosystem: Environmental > Aquatic > Freshwater > Lake | place: Spain...
TCCGAGACGCGAGTTAAAAATCATTCCCGAAGATATTCCGTTAAATATTGTTTATGAAGACGATCAACTGATTGTTGTTAATAAACCAGCAGGATTGGTAGTTCATCCCGGCCACGGAAATTACACAGGTACACTGGTGAATGCGCTGGCCTGGTATTTCAAAGATCTCCCCTTGTTTAACAGTGAAGATCCCCGCCCCGGTTTAGTACATCGCATTGATAAAGATACTTCAGGATTACTGGTAGTTGCAAAAACCGAGCTTGCAAAAACAAAACTTGGAATGCAGTTTTTCGATAAAGTGACAGAACGAACCTACCAGGCTTTGGTTTGGGGCAGCGTAAAAGATGACGAAGGAACCATTGAAGGAAATATCGGGCGCAGCTTAAAAAACAGACAGGTTTTTACAGTTTTCCCGGATGGTGAATTCGGGAAACCCGCAGTTACACATTACAAAGTTTTACGTCGGATTGGTTATGTAACATTGGTTGAATGTCGTCTCGAAACCGGTCGTACACACCAGATTAGGGTTCACATGAAACACATTAACCACACCATTTTTAACGACTCAAATTATGGTGGCGACGAAATATTGCGTGGTACAACTTTCAGCAAATACAGGCAGTTTGTAATCAATTGCTTTAAAATAATACCTCGCCAGGCGCTTCATGCAAAAACCCTCGGATTTATTCATCCAACAACCAGCGAGAAAATGATATTTGATTCGGAACTGCCCGAAGATATGGCAGCAGCAATCGAAAAATGGGAAAATTATATATCGAACCGCAATGAATAGTAAACCAAATATCGCCGTAATTTCAGGGGGCGATTCTTCGGAATTTATAGTTTCGGTGAAAAGTGGAGTCAATGTTTACAACGCAATCGACACCAGTAAATACAATCCATGGTTAATTCAAATGAGAGGGAAAGAGTGGATTGTGTTGAAAGACGAACAAAAAATTGCCGACATCAACAAATCTGATTTTAGCTTTTTGAATGGGGAACAGAAAGTATCCTTTTCGTTTGCTTACATTACCATTCATGGAACTCCCGGTGAAGACGGTATTTTACAGGGATACTTCGAATTACTTGGAATTCCGTATTCTACATGCAATGTTCACACTTCGTCGTTAACTTTTAACAAATGGTTTTGCAATAACTATCTGAGTAGTTTTAATGTAAAAATGGCCTCGTCGATTAAAATTTCGAAAGGCGATATAATTAATGCAGAGGAAATTGTAAGAAAACTGGGGTTGCCCGTATTTGTAAAACCAAATGCCGGTGGTTCGAGTTTTGGAATCACAAAAGTGAAAAACCAGAATGAAGTGGAACCCGCAATTTTAAAAGCCTGGGAAGAAAGTAATGAAGCGCTGATTGAACAATTTATTGACGGAAAAGAATTTACCTGCGGATTGGTGAAAATCAGAAATAAAAAGATTGTATTTCCGGTAACCGAGGTACTTCCTAAAAACGAGTTTTTCGATTTCGAAGCCAAATATACTCCCGGTGCAGCCGAAGAAATTACACCTGCCCGCTTACCTGCCCACCTTTTTGAAAAATGCCAGAACATCAGTTCCGAAATTTATGATCTGTGTCAATGCGCAGGAATTGTGCGAATGGATTATATTCTGAAAGACGACGAATTCTGGTTTCTTGAAGTGAATACAACTCCCGGAATGACCGCAACAAGTTTTATCCCACAGCAAATCAACGCGATGGGATTAACACTGAAAGATATTATTTCCATGATTATCGACGATAAATTGGGCAATTAACAATTGTGAATAGCGGAGGTTTAAAAACTGCAACAACTAAAACTCACCCCTACTCTTTAAATTTGTAATTTTGAATTTCATTATTTCAATCCTTAATTGTTTTGGAATTATATTTATTTTAAAATCATGGCTGAAAAGAAAAAGACCAACAACCAGTTCAACATAGAGCAAATAAATGCGCAATACGGAAAACTGCCACCTCAGGCCATTGAAGTTGAAGAAGCCGTACTTGGCGCTTTAATGCTCGAAAGGGATGCTTATGTAACCGTTGCCGATTTTATCGATACCAACAGTTTTTACAAGGAGGAACACCAAAAAATTTTTGATGCAATAAAAAAACTTTCGGGAAACGAAAAACCGGTTGACCTTTTAATGGTTACCCAGGAATTGAAAGATCGCAATCAACTCGAGGAAATAGGCGGTCCAGCCTATATAACACAGTTAACAAGGCGGGTGGCATCTGCTGCCCATATCGAATTTCATGCACGTATTATTGCACAGAAATTTATTCAACGCGAACTGATTCGGGTTTCAACCGAAATTCAAACCAAATCGTACGACGATACCATGGATGTTGATGATTTGATTGATTTCTCGGAATCATCACTTTTTCAGATTGCACAGGGAAATATTAAAAAAGAGACAGTTCCGATAAAACCCATTTTGAACCAGGCAATATTACAAATTGAGAAAGCAAAAAACCAAAAAGAGGGTTTAAGTGGAACTCCATCGGGTTTTACCGCTTTGGATCGAATTACATCGGGCTGGCAAAAAACCGACCTTGTAATTGTTGCAGCCCGCCCGTCGATGGGAAAAACGGCATTTGTACTTTCAATGGCACGCGAAATGGCGGTTGCACATAATAAATCTGTTGCACTATTTTCGCTCGAAATGTCGTCCATTCAGTTGGTCACCCGATTAATTGCTGCTGAAACAGAACTGGGTTCGCAAAAACTGAAATCGGGCAGGTTGGAAGATTGGGAATGGGAACATTTAAACCGCAAAATTTCGAGTCTGGATAAAGCTCCGATTTTTATCGACGATACACCCGCATTATCAATTTTTGAGTTTAGGGCAAAATGCCGGCGCTTAAAAATGCAGTTTGATATTGAAGTTGTAATTGTCGATTACCTTCAGTTGATGACTGCTGGCGCTGATAACCGGGGCAGCCGCGAACAGGAAGTAAGTACCATTTCACGATCGCTGAAAGCAATTGCCAAGGAGTTGAATATTCCGATTCTGGCATTGTCGCAGCTCAACCGTTCGGTGGAATCGCGCGAAGGAAAACGTCCGCAGCTTTCCGACCTTCGCGAATCGGGAGCAATTGAACAGGATGCCGACCTTGTTTTGTTTATTCACCGTCCGGAATATTACGGCATCACTGAAGACGATTCAGGAAATTCATTGCTTGGTGTTGCCGAAATTATTATTGCAAAGCATCGTAACGGGGCCACCGGCGATATTCATTTGTCATTCAAAAAAGAATTGGCCAAATTCTCCGATATGGAAAACCAGTTTAACCACAATTTTGGAAGTGCAAATCAAACTTTCAGTTCAAAAATGAATAATGAAGTTGAACTGGCAGGTGCGGGAATTTCAAGAAACAGCAATTTCGACAGCCAGAAATCAAAGACTTCTGATGCTCCGTTTTGATTTTTGAACAAATACATTGAAATGTGGTTTAATTCAGAAAAGCAACAAAATGAAATTCAGTATCTTAATTATTGCAATCAGTTTACTTTTCTCGATTCAGGCAAAAAGTATTCATCTGCTCATTCCGATGGATGATTCGCAAAAAAATCATTTAAAAGCATACGGAATTACATTCTGGGTACTTGAAAACGACATTGAGGTAAAATGGCTGTTGAACTACCGCGGCGGTAGTTTTCTGGTGCAACATTCACCACAAATTGAAAACGAATGTGTGGTTCGCGGTGTTACATTTGAATCGGTTACTGATGGGCAGGCTGCCGCAATTTTAGACGGAATTGCGCAACCCGATGTAAACCAGGACGCTGTGGCTATGAACAAAGCTCCCAAAATTGCGGTTTACTCGCCACCTAACAAACAACCATGGGATGATGCAGTTACACTGGTTTTAGCCTACGCCGAAATTAATTACGATGTTATTTACGATGAGGAAATTTTTGATGGCAAACTCTCCGATTACGATTGGCTTCACCTTCATCACGAGGATTTTACAGGTCAGTTTGGGAAATTCTGGAGGGTTTATCAGAATACACCGTGGTACCAGCAGGAAGTGGCCATTAATAACGAACTTGCAAAGAAACTTGGCTTTTTGAAAGTCTCCGAAATGAAATCGTTTGTTACCCGCGAAATTGAAAAATATGTTTTGAATGGAGGTTTTCTGTTTGCCATGTGCGCCGCAACTGATACGTATGACATTTCGCTTGCAGCCGTTGGAATCGATATTTGCGAATCGATGTTTGACGGCGATCCTGCCGACAAACATGCACATGAAAAACTCGATTTCAACCACACGTTTGCTTTCAAAAATTTCGAGTTAAACATGGATCCGTATGCCTACGAATTTTCAAATATCGATGCAACCGATACGCGACAGGTTTTGCGCGATAACGACTATTTTACGTTATTCGATTTTTCGGCTAAATGGGACCCGATTCCCACCATGCTTTGCCAAAATCACCGCAACCTGATTAAAGGTTTTATGGGACAAACCACAGCATACCGGAAAGAAGTTTTAAAACCAGGCAGTCTGGTAATGGGCGAAAACAAATCGGCCAACGAAGCGCGCTACATTCACGGTGAAAAAGGAAAAGGGTTCTGGACTTTTTATGGCGGCCACGACCCTGAAGATTACCGCCACCTGGTTGGCGACGATCCTACCGATTTGAGTTTATTTCCAACTTCTCCGGGATACCGGCTGATTTTAAATAATGTACTTTTTCCTGCGGCTAAAAAGAAGAAACGGAAAACTTAGTCAAAGACTTTCCTTTTAAAATCATATTTATTCTGTTTGAATTACTCGGCTATTTTTTGTTAGAATATCACTATTACTTCCGATAACTATCAACGCTTTTCCGAATGATTTACGTTTTAGTCTATGTTATATAATTCATTCATTTAGTATCACTTAATCAAACTATTAAATGAAATCAATGCAAAAAAAAAGCTGCCTTTTCAGACAGCTTTTTTATAGTATTTAATTTTTATCTGGATTTTATATATGTCCAGGTTTCATCAAAATAAACCCTGATATTTGGAGCATCAGGAACAAGACTCGGCTGTAACATCCAATATTTAATTTTTATTGTTTTGGTAGCAGCATCCCACTGATTCACTCCTGATGGATCTAATTTAGGCATTCTGGTATTGGCTGGAGGATTTCCCCATGGATTTTTAATATCAATAACTTTACCATTTCCAGATGGATCGAAAATCAATTGTAAACCAAATGATCCGTATCCGCTTGTTGCGCCTGCATTTCTCATCGGGTGCATATAATCATCCCATACAGTGATATCTTTGCACAATACAGATTGCGCACCAACTGTTTCCAAGGAATAGTCAAACGGATAATATCCGGTAAAATTGGCATTCAACACATCAACCATTGGTGAATTCGCAGTAACTGTATAAACTCCGTCATATAAATTTTTCGCCAATATCGACACAATAGTTGTTTTGAAGTTGGATGGAACAATTAAAGTACTTGGACTAACAGAGGCAATTTTAAAAGGTATTCCATAGACATTTACAGGGTCATTTGGTTTTACCTTAAATTTAAAATCTACCATTCGTGTTCCTGCAGGAATTGTAACTGTCATACTAGAAGGCAATTGCAGACTCGCACTTGGTATAATTGGCACATCTACATAGTCTGGATCCTTTGCTTTCATACTTGCATTCATAGCAGCTAAAACTGCAGGATCATAGGCCAGAGTAACCGTCACATCTTCTTTCAGTACATTTGGAGATGCCAAATTTACTTTAACAATAACATCCACAAAACTTTCAGAAAATACCATTGCACGTGTAATCATTCCAGAAGAGGCATTAGCCACTTCAGGAAACTCAATCTGAGGCGATACCGTAGAAAAATCGGTATAATGTTCATCATCGTTTAAACACGATGTAGCTACGATCAAAACAAAGGTCAGGATCGTAAAGACTTTGTATTTCAATATTCTTTTCATATCTCTTTTATTTATTCATGAATATTATTTAACATCCCAAAAAACCTTACTGTCAAAATGATATTTATCATCAGGCTCTTTGCCATTGTAGTTTCTTTTGGCCGCTTCCATAGCTTTAGCATTGTTTACGGTAAACTCCCTTGTAGGATAGTGCATTTTTGATGGTATTTCACGTCTGCTTACACCATCATTGTAAGAAAGCATTGAAGAATGCGAATCGCTTGCCTTTGGATCAGGAATACCGGTACGACGGTAATCGCACCATGCCTGAAAACCATTGATTCCACAAAAGGCAATGTACTTTTGATAAAGAATCAATTTCAGTTTATCAGTAGCTACAGCCCAGTCAGCAAGTGGTTTTTGCGATGCAAGGTATTCTACAGCTTCTGCTGTAGTAAGTCCCAAATATGCAAAGTTGGCTGTTACGCCTTTTTTATATAATTCTTCAGCGCTTCCCGGAATCCAACCCCTTTGAACAGCTTCTGCCTGTAAAAAATAGCTTTCAAATGCGGAAATAATTAACGCTCCTGTTACATTGGTTACATCCTTTTTTTGCAGACCTATTCCAATTAGGTTTCCTTTATCTTTATTGTAAGGATTAGCTATACCATCTCCTTCCAGACCAAATGGTTTACCGTTCCATGGTGGTGCAGGTGCAGGTGCTAAAGCTGCGTTAAAACATCTTGCTTTTCGCGGATCGCCAAGGTCGTTGTATGTTTGTTCAATATAAGCATTCATTACATACTGAGTCTGTGCTGAAGTTAAAGCGCCTGTATTGGTCCAACCAAAAGTACCATAATAAGGTTGTGATTTATCTGCAGTATAACCTGGATTTACCTTAGCATCAGCTGACAGGAAATCGTTGGCAGTAAGCCCTGTTAATTTACCCTTAATATAGGCCTCGCGTCCTGACATTTCAGATTGGCGTATAAGTATCCTTAATTTCAGGGTGTTGGCCAATTGTTGCCATTTGGTCATATCTCCCTTAAACATGATATCAGATGCAGGAGAATTGGCATTGGTAGCAGTTTTGATAATGTTTATTGCAGAATCAAGCTGAACAATCAAATCTTCATAAATTGCCTGGTCATCATCATAGCTGGGTGCCAAAATACCTTTACTGGCTTCCTTGTAAGGAACATCGCCATAAACATCCACAAGAATCTGATAGAACATTGATTTTTGAATTTTTGCAATTGCTTTATAATACGCATCCTGCGGAGCGGTGGCATTCTGTTCCATATACTGCAAATCCATCAGACTTGTGTTATACAAATTCCACCATGTAGTTTGATTTGCTGAAGTAAGACGATATTGTTTAATATCATACCAGCCAGACCAGCCATCAGCATGAGACCAATATCCCATCCAGGGAGTAAAGTCATAATTCACATCAACTGAATTCCTGACTGCGGAAGTTGTCAAAATACTGGGTAAAACCAGATCTATCGAGGAACTAACAGCATCATTCGGATTCTTATTGATATCAAGGTATTCTTCGCAGCTACTGAGCAGAAGCAAAGAAACAAATAATATGCTAATTAATTTTTTCATTGTTATGAGTATTTAATTTTTTAGAACTTAACATTTACTGTGAAACCCAGATTCCTGGTAGGAGGAGTTTGCCAAACGTCTGTTATACCAATGGCATTTCCGGTTGTGTTGGCGAATTCAGGGTCTGTCCAATGGTTCGATTTTGGCAACCACATTTTGAGATTTCTTCCAACAAATCCTACAGTTGCGCCTTTAATACCAGCTTTTGTAAGATCCCATGGAAGATCGTAAGAAATCGATAATTCCCTAAATTTCCAGAAATCGCTTGAAGTAATCCAGGGCTCGTGGAACTGGCCTCTTACGATAGTTGTCCAAAGATTTACGTCACCTGTTGCAGTTGAAACATCTGTATTTGGTGTAAAAGTTTTTCCATCTGCTGATGCAATTGACGAATTTGGCCAAACAAAACGCTGACGTCCGGCAGAAGCAGTCAACCAGTCAATACCCGGGAATGCCATATCATAACCAGAAGCATGGTAAATTACACCTCCACCACGATATTCAGCAACTGCTGTTAAATTAATACCTTTCCATGATATTGAGGTATTTAAACCAATCATATGTTTCGGGTTGGTTTGACCAAACTGCATTGGAGTTGCATTAGAAACCGGATAACCAGTTGCTCCATCAACGATAACACGGCCTTCAGGATCGCGTTTATAACCTCTGGCTTTCAGCACAGGATATGGTTGGCCTTTAATTGCCCAAATACCTGCACCTGTGGTGGAACCTCCAATAAGAATTTCATCCTGATCATCAGTTATTCTAACTACTTCAGTTTCCATTAAAGTATAATTGAAGTTGAGTTCAACTGTTAAACCATTATCCAATCTAACCGGTATTAACCTTGTTTCGAATTCGAAACCCTTGCTCATCACTTCACCTGTATTAATATTTGTTCCGCTAAAACCAGAAGCCTGAGAAACCTGAGCGGTTAAGGTCTGATCTTTGGTATTTGTCTGATAAGCGCCTAAAACCAGATTTACCCTGCTATCTAAAAAGCCCAGTTCCAAACCTATTTCCTTTGAAACACTCATTTCAGGTTTTAAATTCGGATTCTTGTAAGTGTCATCAACTACAAAAGAAGTAAGTGTTCCGTATGGATAACCACCGGCTACACCGAATAAATTTTCAAGCTGATATGGACCAATATTTAATGTTCCCACTTGAGCTATACCTCCACGAATTTTACCATAATCCAAATAATCTTTTAAACCTGGGAATGCTTCGGTAAATACAAACGAAACATCAGCTCCCGGATAAAAAAACGAGTTATTACCTGTACTTAATAATGATGTCCAATCGTTACGACCGGTTGCGTGCAAATAAAGAAATTCTTTATACCCAATGGTAAAATCGCCGTAAGCACCTAATAACCTTGTCCGAAAGTAAGCTTCACTTACACCGGGTTCACCAATGCGGTTCTTAATATTATAGAAATCATCGATCTGCAAAGCTCCTGCGCTGATATCAATACTTTTTGAGAAAGTTTCGCGTGAAGTTGCACCGGCGATTAATCGCAGGTTGAAATCACCAAATTTCTGTTCTGCGGTAAGAATAGCATCGTTACTCCAACGTTGTCCTATTCCGCTACCATCAGCAACTGTTCCGGGTTTGTCTCCTGCATTGGAGAAAGCGCGGTCTGATAGATGAGCTGCCCAGTCGGAATAACGTTGTGCAGCCTGTGGGTTTTTATAGGTTGAATTATTGATGTTTATTGTAGTACGAATCAACCCTTTTAACCATGGAGTAAATTCATATTCCAAATCAGCGGTTCCAACCATCCAGTCACTTCGGCTATCAGCCCGGTCATTATACAAGTACCAGTAAGGGTTACCGTAATATGCATTAAAATATCCGTTAACGTCAGCAAATGGATTGTTTTTCCAATCTTTATATTGGGTTAATGGAACGTGCATTGGTGTATTCATCACTTCCCAGTACACACCCTGATTCACTGTGCTTGTATTATAATGGGTATACTGAAAATTATATCCTGCTTTCAGTTTATTATAGGTTTTGCTACCTGCCAAACGCAAACCCGATCTTCTTTGTGAATCATTTGGCATAATTCCTGAAACTTTTGCATCCTGAATCGAAAGAAAAAACTGACTTTTGTCCGATCCTGATCTGATTGATAAATTATTCTGCAGTGTAATACCTGTATCGAAAAAATCCTCTTTTTCGTTAAGAAGTGCAGTATATGGAACTCTTTGAATTGTACCTTCGGCATCAATTGGAAGTCCTAAATCAACTATTGACCCGTCAAATTCAGAACCATAACTTTGATTTTCAAACGGAGTATAAGTTCCGTATCCATAAATATCGGAACCTGAACCCGCACCAAATCTTGTCTGCATTTCAGGAAGGAAAGAAACATTTTCAAACTGGGTAGTATTGCTGAATTCTACAACAGTTCTGTCCTTTTCACCTTTTCTGGTGGTAACTGAAATAACCCCGTTTGCTGCTTCAGAACCATAAAGGGCTGATGCGTTTGCACCTTTCAGAATAGTAATGTCTTCAATGTCGTTCGGGTTAAGTGTGTTAATATAACTTAACGCAGTTGGAACACCATCAAGCACTAAAAGCGCCTGGTTGTTTCCAAGCAATGATCTTGCTCCCCGAAGTACAAGGCGAACATCAGATCCAATACCATTATTAACAGTGTTAACCTGCAACCCTGCCACTTTTCCTGCCAAAGCATTTGTAACTTTAACAGTTTGCGCCCGTGTAACCAGTTTGCTGTCAATTTTTGTAACAGCATAACCTAACTCACGAGCCTGTCGCTGAATACCCATTGCAGTAACAACAACTTCATCGATACCGAACACATCGGTTTCCATTTTAACAGTGAAACTGGTTTGTGTACCAATTTCAACCTCATAGTTTTTCATTCCAATGAAACTAAAAACCAAAGTTTTAGCATCCTGCGGAACTGTTAGCTCAAATTCTCCATTGAGATTGGTAATTGTTCCGAGCGTGGTACCTTTAACAGATACCGATACACCGGGAATTGGTTGATTATCGTCATTCGAAGTAACCGTTCCGGTTATATTCTTCGTTTGTGCATAAACCAACACACTTCCCATGAAAAACATGATCGATAAAAAAAATGCAATTTTTTTCATAGAAATAGTTTTAAATTAATAATTAAACAGCTTATATAACAAAATTTGTTTTCAAAAAAATCTATTAAACACTCCCCAATTGTTTAACTTGAATTTATAAAGTCTTGATTAATTTAACTTTCATTCTGCAATAATTGTTAATAAACCTTAACAAAGGCAAATGTAAAAAAAGAAATCAATTGCAAGAAAAAATGAAACATTTTATGCCGGAAAAATTATAATTTAAAACTGATCTATTCTGCCATCCGCTAAATACATGACAAATGTTAGGTTTTCGAAAAACCATTATCAAATTAGAGTATAGATCTACTCAATTAATGTTCTTTGAAATAAAAACTATCCTCAATTTTACCCATATTGAAACTTATAATATTAATAATAAATCACTCAATTTGCCAATTTTATAAACTCTGCATGAGGATTTATTCAGATTACTGACATTTGTCAGGTTTTCATTCTGACTATTCCGAAACCAAACAGCATCGATTCCAAATTTTAAGGCTCCCAAAACATCAACTTCCCAATCGTCGCCAACCATTAAACTACTATTTTTCCT
>Ga0247841_10012303_pt1 | contig 11187 bp, 6 predicted proteins | sample LaCruzMarch2015__2_FD_192410 | JGI IMG/M metagenome (GOLD analysis project Ga0247841, IMG submission 192410) | Freshwater microbial communities from meromictic Lake La Cruz, Castile-La Mancha, Spain - LaCruzMarch2015_18m | ecosystem: Environmental > Aquatic > Freshwater > Lake | place: Spain...
TTTCGCGCCGGTCGCTGCTCACCTCTCTCTTGATATACCCATCAGCGAGTTCGGGGAAAAGATCGACAGCCTTTACACCTTCCCTATACCGGTACCCTTCAAAGACCCCACCGGGCATATGGTGGGGCATATCATCCATATCGACAGGTTCGGCAACCTTATCACCAACCTGCGCAGCCATGACATACCGGCGGGAGGCGCCGCTGTGGAGATAAGCAACCAGCGTATCGACAGCACCAGCCGCTACTATAACCAGGGCAGCGGATTGATGGCCATCATCGGCAGCAACGATTACCTGGAGCTGTCAATCAGGGATGGCAGCGCCGCCGCGATACTTGGCGCGCGTATAGGCGACCCGTTGAAAATCTTTAATCCTGTTTTGCGTTAGCTTCAGCGTGAAACCTTCCAGGTTGTGCCCTTAGCTGTATCCTCGATAGCAACTCCCATAGAGATCAACTGTGCACGTACCCCGTCAGCCAGCTTCCATTCTTTGGCCTGCCTGTATCCATTACGTTTGGCAATCAAATCCTCTATCCTAGCTTCTTCTTCAGCAGACACCTTTTTGGTCTCATTGAGAGTAAAGCCAATGACACCGGCCAACTCCTTCAACATATCCTTAGCCTTGCCGATATCCATACCCTTCTCGTGGCCACGGTTGATTTCGCGGACCAGGTCGAACATAGCCGCCACCGCCTGCGGCGCATTGAAGTCATCGTCCATCGCCTCGCTGAACCTGGCTTTAAACGCTTCAGCATCCAGTACCTCTCCACCCTGTTGGCCCTCCGCTTTGAACGCCTGCCGCATCCTTTCGATGCCGGCTTCCGCGGCGTCCAGTGCCTCCAGGCTATATCGTAGCGGCATCCTGTAATAGGAGCTTATAATAAAAAGCCTGATGGCATCGGCGCTGTTTCGCTCCAGCGCCTGCTTTACAGTAACCAGGTTGCCCAGGGATTTGCTCATCTTGTCGGCGCCTAATTGAAGGAAGCCGTTGTGCATCCAGGTGCGCACAAAGGGCGCCACACCTGTATAGCACTCCGACTGCGCCATCTCATTTTCATGGTGAGGGAAGATAAGGTCCTGGCCGCCTCCGTGTATATCAAGGCTGTTACCGAGATGGGCGGTGGACATCGCCGTGCACTCGATATGCCATCCCGGCCTGCCTGCACCCCACGGACTGGGCCATGAGGGTTCCCCCGGCTTCACCGCTTTCCAGAGCGCAAAGTCCAGCGGGTCATCCTTTTTTCCCGATTCAGAGGTGGCGGTGACCCTCATATCATCGGCATTCTGATGTGTGAGCTTGCCATATCCCGGGAAGCTCTTCACCCTGAAATACACGCTGCCTTCAGACTGGTAGGCATGTCCCTTTTCGAGGAGGGTTTTCACCACTTCTATTATCCCGGGTATCTCTGTGGTAGCGCGCGGGTACAAGGTGGCCCGCTTGATGTTCAGCGCATCCATGTCGGTGAAATATTCAGCTATATACTGCTCCACCAGGTCCTGCCAGGCCACGCCACGCTCGCTGGCACGGTTGATTATCTTATCATCGATATCAGTAAAATTTTGCACGTACCTGACCTTATATCCCCGGTATTCAAGGTAACGCCTGATTACATCGAATGAAACGTAACACAGGGCATGGCCGAAGTGGCAGACGTCATAAACGGTAACGCCGCATACATACATTTTCACTTCGTCTTTGCTCAGGGGAACGAATTCCTCTTTCTGGCCGGATAATGTGTTAAAGATTCTCATTCAGTACCTCTCTAAATAACCACCCTCATTCAGACAACATGGCCACAGCGCAGGCTGCCATCCCCTCACCCCTGCCGGTAAATCCGAGCATGTCAGTTGTGGTTGCCTTGACCATGACCTGGTCGTCTTCAATGCGCAGCGCTTGCGCTATGTTGTGCCTCATTTCATCAATATAAGGCGCGATCTTCGGTTCCTGGGCAATTAAGGTGCTGTCCACGTTCCGGATAACATACCCCTGCGATGAAACCTTGCGCCCGATATGCTCAAGCATATGTATGCTTGAAGCGTCTTTGTGCTGTGGGTCACCTGTGGGGAACTGGTAGCCGATATCTTTTAAACCGGCAGCCCCCAGCAGGGCATCCATGATGGCATGGACGAGGACGTCCGCGTCACTGTATCCTTCCAAACCTTTTTCGAAAGGCACCCTGACACCGCCCAGGATGAGCGGCCTGCCGGGCGCCAGGGGATGCGCGTCGTAGCCGATTCCTGCTCTCATTTTATCATCTGCTCCTCGCTATCATTTCCGCCAGCAAAAGGTCTTCCGGTGTAGTGATCTTAATATTCCTGTAATCGCCGGGATATAATTTTACCTTATAACCCGCACACTCTACGACAGCGGCGTCATCCGTAAATTCACCATTGAGCGCCATATAGGCTTTTTTTAACAAGTCCGTGCTGAATACCTGCGGGGTTTGCACTGCCCTTAAAAGGCCGCGTTCCAGCGTCCTGGCCACCAACCCGTCCCCATCAACTTCCTTAACCGTGTCTTTTAGCGGCACAGCCGCTACTGCTGCGCCGGTTTGCTTCACAGCTTCGATACCGTCGTCGATCAGTTTTTCGGTCAGAAACGGCCGGGCGCCGTCATGCACTAACACCCAACGGCTCCCCTGCACCTGTTCCAATCCTTTTTTTACCGAATCCTGGCGCAATCCCCCACCCGCACAGATTGCAGATACCCTGGTTAAACCTCTATCAGCAACCATCTTTTTACCGATTTCCATTTTGTCATTATGTAAAACCAAGATGATTTCATTTATAGCCTGGCAATCTTGCAGGACATCTAATGACCATGCTATGACCGGCTTCCCCGCCAACCCCGCAAATATTTTATCGGTCCCCATCCTTTCGCCACTTCCGGCACCGACTACTATGGCTGCTACCCTGTCCACGTCAGTCCTCAACCTGCTCCCTGGTCTTAACCGTCTTTTCCAGGCCAAGCCGCAATGCCTCAGCGATATTGCCGGCCCTGATTAGCTCAATCCCTTTCACCCCGGGGGCAGTCTTCTTAAAGGAAGCAGGGAGGATGCACCTGGTAAAACCCAACCGCGCCGCCTCCGATATCCTTCTTTCCATCTGAGGAACCAGCCTCAATTCCCCGCTCAGACCTATCTCACCCACAGCCACCGTACCGGATATCGCGCGGGCGTCCTTGAAGCTGGACGCAATAGCCAGGGCAATCCCGAGGTCGGCGGCCGGTTCCGCTACCTTTAGCCCGCCGATGACATTCACAATAATATCCTGGTTGTAAAGGCCGACCCCTGCCCGCCTGGACAAAACGGCCGATATCAGCAGCAGCCGGTTGAAATCGACGCCGTTGCTGATACGCCGCGGTGGGCCATATGCCGCCAAGCTGGTCAGCGCCTGTATCTCCACCAGAAGCGGACGGCTGCCTTCCAGGGTGGGCACAACCGCTGCGCCTATGGCCCCGCTTACATACGATTCAAGGAAGAGCTGGGAAGGATTGCTGACCTCAATCAATCCCGTGCCGCACATCTCGAAAACTCCGACCTCGTTGGTGGAGCCGAACCTGTTTTTGGCGCTGCGCAGAATGCGGTAGCTGTTGAACGACTCCCCTTCGAGATACAGCACCACATCCACGATGTGCTCCAGTGTCTTGGGCCCGGCAATCGCCCCGTCCTTGGTTACATGTCCCGAGATGAAAACGGGGACTCCCGACTTCTTGGCCCAGCGCAACAGGCGCAGGGTGCACTCACGTATCTGGTTGATGCTGCCCGGCGCCCCGTTGATATCCTCAAGGTAAACGGTCTGTACCGAATCGACCACTACCAGGTTAGGCTGCATCGTCTCAAGATTGGCCATGACATTTTCCATATTGGTTTCGGGGTAAATATAAAGACCGCTACCGCTGACGCCCAGCCTTTCGGCACGCATCTTGAGCTGCTGCGAAGATTCCTCGCCCGAGATGTATACCGCCTGCCCGTCTTTTCTCTTACTTATGGCATCCGATATCTGCAGAAGCAGCGTGGATTTGCCGATCCCGGGGTCTCCGCTTATCAGTATAACCGACCCGGCCACCAGTCCTCCTCCCAGCACACGGTTTAACTCTTCTATGGGAAAGGTGACACGCGCATGAGCATCCTTTTGCACTTTGGCCAGTTCCAGCAGCAGGCCTGCAGAGTCAGGACGGGGTGCGCTCGTGAGTTTGCCCAGGGTAACCGTGTTTTCCACCAGGCAGTTCCATTCCTGGCAACCGGCGCACTTCCCCTCCCACTTGAGGCTTTCCCTGCCGCAATTCTGGCAAATGAAGACCGTCCTGGTTTTTTGTTTTTCCAATTAACTGCTTAAACCGTAATGATTTAGGGATTGCTGTCTGGGAGCACGTGGTTGCTGTCAACCGGCGGCAACTTGCTCTCTGCCGCAACGGCTGCCTTCTCCAGTTTGCGGATAACTATCTCGCTACCATCGTAATCAACCAGCACCTTGCACCCCATTTCATACTCACCGCGCAGCACATTTTCAGATAGCTTATCTTCCACGTCCTGCTGGATAACACGGCGCAAAGGCCTGGCGCCGTAATTGGGATCATAACCTTTTTCCCCAAGGTAATCCCTGGCAGCCTCGGATATCTCCAGTGTTATCTGCTTTTCCTGCATGGAAGCCACCGCCTCGCGAAGCATGAGGTTGACGATCTGGCGGATATGGTCCCGGGTAAGCGCATGGAATACCACGGAAGCATCAATGCGGTTGAGGAACTCCGGCCTGAATTTCTTCTTCAGAACGCCCATCACACTTTCTTTCATCTTTTCATAGGCGGCCTGGCGATCCTGTTCCTCAGTGCCCTTTACATTGAAACCCATACTTGCATGCTTTATTTCCTCGGCGCCGACGTTGCTTGTCATAACGATGATAGTATTACGAAAATCCACCCTTCTCCCCTTGGCATCCGTCAAATGTCCATCGTCCATTATTTGCAGGAGGATATCGTAAACATTCGAGTGTGCTTTCTCTATCTCGTCCAGCAGGATCACGGTATAGGGATTACGTCTGACAGCTTCGGTCAACTGACCGCCCTCTTCATAGCCGATATATCCCGGAGGGGCGCCGACCAATCTTGCCACGTTGTGCTGCTCCATAAATTCGGACATATCCAGCCTGACCATGGCGTCTTCCTTATTGAACATAAACTTGGCCAAAGCCTTGACCAGCGCTGTCTTGCCCACACCGGTCGGTCCTAAGAAGATAAAACACCCCATCGGCCGCCTGGTCTCTTTGAGCCCCGCACGTGAGCGCCGGACCGCCCTTGCAATAGTGGCGACCGCCTCATCCTGGCCTACTATGTCCTGGTGTATAGCTTCTTCCATCTTGAGCAGCCTTTCTGTCTCGTCTGTCGTCAGGCTGACCACAGGAATGCCCGTCCACATGCTGACCACTTCAGCTATATCTTCCTTGGTGACGATGGGCGTTTCCTTCTTCTGGGTATCCTGCCATTCCTGTTCCATATTCTTGATCTTGGCCTGGAGCTGTACCTCCCTGTCGCGTAGCTCGGCCGCCATCTCGTATTGCTGTGAACCTATAGCATTGTCTTTATCTCGCCGCAGGCTCTCGAGGGCCTTCTGCGCCTCGCCTATGCTGATCGGCACTACGCCCTTCTTTATACGCACGCGGGACGAAGCCTCATCCATGATGTCGATAGCCTTATCCGGCAGGAAGCGATCGGATATGTAACGGGATGCCATGGAAGCCGCCGCGCTCAAAGCTTCGTCATTTATGATCAGTTTATGGTAGTCTTCATAATGGTGCTTGATGCCTTTCAAGATTTCAATTGTCTGCTCAAAGGTGGGCTCTGTCACCGTTACCGGTTGAAAGCGCCTCTCCAACCCGGCATCCTTTTCGATATATTTGCGGTATTCATCCAGCGTAGTGGCCCCGATGAATTGTATCTCACCTCTGGATAATGACGGCTTGAGGATGTTGGAGGCGTCCACCGCACCCTCGGCAGCGCCGGCTCCGACGATAGTATGCAGCTCGTCAATAAAGACTATGCAATTGCCGGCGCCTTTTATTTCGTCTAATACCTTTTTTAACCTTTCCTCAAATTCTCCGCGGTACTTGGTGCCCGCCACCAGCGAACCGATATCCAGTGTAACCAGGCGCTTGTTTCTCAAGGGCTCGGGGATATCGCCCGTCACAATCTGCTGCGCCAGTTTCGCTACGATGGCCGATTTTCCCACGCCGGGCTCACCGATGAGGGCGGGATTATTCTTGGTGCGCCGGCTGAGTATCTGGATGATGCGCTCGCATTCCTTTTCTCTTCCGACGATATTGTCCAGCTTGCCGTTGCGGGCAAGGTTGGTCAGGTCAACACCCAGTTGGTCCAATATCGGTGTCCTTGCCCCTTCCTTGGTCACCGCCCTGGCCTGCCCGCTGCCCGTATTCAAAAGCTTGCCTACCTCGGCCTGCACCTTATCGAAGGTGATCCCCAGGCTTTCCAGTACGCCGGCTGCTGACCCCTCGCGTTCCTTGAGCAGTCCCAGCAACAGGTGTTCGGTGCCAATATAGCTGTGGTTCAAGCGCCGGGCTTCGTCTACAGCCAGCTCGATGACCTTCTTTGCCCGCGGCGTAAGCCCCACCTCGTTGGTATTGGGCCGGCCACCCCTTCCCACTATGAATTCTACCGCAGACCTGACTTTGCTGGTAGCCACGCCCAGGTTATTGAGCACCTGGCTGGCCACGCTATCGTCCTCTGCGATTAAACCCAGCAGTATGTGTTCCGTATCTATATAGTTATGCCCAAAGTGTTGCGCTTCCTCCTGGGCCCGGGTCAGTGCCCTGCGGGCACGCTCTGAAAATTTTTCAAATCTACTGGCCATAGTAACCTCGAAAATCTGGATTTAGCATTAACCTGAAAGATGCTGCGTACCATGAATTATATGTTGAACGATAGTGCAAGTCAAAGAGTGACAGCTTCAGAGGGAAGGCTTAGATGAATATTTCCCGTGAAAAAAGGCAATAAAAAAAGTCCCTGGCAGTGGCATATTTTCCCAAGGAATTCCTCCCTCAGTATCGTCTGCGCTGAAGCGTTTCACTTCCGTGTTCGGGATGGGAACGGGTGGTTCCGCTTCGCTCTGACCACCAGAGGACTTTTAATGAAATATACTATAGCGGAATATAAAGGCGCTGTCAAATAGAAGATTTACCACAGGCTTCTTTGCGGAGGGCCTTTCTTATACGCGATACCGAGATGTTCGTAAGCCAAACGGGTGGCCTGGCGTCCCCTGGGGGTCCTCTCGAGAAAACCTAACTGCAGTAGATATGGCTCATACACCCCCTCAATTGTGTCCGATTCTTCGCTTATGGAAGCAGCTATGGTATCCAGGCCAACAGGTCCTCCGCCAAATTTCTGTATTATCGTCCTGAGCACCTTCCGGTCTATCTCATCCAGTCCAAGTTCGTCAACCTCAAGTTTACCCATTGCCTCAATTGTCACTCCGCGGTTTACGACACCGTTGGCCTTGACCTGGGCATAGTCCCTGATGCGCTTCAACAGGCGGTTGGCCACGCGCGGCGTGCCCCTGGCCCTGCAGGCGATTAAATCAATGCTCTCGTCATCGACCTTTAACTTTAATATCTCGGCTGAGCGTTTTACGATCGAGCCGATTGAATCGGCATCGTAGAAATCCAGACGGTGTACCGAGCCGAACCTGTCCCGGAGCGGAGAACTCATGGAAGCATAGCGCGTAGTAGCGCCTATAAGTGTAAAGCGGGGCAGGTTCAGGCGCAGGCTGCGGGCACCCGGCCCCTTGCCCAGTATAATATCAAGGGCATAGTCTTCCATGGCAGGGTAGAGGATCTCCTCTACTATCCTGCTCAGGCGATGGACTTCATCTATGAAAAGGACGTCTCCTTTTTGCAAGTTTGTAAGGATGGCGGCCAGGTCTCCCGGACGTTCAATGGCAGGGCCTGAGCTGACTTTGATATTAACGCCCATCTCGCCGGCGATAATGAATGCCAGTGTGGTTTTCCCCAATCCCGGCGGACCGTAAAGCAGTATGTGGTCAATCGCCTCGCCACGCTTCTGGGCAGCCTTGATGCCTATATCCAGGTTATCCTTGACCTTCTGCTGCCCGATGAAATCACCCAACCGCCTGGGCCTCAAATTGACGTCCAGCGAACTCTCTTCCGGTCCGATCTTGCCGGATACTACACGCGGCGATTCAGCTTCCTGCATATAAGATAGCTAATTAGAATTTGATAGCATTATAGCACACGTTTTTGAAAATACTGATAACAGCAGCACCCTAAAATTAAAGGTCCCCGCATAGTGCGGGGACTTTTAAATCAATTACCGTAATGAGGTGACTATTCCTGCTCTACCTGGTTTTCAACAGCCTCTGCAATCTCAATATCGTCGATGGTAAGCGGGTTAATGAAATCAGAAACTGATTCAGTGAAAACCTCGGGGTTATCATCGAGCAGCCTGTTAACCGGCTTGCCCAGCTTCTGTGTCAGCGTAACCGTAGAAGGTATCAGCTTGCCGATAATGACATTTTCTTTTAGTCCATGCAGCCTGTCAGTCTTTCCCCAGATCGCCGCTTCTGCCAGCACCCTGGTGGTTTCCTGGAACGATGCTGCCGCCAACCAGCTATCGGTATTCAATGAGGCACGGGTTATACCCAGCAGTACAGGGCGGGCAACAGCCTGGTCACCACCCTCTGCTTCCATTTTGGCATTGATGTTTTCGAAATCCAGCCTGTCAACCAGGTCGCCTACAAGGAGATCAGTATCACCTGAGAACTCGACTCTTACCCGCTTTAACATCTGCTTTACAATGGTTTCGATATGCTTGTCATTTATACTCACACCCTGCGAGCGATAAACCATCTGCACTTCGTTAATCAGGTAACGCAACACATCCTGCCGCCCGTTGATGTGCAATATATCCTGTGGGTCCTTAACACCATCGATAAGCTTGTCTCCGGCACGCACGTATTCGCCCTGTTTGACCAGGATATGGCTGGTCACAGGTATATCGTCATACTTCCGTTCGTCCTTTTCCTCGTAGGTCAGTATTATCTTACCGTCTTCTATCCTGACCAAACCATCGACGCGTGCGACCAGGGGCTTAAGCCCCTCATCACCGGATTTAACCAGTGCTGTGTCAGGTTCAGCCATCACTTCGCCGCCCCTCACATGCGCATTGCCTTCTACCAATATTTTATAGCCGGCAGGTATTTCATACTCGATTGGGTATGCTTCAACATGGGTGATGATTATCTCGCGGCGCTTAAGGATGTCGTCCTCAACAACCTCGTTCAAATTCACGGTTCCGTCTATCTCGGTAAGCACGGCCTTCCCCTTGGGAACCCTGGCCTCGAAAAGCTCCTCAACACGAGGCAGACCGGTAGTAATATCCCTGCCGCCTGCTACGCCGCCGGTATGAAAGGTACGCAGGGTTAGCTGTGTGCCAGGTTCACCGATACTCTGAGCAGCGATTATACCTACAGCTGTCCCTATCTTGACCAGCGCTGTGGATGAAAGATCGCGCCCGTAGCAATGCTGGCAAACTCCACGCTTGGAATTGCAGATTAACGGGGACCGGATGCTAACCTCCAAAATCTCAGCTTGTATAATCTGCTTGACCTTATCTTCGTCGATCATATCGTTCTTGCCGACGACAATCTCTCCGGTCTTTATATCAACGATATCCCTGGCTGCCAGGCGTCCCTTAATACGCTCCTCAAACGATGGCAACAGGCCTTTTTCCTTTTCGCCGTATACAGTAGAAAATTGCAGTCCGTCTCCTGAATACCCGCAGTCTTCTTCAAGGACAATCAAATCCTGCGCTACATCTATGAGGCGGCGGGTAAGGTAACCGGCATCGGATGTCCTCAGAGCGGTATCCGCCAGGCCTTTGCGTGCCCCGTGAGTGGACATGAAATATTCCATCACGGAAAGGCCTTCACGGAAGCTGGCCTTGATGGGGAACGGTATAATGCGCCCCGAAGGGTCAGTCATCAGGCCGCGTATGCCGGCCATCTGCCTGATCTGCGATATATTACCTTTGGCGCCTGACTGCGACATCATATAAACTCCGCCATATCTGTCGAGCGATTTCTTAATCTCGTCTTCAATCTGGTTTGTCGTGCGCGTCCATACGTCTATGGCCTGGGTTTCGAACTCTTCATCAGTTATCAAACCCTTGTTGAACTGGCTCTGCAGGATGGCAATATCTTCATCGCCCCTGCTCATAAGCTTCGGCTTGATTTTGGGCACTTCTATATCACGGGCTGATATACTTGTCCCCGATTTAGTTGTATATTCGAAACCAATACTTTTTAATTCATCCAGCATGCTCACTGTCTTTTCACTGCCACACCAGCGGAAGCATTCGGATACCAACCGGCGCAAGTCACCTTTGCTGGTAGCAAAATTACAGAACCCTTTGTAGGGTTCATGCTGCCGCAGATCCGCCGGCAGGATCTGGTTGAAGATTATGCGGCCGACGCTTGTCTTGACTGTGCTGCTATCCTCCCCGGCCATCCTCATTTCCTGATATTTGGTAATGGATTCAGGGATTTCACCATACGTCTCATTTGCCTCGGAATCCGGTTTTTCTTCGGAACCCCTTATCCTAACCAGTATCTCTTCATGCAAATCCGGGTACTGTATATCACCGGTTATATTGAACATTTCATAAGCGAGTATAGCCGCGGCGGGGTGTGCAAATTCCTTTAGCCTTGCGCCAGGGTAGGTTTTCATATTGGTCAGATAATAACAGCCAAGCACCATATCCAGCGTGGGTGTCATGACAGGTTCGCCGGAGCTCGGCAACAGCATGTTATGCACGCTCAGCATCTGCTCACGCGCTTCGCGCACGGCGGACCTTGAAAGCGGCACGTGTACCGCCATCTGGTCACCATCAAAATCGGCATTAAACGCGGAACATACCAGGGGATGCAACTGGATGGCACTGCCCTCAATCAACGTCGGCTCAAAAGCCTGGATACTCAACCTGTGAAGAGTGGGGGCGCGGTTAAGCATGACGGGGCGCTCCTTGATGGCTTCAGAGAGTATATCCCATACTTCCGGGCGTGCGCGTTCAACCTGCCGACGGGCACTTTTAATGTTGTGGGCGAAGCCCTGCTCAATTAGCCTGCGCATGACAAAAGGCTTGAAAAGCTCAAGCGCCATATG
>Ga0247841_10012306_pt1 | contig 11182 bp, 12 predicted proteins | sample LaCruzMarch2015__2_FD_192410 | JGI IMG/M metagenome (GOLD analysis project Ga0247841, IMG submission 192410) | Freshwater microbial communities from meromictic Lake La Cruz, Castile-La Mancha, Spain - LaCruzMarch2015_18m | ecosystem: Environmental > Aquatic > Freshwater > Lake | place: Spain...
TGATAGACACGCTGAACTTAAAGATGAAGATACAAGAGAAGTTTTCTTTGATTTCGTTGATTCAAACTACAATTGGCAAAACAAGAGTGGTAAAGAATTGATGACAGTCCTAGAACTAGCTCGTGAGTCTATGTTTAAGGCATCAGAAACTATTCAAGAAAGAGTATTGAAAGGTGCTGACGTTCAGAATAAAGTTAATGCTATGCAGTTCCCGGGTGGAACTATCGCAAAGCAAGAGTATTCTCCAGAAATGAGTAATTCTATAAAGGAATTAGTCGCTACTGGTCTTTCAGAGGAAAAAGCTATTGAACTCCTATCGGATTAAGGTAGCTACTATAATCCAAACAAAATATTTATGGCAACAGTAAAACAAGCCACCATAAAGAATACACGTCAATTGCGTGAAGCTAACAAGGATACTTCAACTGTCACTACTCTAGGAGAAATCTTAGTTTTGACAGCTGGTAAAGCTGTAGCTGCCGCTTCTGGTGCAACTCGAGATACTATCTTGGGTGTTTGTAATCAGACCATCGCAGCCGCTGATGCTTTGACTCGTGTTTCTTATATCGTGCCAGCAAGTGAAGATACTTTTATCTTCTCAACTACCAATAACTCTGACGCTGCCCACAACGGACAGGCTATGATTATCGGTGCAAACTCAACTACTATTAACAATACTGGAACTACCAGTGCTGTTGGTGTTGTTGTTCAGGTCGAACCTTATGGAGCAGCCGCTGATAAACTTATCATCGGTAAATTCATAACTCTATAATCATTTTATCAACTAATCTAATAAAACAAATATATGGTAGGAACAATAAATGATTATGCAGTCATAGTAAACAACGTCTTGAAACACGTTGCTCCCAAGGTCTCACCTACAGTCAAGGCTGAATATCTTGACTTTATGTATAAGGTAGATAACAACGAAAGAATTTATACTGACGTTGGAGTCACCGGACTAGGTATGGCTGAAATAATCCCAGATGGTGGTATCGGAGCTTCTGATGCCCCAATTCAAGGTTACTCAAAGAACTACGTTCAAATGCACTTTACCAAGAAAGTTCGTCTTACTTTCCAGACTAACTTCTTCTTGTTCGAATCAGCAGCAGCTAAAATTAAAAGCTCTGTTAAAGCTAAAGTTATTGAAGGTAAGAACGCAATTGAGCACGCTAAGAACTATCTTGCTCAGTCTTTACTTGCACAAGGATTCAATACTTCTTTCACCTGGACCCCAATCAACGCTGTAGGAACCCCTACTCCGGTTGCAACCATTGGTGCAGATGCAGTTGAATACTGGTCACAAGCTCACCCTCGTGAGGATGGTGGTGCTGCTTGGTCAAACGTCATCGTTGACGGTGCGACAAATTCACCTCAGTTCACTTATTCAGCCCTGTTAGCTGCACGAAGACTGCACTCACAGAAGAAAGATGGTCGTGGAAATCCATTGATTTCAGACCTAGATACCTTAGTATGTCGCCGTGGTTCAACTACTGCACAGTATGCTAAGACTATCAAAGGAACTATCGAGAAAGGTCTAGCTCCACAGCAAACTAACGTATTTAACAACGCTCCAGCTACTGATACTTTCAAAGTTGTAGAGTTGTCACCATACGAGAACTTAGCTATGGATGGCTTAATGTGGGGTATGTTCGATTCCAAGATGATGAATCAGGATTTCGGATTCCTTTACATCGAGGCTTTACCAACAAGAGCAGAGCCTGCTGTTGTTGACTTGCTAGGAAACCAGGATTTGGTCTTGAACTTTAACTCCCTTGCTGTTATGGGTGCTTCTGACCTTCGTGGTTGGATGTGGTCCGACGGAGATGGAAATACTGTATAACTTTTAATGTTCTCTGTCAAGTAGTGCTATCGTTTAAAATATGATACACTACTTAGATGGAAAACATAAAAATGTGTCAGTATTGTAGAAAGTCCTTTGAAAAAAGAATAAATGTTAGTAGAAAAAAATGGGAGACAATGAGATATTGTTCACTGTCTTGTGCTAAAAAAGGGAAAGTTCCTCATAATAAAGGAGTTCCAATGACAGAGGAGATGAAACTTCATCTTCATAAAGTTCTTTTAGGAAGAACCACAAACACAGGTAGGACACATATTAAAACAGGACAACACTTATCTCCAGAAACAGAAATTAAACCAGGAACAGTTTCTTGGTTAAAAGGTAAAAAGAATCTTAATTTTACTGGTCCAAATAATCCTAGATGGAAAGGAGGAATAACTCCAGAACATCTAAAGATTCGATGGTCAGTAGAAATGAAAAATTTTAGAAATGAAATTTTTAAAAGAGATAATTATACTTGTAAATTCTGTGGAAGATGCCGAAAGGCAGGAGATAGAGTTATCCTTAATGTTCACCATTTGAAGTCGTTCGCTATTCATAAAGAACTTCGGTTTGATAAGAATAATGTAATAACTTTATGTCGTGAGTGTCATCAAAAAACTGATACTTATGGTGTTAATACTACAGTTTAATTCTTTGGTTAATCTATTCACCCTATATCTGAGAAATCGGATATAGGACTGGGTAGGGTAACTACTCTATTTATCAATTTTAATAATAAAAAAACATTATGTTACAAGATGCACACTCAAAAAAAATACCTTTAGCTCTCGCTGTTCCAATTGGAACTACAACTATAGTAGCAGCACAGCCTGATGCTTACATCTACGTTCACGAAATCATCGGGGACTTAGCTGGAGCTGGTAATCTAACGATTATGGCTGGAGCTCGAACTTTGGCGACTTTTGTTCTTGATGCCGGACAGGGTATCACCGAGCAGGATGAGCCGGGTATGGATGGTGTTCCACGATTCGAATGTAAACCGGGAGAGGCTCTTATCTTCGTAGTCACTGGTGGAACTTTCAACGGAGCATTAGATTATTCATTAAGATACTAAATATATGGAAGAAATTACACCAGAACAAAAAGCTTATCTTGCCACATTCGCCGGGAGGAGAGATGCCGCTCTTCTGGAAATTTCTAATCTCCAGATTGCAAAAGAGAAACTTGAGAAATCTAACAAAGAAATAGCTGAATCATATTCTGATACTGAAGCTAGAATGAATCAGGTTATTGGTAGAATAGAAGAATTAAAAAAGAAAGAGTTAGAGTTACCCACACTAATCTCAAAAGAAGTCGCTCAACTAGAAGCTAGAAAAACTTGTCTTGAAACAGAGATAATGAATCTAACTAAACTGGTTGAAGTCTTAACTTCACAAAAAGCATCCTTAGAGAAGGATGTCTCTTCAGCGTTGGCTACATTTACCGCTATTAAAGACGAAGCTATCTCCCTAGATTCTGTCGTTGACCACGTTGTCCGAGTAAGTAAAAATAACGTAACTATTGTGGAAGACTTAGTTGCAAATCTTGCGAAGAGTCTTGAAGAAATTATTGATGTAAATAAAAAGAATGTTTTTGAAACAAATTTGGTCGTTGATAAACTACCAAGAATGTTAGTCGAACTTCAAAAGCACGGTTTAATTAAAAAATTATAATATGGCATACTTATCAAATAGAATTGGAGACCCTTACGATTTAGGTTGGTTCGCAACCCCAGCCGCTCTAACCACAGCTTACCCTATCGGTGCTGATGGTTATTTTGCGATGGTTGGTTCTACTGATTCTATTTGGGTATGGGATTCCGACACAAACGCTTGGGTTGATACTAAAACTACTGGTCCTATCGGTCCTACTGGATTTACTGGTCCTATCGGTCCAACTGGAGCTACAGGTTATACTGGTCCTCAAGGTCCAACCGGCTCTACAGGTTACACTGGAGTTATGGGTGAAACTGGCTACACTGGTCCTATCGGTCCCACTGGTCCAACTGGTTATACTGGTCCTCAAGGAGCAGGTGATACAGGTTATACTGGTTATACAGGTTATACTGGTCCAACCGGTCCTGCTGGAACCGATGCTGTCGCTGGAAGATTACCGAGCAACTATGTTGAACTAGCTACTCCACAATCTACAACCTCCGCTGTTCTTGAGGATGTCCCTGGTATGTCTACTACAATTACTTTGGAAGAAGCCGTTGAAATTGCTGTTATTTCCTCTTTTGAAATCGCTACACAATCTGGTGCTTCAGCATCAGTTATTGGTGTTGCTGTAAATATAAACGGAGTTGATTATGATATGTATGAGAGATACCTCTCTGGTGCTAACGACCAAGGTATCGGAGCTATTACTCATCGCTCTGGTATTCTTGCTGCCGGAACTTATACTGTTAAATTAAGATTTAAGAGAAGTAGTGGCGTTGCTACACCTGGAATGAACCACGCTGATATGCTTGTTATGGCGATGCAGGGTGCTAAAGGAGAAACTGGCTCAACTGGATATACTGGATATACTGGTCCTATTGGTCCAACTGGTCCTACCGGCTATACCGGTCCAATTGGTCCAACTGGAGCCACTGGTTACACTGGTCCTATAGGTCCAACTGGAGATACAGGTCCTATCGGTCCAACTGGTTATACTGGTCCTATCGGAGAAACTGGCTACACCGGTCCAACCGGTCCAACTGGCTACACTGGTCCTATCGGAGCCACTGGTCCTACCGGCTATACAGGCTATACCGGTCCTTTAGCTGCTGATGCGGTTACCAATGCTGGGTCTTCTACTGATAATGCTATTGCAAGATATGATGGAACTACAGGGAAAATAATACAAGACAGTGGAATTATAGTTGCAGATTTAACAACTAATACAGGTTTCTCTTTAGCTTCCAAAGCTGGAGTTGGAACTGACTTCGTTATAACAGCAGGTGATTCAACAGACGACACTGGTGGTAATACATATTTCCAAGCTGGTCACGCTACTGGTGGTAATAAAGCTGGTGGAATAAGTCGTAATTTAGGAGGTAATGGTTTTGGTTCAGGAACTGGAGGAGGTGGATATTTAATAGGAGGAACTGGTGGTGCCACAGGTGCTGGAGGTTCTGCTGTCGTTCAAGGAGGTGCTGGTGGAGCAACGAGTGGAAGAGGCGGAGATAGTTATATGTTTGGTGGTTCTGCCACTGGGGGTGATTCTGATGGTGGTGGTTTAAGATTAATTCCTGGAACAAAATCTGGTTCTGGTTCAGACGGGAATATCGCTTTATATCAAAATTCTGCTTTTAATGTTGCGGGAATAGGTGCTATTTTAGACCTTTCTCTCATCGCCTCCTCTACAAAAACCTTCACGTTTCCAAATCTTTCTGGAACTTTTGTCTTAAAGGTTGGTGATGCTATTGTAAATACAACAACTGCCACTGGTTCGGCTGGTTTCCAACTTACCAATGGGACTGCATTTTCATCAATTTCTGCAGATTTTAATTCAAGTATTACTTATTTTGACACCTTGGGTCAATTTTATGTTAGAGATACGACAAATAGTTATGTAAGTAGATTAGGTTTAATAGGAACGGGATTAACAGCTAGTGTTTCTATAAACTACGCTGCTGATGCTCAAGGTTCTGATACTTATGTAATTACCCTAGACCCAGCTCCAGCTGCTTATGTTGTTGGTATGGAAATAATGTTCAAAGCTAATACAGCTAATACTGGTGCCGCCTCATTAAACGTAAATGCTTTAGGTGCAAAGACTATTGTAAAAGGAGTATCAACCGCACTAGCTAACAACGACATTCTAGCCAATATGTTCTGTAAATGTGTCTACGATGGAACAAACTTCGTTCTTCTTAATCCACGAACCCTATAAAACTATGGCAGATAAAATCCTTTACATTCTAGTCGCAATCGTAATAGGAACAATCCTTTATAAATTAAGAAATAAGAATGACACTACAAGAAAAGATTTCAATAGCATTACAACTCATTACCTTCATTGGAATTATCTTTAGTGTCTATCTTTATTTCCGAAGACCTCAAGAGAAGTCAGAAACAACTGATGCTGTATTCAACGAGAGAATGAACAACTATGAGGCGACTACAAAAGAGGCAATTGCTCTCGCTCTTAACCACTCTCACACTGTTGAATCAAAACTAGACTCTCACATTAAAGAAAGCCAAACAAAAGGAGAGTGTGATGCTAGGTGGCAAGGGAGAGTTGAAACACTACTTGAGGAAAGACTACCTAGAAAATAAACACCAACAAGTGTATAAACTGCCAGTTCTTTAACAATTTAGTAGTAGAATTTAGGGAGTTTTATTGGTGTGAATAACGAGATTTGAGGATACTCAAAACTGTCTGTCTAACGATGGTGTTAGAACGAGCCAATATTTCAAGGGATACCTTGCTCCCTGAACTCTACTACTAAACAATAGGAGGTTTATTATGCACACAACCCAATGGTTGGAAGTCTCATACTTTTTCTGGGTATGTCACGGCTGTTCTAAGCAGTGTCAGGTATTCAGAACCCATCCAATAGATGGATTACAATGTGATTCAACTGATGAAGTAATACATCAAGTTATTACACAACGGGAGGTAAAAAATGAGAACGGACCGCCATCATAAGTTGCCTCGTTGTTTCGGGGGAACTAGAAATCATAACAACTTATCTAAAGTAGATAAGAAAAAACATTCTATGTTTCATCAGTTATTTTCTAAAGATGGTTATGCAATGACATCTCAAGAGATAGCTGACGAACTGAACAATGTTTGGTGTGACCCTTCAATAAGGTTTGTGATACAAGAACGATAAACTCCTAACATCCCGCCTGTGATAAAATACAGGTGATTTACAATTTAATTTATTAGTAGTATAATTATAACAATATGGCAATCAAAGATTTATACAAAGAAGTAGAGGATAAGAAAAAGAACGAGGTCGAAGATGACGTTGTTACTATGTCAGCAGAAGAGTTCTGTGATGAACATAGAAACCTCATTAAAGTTCTTAGGTCTGGTGATAAAAAGATGTTAGAGGCAGAAGCTAAGAAGCAAGAGGCAGAGTTAGCTGAATACGAAGACGAAGAGGAGGAGGAAGAAGACGAAGACTAATTTAATAATAATCCGCAAAAAAATGAATAAACCAAAATTTAGCATAGTTCTTATTTGTAGAAATGAAGAGAATCACATCCCTAAGATGATGAGTTCTCTAAAAGAGTTTCAAGAAAGAGGTGGTGAGGTCTGCTTACTAGATACCGGTTCAACTGACAATTCAGTGGAGGTCGCTAAGAGTCTGGGCTGTAAAGTTCAAGCTGTTGGTGATAAATTTAGAATAACAATAGACAAAGAATTAGCAGACAAAATCAATGCTAAATTTATAGTAGATGGTGAGGCTCCCGTTGTAAAAGAAGGAGAGTCTCTTTTTGATTTCGCATCAGCAAGAAACTACAGTGTTTCATTTGCTGAAAACGATATGATTGCGACGATGGACTGTGATGAGGTTTACACTAAACTAGATATTGATAAAGTAAACCAAATGATAGATGAGGGTTATGACCAATTTGAATACAACTTTGTTTTTAACCACGACCCTCTCGGTAATCCAGTTATCAAGTTCCGTCAGAGCAAATTTTATAATAGAACAAAAATCAAGTGGGTAGGTATTATCCACGAGGTATTACAAGGTCCAGCTAAGCTTCTTTACCTTGATGAAAGTATCATTAAGCTGGAACATTTTCAAAACGAAAAAACAAACCGCACCGGTTATCTAAAAGGTCTTGCTGTTGATTGTTTCAACAATCCAAACAATGACCGAAATTCCCACTACTTTGCCCGGGAGATGCTTTACTATGGAAGATACAAGTCTGCGATTAAAGAATTTAAGAACCATATCTCAATGGGTCGCTGGGGAACTGAAGCTGCCCAATCAATGCTTTACATTGGTGACTGTTACCGCTCTATGGGTGACTTTGATAATATGCTTATGTGGTATTTGAAGTCTTTTGAGAAAGAGGCTCGCCGAGAACCAATGATGAGAATTGCCGAACACTATTACGGAAGAGGTATGCACCAGCAAACTATCGCTTACTGTGAAGCAGCTCTAACCGTTACCGAACTTCCATTCTATTCCAATCATCAACCTTACTACGAAAACATTCCTCACGAGTTCCTTTATACCGCTTACTGGTGGACAGGTAAAAAAGATAAGAGCGAAGAGCATTGGAAAAAGGCTTTAGCTTTCTGTCCAACAAATCCTAAATACATTCAAGATGGTGTTTTCTACAAAAAACAAGAGGCTACAAGCCCCAAATTGAGCTTCGTAATTCCTACCCTAGGTAGAGAGGAAGGCTTAAAAAGATGTTTGGACTCAATAAAAGCGTTGAATTATCCTCAAGATAAAATTGAAATAATTGTGAAGCAAGATTCATTTGAAAATAGAATTGGTGTTCCAATGTTACTAAAGCAAGGCTATGAAGAAGCAACCGGTGACTGGATTGTCTTCGCTTCTAACGATACCGAGTTCACTCCTGATTCAATCAATGAAGCTTTGGCTGTTGGAGAAAAAGGATTTGTCTCTTTCAATACTGGAGAACTTTATCCAGATGCCGGTAATATCTGTGAACACTTTATGATTCGCAGGGACATCGTAGAAAAGATTGGAGAGATATTTGATACCGGGTTCTGGCATTGTGGCTGTGACAATCTTCTATGGGCTAAGATGAATAAACTTGGCGTAGCTTTGAGAGCAGAAAAGTCAATCGTCAAACACTATCACTTTGCAAAAGAAGGTGGTAATCAGTGGGACAAAGTTTACGAATTAGCCTACTCTCACAAAGAAGCCGATAGGGAATTGTTAGCTAAATTATTAAAAGAAATATAATTATGTTCTGGAGAAAAAAAATAAATTTCAATAGCGGTGCGTTACCGGATACAAGACCTCAAATTAAAAAAGATGAGGACTATGTTCAGAGTGAATTAGTCGCCGCTATTGCTCCAGTCGTCTGGGTCAAGAAAGATAAATACCGAACATTCCCTAAGCGTATGCAAGACGGTTCTGGGTCCTGCGTGATGCAATCTCTTGAGAAAGAAAGAGGTATTATGGCAGAGCAGAAATACGGTGAGTTCATTGAGTTTTCTTGTAATGATGACTACCAGCTCCGAGCTAACCCTACTATTAGTGGTTCAACTTTTGATGACTTAATCAAAGCCACAAATAGAGGAGCAGTCCTTGAAGTTCTTTCTCCGTCACAGCACTTGAATGATTTCCAGATGATGAATGTTAAAAAACTTTCTTATTCTGATGATGTTTCAAAAATCTTTGGAGCAAAGAGAATCACAATGGATTTGAATATCGATACTATTGCCTCTACGATTGAGAATACTGGCAAGGGTATTGGTCTTACAATACGATTCGGTAAAGGTGAATGGTTCTATACTTCAATGGTAAAAGAACTTCTACCAGAATCACAGTGGACCAGTGGTCACAGAGTTGTTGCTATCGATTATACTTTAGATGACCTCGGTCGCAAATGTTTAATCATTGATGATTCCGCTTGTGAAGACGGTCATCAATACCGAACTGTTCCTGAATCTTTCTTACTTAAAAGAACTTACTGGGCTCCTAATTATATTTTGAATTTCAAAACCTATGCCGAGATGGGTGTTATTCCAGAGAAGCCTCATTTTGATGGCTCAATTATTTCAGCTCAAAAATGTTTTAAGTTTGAGAATTTGTTTCCAGCAAACACTGATGAAGTGGAGAGCTGGGGACCAGTCACTCGTAAAGCGTGTGTTGAGTTTCAGAAACGATACAACATCGTTCCTGCTCTTGGTAATTTTGGTCCAATTACTAAAGAAAAATTATTAGAATTATATCCTTAATTTATAAAATATATGGAAATAAATGATTTAATCGCAATATCTATAGTTGGTGCCGCTCTATCTCTTGCTATCGAGTCCTTAAAAGCTAAGTTTGGAACTAAAGGTTGGGTAACTAAAACTGTCACTATCCTTTTGTCTATCTTAATCGCTGGACTATATGTTTCACTAAGAGATACTTCTTATTGGCAAACAATAATCGCTGTTCTTGGTGCCGCATCTGCTGTTTATGCTTTCTTTTTGAAGAAATAAGTTGTAGAATTATAGTATAGTTTAACAATAATTTACCCGAAAAATCAAATGACCCCACAAATAACGATAAAACATAATATAGGGAACACCATTGATATCCCGAATCAATTGGATATTAAATGCTCAACTTATATGAGTAGTAATATCGCTTCTGGGGTTCTTGCTGTTCCTGTTGATAACTCTACCGATTTCACGGCTGGTTCAATCTTACTATTACTCTCATCTATTGGTTCCGAGAACTGTGAAATTGTGACCTCCGCCTCTCATACTACCCTATCTTTCGTCACTTTAGCGACTTTAATGGCTCATAATCGTGGAGATATCGTTAGCCAGCTCCAGTATGACCAAATTGTTATCTCTAAATCAGCGACAATTGACGGTGTATATGTGACTCTAGCTACCCAAACAATCTTCACTACCCAGCAGTCCACCGTGATTCTTGATACTACTGGTCTTACCACTGACTATTATAAAGTCCAATGGAAGAACTCACTTACAGGACTTTTGTCAGACTTCTCATCCCCTATCTCTGTTTCCTCTTACCCAGCAAACTCTGTCGCTACTGTTATCTATCCTGTTCTAAAGGCGATGGGTATTTCTGAAGAGGACCCAAAGATAAATACCACTTTCTTAATCTCTGCTGTAGACGACGCCCGTAAGTATGTTCAAGGTAAACTTTACGGAATCCGACACGCTTGGCAACAAGAGTTCGAGTATCCAATCAAAATTCTCGCTGGAACAAATAGTGTGGACCTACCAACTGATATTGATTTTGATGAAACAGACCGCTCTGTCCTCGCTTGCCGATTTATGATTGGTAACGTGCTGACTCCTTTCAACTTAAAGTATATTGATAAGCGTTCCTGGAATCAGATTGCTTTCTCTGTGATGGGTGGAACCACTCAAGCGATTGCTCTGACTGGTGCCGTTTCAATTACTTTAGACAGCGTGGGAGATTTCCCCAACGTAACTTCTGGTGTAGCTTACGTTGCAACTACAGGTTATACACAGACCATTATGCAGATTGCTTACACCTCCGTAGACCTAACAACGAATCAGTTACTTGGAGTAACTGGAATAACAAGAGACATCCCAGCAGGGACACGGGTCTGGTCGAGACCGACAATTTCGCAGCCTATCTATTATACGGTTCATTCAGATAAATTGGTCTTCGACAGAATTATTCCTGATTCAATGCAA
>Ga0247841_10012307_pt1 | contig 11181 bp, 10 predicted proteins | sample LaCruzMarch2015__2_FD_192410 | JGI IMG/M metagenome (GOLD analysis project Ga0247841, IMG submission 192410) | Freshwater microbial communities from meromictic Lake La Cruz, Castile-La Mancha, Spain - LaCruzMarch2015_18m | ecosystem: Environmental > Aquatic > Freshwater > Lake | place: Spain...
CGCGCTTAAGGCGGCAGATCTCATCCTTTTTGTCGTCGATTGGATGGATCAGCAGAATGAGCAGGACAAGATTGTCGCCAGGATGCTTCGAGGCGTCAAAAAACCAGTTCTTATGGTAGTAAATAAAGCCGACAATATCACCAGGCAAAAAGATATCGATCCCTTCAAACGTTTGGGGAGTTTTGAGATCATCCCGGTCTCTGCTGTTAGCGGTAAAAATACCGGCGATCTACTTGATGCAATTATCAAGGAGCTTTCAGGGATTGAGGGTGGCCAGTCTATTCCTATTGAAAGTGGTGAGGAGATAAAACTTGCGATCATCGGTCGGCCAAACGTCGGAAAGTCTACTTTACTAAATACAATCGTTGGTGAAAAAAGAGCGGTTGTATCCGAGGTTGCGGGAACAACCAGGGATATAGTCAACGTGAATTTCTGTCACAAAGGTCAAAATATTGTTATCTCTGACACTGCCGGCATTCGAAGACCGGGCAAGATTGATAAGAGTACGATCGAATCATTGGGTGTCATCCGTACATACCGTGCTTTGCGAAGTTGTGATATTGCCGTACTGGTGATTGACGCAAGAGAAGGGCTGGTGGCCAATGATGTCCATATCCTTGGCCAAGCCAAAGAGTGGGGCAAGGGCGCAATATTGGCTGTCAACAAATTGGATCTCATCGAGCAAAATACTGAAGAATATATTAGTTCGACTCTTTGGGTATTACAAAACAAGCTCAATTTTGCACCTTGGCTTCCAGTCGTATTTATCTCAGCGAAAACTGAGGAGAATATAAAACCGCTCCTGGATCAGGTCGTCAATGCCACAAAGAGTCGGAAGATGATGATCGACCAAGCTGATTTGGATGAGATCGCTAATTTTATTAAAAATTCAAATGCCCAGCTGGCAAATTTGAAATATATTCGTGAAAAGGCAGTCAATCCTCCACAGTTCGAAGTGGCTTTTTCGGGAAAAAGAATTCCTCATCAGACACAAATTAGATATATCGAAAATAAGATCAGGGATGTATTTCCTCTAGCAGGAACTCCTATCTTTATCGATATGGCAACTAAGGGCTGACCTGATAACTGATCCGGTGGTGAAGGCTAAACTGATCGACCGGTAGCAATGTCAACCAAGCTCTCCCGGTTATATTTGATTTGGGTAACACTCCCCATTCTCTTGAATCAGATGAATGCTGGCGGTTGTCGCCTAAAACAAAGAACTCATCAGCTTTTAAAGTCTTGTTCAGTTTGGCATCGCTTTTGTTGATCATTGTCAGGTAATCTTTGGGGATATAATCTTCTGATAAAATAAGTCCCGTTGGAAATTCGGAATTAATAATAACAATTTGATTATTGGAAATTTTGACTGTTTCTCCCGGTAAGCCGACCACCCGTTTGATATAATTTACACTTGGATTCTTAGGGTATTTGAAGACGACTACATCTCCTCTTTTCGGTTCCCCGATGAGATAAGAGATTTTTTCAGCAAGCAGATATTCGTTATTCTTGTAGTTGGGCATCATAGACTCACCTTCTACTACAAATGGCTGGATTGCAAAAAACCGTAGAGCAAAAGCGATAGCAAAGACAATGACACCTGTTTTTAAGAGATCGAAAATAAAACTCAAAAAATCTTTAGCGGGATTGCTATTTATAGTCAGATTGTTAAGTTGTTCTGAATTTGGGATATAATCAAGCCCTTTTTTTATCTCAGATTCTTGATTATTATTTTCTACTTTGTTGTCGTTATCCATTTTTTCTCCTCTAAATCATTTATGACCATTCTACCAAGACTTGACAGTATCGGTCAATCAGAGGGTATAATTAGAACGTTTTATTTTTATTGTCTTTTTATAATTTTCTATAAAGCCATGCATCCAATCCTTTTCAAAATCGGAAGTTTAAATTTCTATACCCATGGTTTATTGGCAGGAGTCGGGATTGCCGCGGCCGCCATTCTATTGTACTTTTTGGCTAAAAAAGAAAAATTGGATCCTGCACATCTATATGATTGGCTTTTACTGTCAATTTTTTTGGGTCTTATCGGCGCAAAGCTTACTTATTTTTTGCTGTACCATGATCAATTCTCATCTTTCTGGGAATTGTTCCAAATCTGGCGAGGCGGTATGGTTTCTTATGGTGGTTTTGTTTTTGGTGGTTTAGCCTTTTTCTTGATTCTGAGACTTGTGAGGCAGCCAATTTTGAGATGGCTTGATCTTGCGGCAATTGCTTTTCCGCTCGGACTAATGCTTGGCAGAATAGGGAATATTTTTGCTGGTGATATTGAAGGCATACCACTTGATTCAATACTCTCAATTAACGGTTTCCTTTCCGTTCCGTCGATAGAAAGTATTTTCTTGCTTCTCCTTTTTGTTTTGCTGCTTGTAAACTACGACAAGCTTAAAAAGGATGAAGGGCTGATTTTTTTTACCATGACTATCGTATATGCTTTCGCTAGATTTCTGATTGATTTTGGCCGTGCTGGGGAAAGAGTGTTATTAAACCTCTCGACAGGACAGGTTTTTGGGCTCTTCCTTGCAGTTTCCGCTTTTATCTACTATTATTTTATTATCAAGAGAAAGGAAAAATATGGCTTTAAAACCGGAAACAATTAACCAACTCAAAAAGAACCTATTGATCGAGAAGGAGAACTTAACTGAGAGGATCAAGAAACTCAAAGTTTATCCTGACTACGGCAATATCGGAGAGGACAATCTCCAAGAAGTCATCGACTATGAAAATAACGTTTCGATCGAAGAGCAGCTCGATCTTGTACTACAAAAAGTAAATAAAGCGCTTGATGCAATCGAAAATGGTACTTATGGTGAGTGCAGAAAATGTCAGACTGCAATTGAAGAAGGTCGTTTGGAGATAATGCCTTATTCAGATTTGTGCGTAACCTGCGAACAGCACTCTAAGAAAAGGTAAATTTGACAGTTAAAGGTAAATTTTTTCTTCTTTTTACCTCTATTTTTATTCTCCAAGGACTAAACTTGCTTTTCTGCCAATTGAATTTGGCAGTTATAAATCCATTTTTTGTATTTGGTTTCTTCAACGTTTCAATCGCGCTTTACCTTACGGCATTAGTCATTTTTGCTTATTATAGTTATTATGTTTTTAAAAGTAGCTCTTTTCTAATTATCTTGGCATTAGGTGGAATCTTTTCTAATTTTATTGATCGCATTGCTCGCGGTGGAGTTGTCGATTATATTTACCTTCCTATAATAAAGTTAAACTTTAATCTTGCTGATCTCTTGATAATAGCCGGTTGCATTTCATTTTTTTTTATTTCAGTAAAAGTAAAACACCCTCCCCAAACACAAAGGTAGGGGGAAGGCGTTTTGTTTATTTTGGCGCAGTTTTCCCTAGTTACTGACTTTATTTTTGTTAAGGTTGGAATCTGACTTTAAATCAAGATTTAAAGAAGCAAAATTCCTAATAAATTTAAAATAATTAAGCCAGTCGGGATACGCCAATTAATTACTCATTTTATAGCGTTTTTTTGATTATTCTATGATCTTTATTATAAAACCTACTGGTTCAGAGCCTAGGTTTTTTTAAATTTATATAAGAACCTACAATTCTCGCTTCAGATTGCGGAATCTTTTTGCTTTTTTGGTCAATGATCATTTGCCGGTCTGGCAATATTATAAAAGAGCAAAATTAATTAATAAAAAGGAGTTTTTATGCGGGATTTGAATTTTTTGGATTGGATCGTAATTATTTTAGTTGTCATAGGCGGTTTGAACTGGGGACTAATCGGATTTTTTAACTTCAATCTTGTTGAAGCTGTGTTCGGAACGGGTACATTCGTCAGAATAGTATATGCATTAGTCGGTATCGCTGCGATTTATTTTGCTGTTCTGTCCTCCAGTTTAAGAAGGAGAGATTAGTGATCGAAGATGAGAAGACAGAGGAAAAAATTGATCTAGGTCTTACAAAAGATAAGGCTAATTATAATCATGCCGAACAAATTGACGAATTGAATATATACGGCCTTATTCATCCTTGGTATTTCTAAAAATATGCCCAGTAACAATGACTCAATTGAGGAAGAGGTTTTTGGAGACCGATTGGAACCGTCTGATGTGCTTAGGGATGAGAGCGTATCATCAGACGATCCTGTCATAGGAAGCCCCGATCAAAGTGAGAACTCGAATACGACTATGGCTGGAATCAAGAAGACGATCGCTAAATCGAATTTGAATAACCAAAACACACCAGGGATTGCATCCGGTGATATTGATGCTGATTGGCAAGATGACCAGAATACCGGAGAAGAGGGTTCTTTGGGCAGCGTCGAAACGCCAGACCAAAGTGAAGTCGATGACGTATCTGAACCATGGGGGCTCAATCAACCAGCAGATGAATCGCTGGACATTAGCAAAAAAAGATCAAAACTCAATGAAGAAAGAAAGCACATTGAAGAGGAAAACTTAAAAAATTAAAAAAGGATCCCAGATTTTTACCTTTTCGAATGACAAAAAAATACCACTTGCTTACATCCAAGAAACTGTTTTATTCCCTGGAGTGCTCGTGGAATTGATTTTAACTGGCGAAAAGTCAAAGAAAGCTCTCTTAAATTCAGAGAATGGGGAAATTGCTGTTGTCACCGCAAAGGAGATGTTTAGAGGAGAAGCGAGTCAGGAAAATCTATATCGGGTCGGAGTACTTGGCAATTTTCGAAAAATGAAGGAGTTGGATGACAGAGATGAAATTTTTAAAATAATTTTCGAGCCGAAACAGAGAATAAGAGTTGAAAAATTTATCCAAACAGAACCTTTTATATTGATATCATATACATTAATTAAAAAGGAAAAACAGTCGAGTGAGAGCACTATTGTTTTAAAAAATACTTTAATTGAAAACATAAATCGACTCGTAGGCTCAGGCAGGCCTATTCCAGTTGATGTTTTGATAAAAATTATTGCCTCAAACGATACTGATGACATCATTGATGGTATCATTCCGTTTACAGATGGTTCTGTCGATGAAAAGCAAAAAGTTCTTGAGGAGGAGAACGTTCTTGAGAGGATCAGGCTAGCCAACGAGCTTGTCTCAAGAACCGCCCGAATCGGAGAGCTTGAGAAAAAGGTTGCCGATGAAACGAAGAATGAACTATCTAGGGCGCAGAAGGAAGTTTTTCTCCGGGAAGAGATGAAGGCGATACAAAAAGAACTCGGAGATGAATCCGGAAACGATATTGAAGAGATGCGGAAGAAAATATCTAATTCCGGAATGCCTACAGAAGCTGAACAAACAGCGATAAAAGAGCTCAATCGTTTGCAAAAAACAGCTTCATTTTCGCCAGAAATAAGCTATATCCGTAACTATCTGGATTGGCTCATCAATTTGCCGTGGCAAAAAGCAACGCCGAGTCAGATCGATCTGAAAAATTCCAAATCCATATTGGACGATGACCATTACGGACTTGAAAAAATAAAACAAAGAATAATTGAATATCTGGCCGTTCAGAAGCTAACGGCTGCTATTAAGGGTCCTATTTTATGTTTTGTCGGTCCTCCGGGTACAGGGAAAACATCAATCGGTAAGTCCATCGCAAGATCAATGGGGCGTAAATTTACCCGTGTGTCGCTAGGAGGCATCCATGACGAAGCCGAAATTAGAGGCCACCGTCGAACTTATGTCGGGGCAATGCCAGGACGAATAATTCAGAGTATCAATCAAATTCAATCACGAAATCCAATATTTATGTTAGATGAAATAGACAAAGTCGGTCGCGATTTTAGAGGTGATCCAACTTCATCTCTTCTCGAGGTCCTTGATCCAGAGCAGAACAATCATTTTTCAGATCATTATTTGGAAGTTCAGTTTGATTTATCGGATGTCATGTTTATTGCGACTGCCAATTCGCTTGAGACAATTTCAAAACCTCTTCTCGACAGGATGGAGATTATTGAGTTTTCCGGTTATAGCCCAGAGGAAAAATTGGAAATCGCAAAAAGGTTTATCATACCAAAGGTCCTCACCTCTCATGGTCTTGGCAATGTTAATTTTAAAATCAAAGACGAAGCTATCTCCGCCATAATAAGTGAATACACCCAGGAGGCTGGCGTAAGGAATCTCGAGCGTGAAATTTCCAAGATTGCTAGAAAAATTGCCCTTTTTTATGCGCAAGGAGATGAATTTTCGAAAGAAATTGGCAAGGGTGAATTAGCAGAATTTTTAGGCTCTCCCAAAGTTGATTATTTTATGAAAAACGAGGCTGGTCATGTCGGAATTGGCTCCGGTCTCGCTGTCACGGAAGCTGGTGGAGAGGTAATCGTAGTGGAGGCTTTGGAGATACCAAATGGGAAAGGAAAGTTGATACTAACCGGCAATATGGGGGAAATTATGAAAGAATCCGCAAAAACCGCTCTATCCTATGTTCGAAGCATTAGTCAAGAATATTCGATCAATCCGGAAGTGTTCAGCAAATCAGATATCCACCTGCACATACCGCGCGGTGCAACTCCAAAGGATGGTCCGTCAGCAGGTGGAATAATTGCCATAACTATTTTGTCTGCTCTAACCAAAGTGCCTATTAACAACCTGATCGGGATGACAGGAGAAATAACGCTGCAAGGCAATATTTTAAAGATCGGCGGAGTCAAAGAAAAAATTCTTGCAGCAAAGAGATTCGGTCTGAAGAAGGTAATCTTGCCTAGGGCAAACGAAGGTGATCTGAGAGAAATACCCAAAAGAAATATCGAAGGTATTGATTTTATCTTGACAGATTCGATGCAAAAAATATTACCAATCGCTTTTAGGAAAGGCACGGAATGAAAGAAAGTACTGGCCCCAATATAGTATTTGTATCTTCATTTTTGAAGAACGAGTGTGGTATTGCTTCCTATACACAGGATCTAATTTCTTCAATAAAGCAAAATAATTCAGCGGCGAAGGTGAGTGTTATTGCAATTGGATCCGAGGAGAGAAAAGCCATTCCTAAATCTAAGTTTATTCAATTTACAATCCAGCCCGATCTTAAACCGAGTTATATTTCGGCATCAGAATTGATAAATACATCAGAGGCTAGCGTTGTGCATATACAGCATGAATTTGGCCTGTATGGAGATAATGACGGGGAAAATATACTAGAACTCATCAAAAGAAGTCATAAGCCTGTTGTCATAACTTTTCATACGGTACTGCGCTCTCCAAGTCCACGCCAAAGGTTTATTGTTGAGGAGATACTTAAATTAGCTTCTAAAGTAATAGTTATGGCTCAATCGGCCAAAGATAACCTCGTGGAAAATTATGATGTTCAAGTTCAAGACAATATATTAATTATTCCCCATGGCGTTCCTAAAATTTCTCAGAGTCATAATAATTCGATCAAAAGTACCTTAGGGTTAGAAGGAAAATTTGTGATATCAACTTTTGGCCTTCTAAATCCAGGGAAGGGAATTGAGTATGTGATTAAGGCAATGAAATCGATAGCTGACCAAAGCGCTCTTTTTTTAGTTCTCGGGAAAACTCACCCCAAGATATTAAAAAAGGAGGGAGAAAAATACCGAAATTACCTAAAACAAGAAATTGCTAAAAATCAACTTGAGGATAGGGTTTCTTTTGTCGACAGGTATCTTTCGATCAAAAGCTTGATCAGTTATCTGAAAGCTACCGATATATACATTACCCCGTATCTTGAACCTCAACAGGCCACTTCCGGTACTCTTGCTTATGCAATGGGCGCCGGAAAAATATGTATCTCAACCCCATATATTTATGCCAATGAAGTGTTGGATCAGAACAGGGGAATAATTGTACCTTTTCGTGATGCTGACGCAATTGCCGGTAGCATCAACAAATTAATTGGTGATCCCGTTCAGCAAAAGAATTTTAAGAATTCCGCATATTTATATAGTCGCTCGATGCTCTGGGAAAATGTTGGACTCAAACATCTGGATGTTTATGACTTCTTTGAAAATTAGTTCTAAGAAAGCAATATTTTTAGTAACATTTCCAGAAAATATGACAATGATAATCGCTCGCTTATTATTTAAGATAAAACCATATTAATTAAAGAAGGTATGGCATTATGACAGAAACCAAGAAAAAGGAGAGTCAGGGTAGAGGTTGGCATGGTGATTCAGCTGGCCACGCTCGCGCAGGTAGACTCGGTGGAAAATCTAAATCCAAAAAGAAGAAGTAATCTTTTATTTTTGTAACTATTGACAAATCATTAAAAAAGGCATATACCTATTTTATCAATTGGTAAATGTCACAAATAATAAATGGAAAGGCTCCAAGATGCTTCTTACTCAAAGCTTAGCGGTCGAGATCAGAGACTATATTAAAAATCTGTTAAACAAGAACGTTGCAATTATTGATGATAAGGCGAGGTGCATTGCTGCTTCCGAAGAAAAGGAAGTTAATTCTGAAATTTCTCTACCTATCAATGCTTCCGATTCGACTAGCGCAAAGATCACCAATAGTAATAATGAAATATTCATTCCTCTGCGTCAGCAAAATAAAAATGTAGGGTATATCCGTCTGAAGGAAAATTCACCGGAGCTAAACACATACATCCCTCTGATCAAAAGTTTCGCGGAGCTTATGATCCAGCAATATGAAGAAAGCAACTCTCCAAAATTGGATTCGACTGATCAGTTGATCGCAAAAATAATTAATAATGCGAGTAAGAACGAATATCCCATTTATGAGTCAGAGGCTAAAGTACTTGGATATGAACTTTCTGTCAAAAGAGTTGCTCTAGTATTAAGCCTGAAAGGCTTTCGAGATAAGTGCTTGCTTGATTTCGACCAACCCAGTTTTGAACGGGAAGAGATGATCAAGAATTGGAAGCGCAATATTGAGTCGGCCATCAACAATTTTTTTACTAAGAATAGCGATCTTCTGATCGCGTACATTGGTGGGGATAAATTTTTAATCTACAAATCAGTTGAGACTGGTGGCCAGGACAATTTGATTAAACTTCTGAAAACCTCCTATAAATCAATTTTTGAACCATTGAAAAGTCATCGAATTTCGCACGTCACAGTCGGCTTTGGCAATGCATACTCTGGTATCGAAGGATTGATCAGTGCATTCCGTGAAGCAGACCTAACATTAGATTTGGGCGAAAAAATTTGGGGTCCGGATAAAAGCTATTCGATCGATGATCTGGGAATTCTTTCAATTATCGGCCAAGGGGAAAAAGAAAAGAAGCTTGATTTCTCAAATCAATTACTCGGAAAGTTAAACAATCCTGAGCTGAATAAAACTCTTGAATGCTTCTTCGAAAATAACTTAAATCTGACAGAAACTGCGGGAGAGATGGGGATTCATCGCAATACTGTGATCTACCGTTTGAATCAGATAACAAAAACTTTAAATGCAGATCCAAGAATTTTCGAACAAGCAATGTCTATCAAAATCGCGTTAATGATCAAAAGCCTTTTTGTCTAAAATCCTGCAACTTTTGAGATTACCTAATTTTTCTAATCATTAGTCCAAGCAGCGTACTTCCCGATAAGAGCCAGAAAAGAAAACGAATTTTTTCAGTTGTCGGAGTAGTAGTTGTGGCATCTGTAGCGTCGACCTCCGGACTCTCAATTTCTTTTGTTGTAACCTCATTTTTCAATGAGTTACTTTTGTTATTGCCTGTGATATCTATTTTTCCGACAGAGGGTGTTTCTATTCGAGAAAGGTTTGAACTAACCAAGGCGGAGTTATCCAACTTATGAAAATCGGCGGTCACAAGGGAATTATTTTTCGGCATCTGATTCATAGAGTTAACAGCAAGGGGAACGGGTGGCTCTGTTGGTGTTAATTTTTTTTGCTGCATGGAACTAAATGTTCCAGACCAATCGCCATAGATATTGATTACGCCGAGGCGGAGGCGGCTCGTTTTTTGCCCGATGGAGTTGATGATATTGGCAATATTGCCGATTATATTTATGTCTCCGGTTGTAACATTCCCTACAGCTGTGTTTTTGCTTATCTGGTTGTTGCCTGTATTCGCTCGGATATTAACGGAATTGTTAATATCTGTTGTACTGTCCGCAACAACAGTTTTATAGTTTGTCAGCTGATCCGTATTTTGGTTGAGTGAATTCGGTCCCGTGATCTCGTTGACAATTACTCTGTCGGCATATTCTGGTGGTATAATTCCCGTCCACTTTCCGAATACATTAATAATGTAGTGCAGGGGAACCGAACTGCCATCAATATTAATGACCTTTCCGTCAACTTTGGTTTGGCCTGTTGCAACATCACCGACGTAAGAATTTTCAGAGATATTATTCTCTCCCGTATTTGAAGCGAGGCTAATTGCGTTATTGGTTCGTGTTTGATTCGTACTCTCGAGTTTTTGGTTATCGGATGAAGACGCGTTGTTATGGTTAATAGAGTCCGGGCCAGTCAGCGCTGATATGCTATTGGGTATGACGAGATTGCCGCCAAAGCTTCCAAGAATCGACCAGAAATCAAGATCAATGATGAAGTTAGGATCGATCAAGTTTTGAAGGTTGATGATATTTACTGCTAAATTGATCGATCCGGTGCTGACTTTCCCAATCATTGTGTTTTGATTCAATATATTATGACCTGTATCGGCGATGAGATTGATGTTATTTTCTATCTCCTGGTTCGTGTTTTTTATTAATCCAATGATATTATTAGTGGCCGAGCTATTCAGATTTACAGATTGGGGCCCAGATAGTTGATTTAGTGAGGAAATTTTTTCCCGGCTTGATGATGGATCTAGAGCGATACTATTTTTGCCTGTAGGATCAATATTTTTTTCACCAAACGAACTTTCTGGATTTAGAACGCTGCCAGTTAAATTGATTAAATTGACTGCACCATCGACCGTTCCACTTTCGAAACTGGCAACAGAGGAATTTTTTTCAATATTGTTGTTACCGGAACCGGAATCCACGGAAATGTTATTGTCAACGCTGGAATTTGAGTTGATTGTGCTGGCAATATTTGTATTCAAATTTACTACATTCTCATTCAAAGAGCTTGCTCCAGTTTCTGAATTCGATAAAGCCTGATTGAGGTTTCCAGAGGGGCCAGTTTGCCCTTGGGGACCCGTTTTCTCTGCTGGTCCATTGGGTTCAGTTGGTCCAGTTGGTCCAGTCGGACCCGTTGGCCCTGTCGGTCCAGTCGGACCTGTGGTCGCGCTGTTTGTATTCATATTTGTTGTTTCAGCAAGTGAAACTCCTGGCT
>Ga0247841_10012308_pt1 | contig 11179 bp, 13 predicted proteins | sample LaCruzMarch2015__2_FD_192410 | JGI IMG/M metagenome (GOLD analysis project Ga0247841, IMG submission 192410) | Freshwater microbial communities from meromictic Lake La Cruz, Castile-La Mancha, Spain - LaCruzMarch2015_18m | ecosystem: Environmental > Aquatic > Freshwater > Lake | place: Spain...
AATGAACTTTGCAATTGAGCAGGTTATCCATCTACTAAACGAATCTGAAACAATATATCCCGGTACAAATTTGGTGCTGAACTACAAAATCGCGACAGCAGAATTACGATAGGTCAGGAGTTCTGAGTTTTTGTTTCTCACCCTCATAATCCTTGTAGTTATGATACCGTTCGGTTCAGAAAACAGTTAATAATCGAAAAATTCAAAACTCCTTTTGGAATGAAAATCCAGAAAGGCTTTTCCATCCATTTTCATAAACCCAGCATTTAACTCTTTTTTCATTCGACCATTCTTTCGGATGTGGCAATAATGCAAGATATGTTGTTGCATGACAATGCTTGGCCGCCTTGGCAAGAGTGTCAAGAAATCCCACTTCGTTTGATACTTGCGGCCCAATAAACAACTTGTTTTCACTCGATCCTATGATCAGTTTATTGAAGTCATACAACGCTTGTCTCGAATCTCTTGCAAATTCTGATTCTACTTGCCAAATTGAATCTGTAATGTATGTCAGTTCAGAATGCCTGTTAGAGGAATTTAAAACTGCCCCTCTGCATACCAAAATATCATATAGAAGTTCATTGACTCCAAATTTTTTCCGATTCCCTTCAAAATGTTTTGAAAAAACATAATACGAATCAGATTTGTAATGATTTCTGAAACCCTCAGCCAGAGCCTCAACAAACAGCTTTGATCTTTCTCTGTGTAATTTTAATGCATCAGTTTCAGTTGAAAGATTTGAAGAAACTTCATAAAAAGCTTCTTCAATAAGTTGCTTAATATTCATGTTGTCAATATTTTATTGTCCGTCATACCCACAATTTCTCTAAAATTTTAACCAAGCTCAAGGTATCCATGTTGCAATACGCAAGTAAATTATCTCTTTTCAACCTCACAGAATCAGGTTCTTCGTCATAATATAGACTTTCATAGGTAAGACTGGCCATTCCCCCTTCCTGGATATTCAGATCAGAATAGGACAAATCAGGTATGAGTGCTGGCAGAACCGCTTTAAGAGAATAAGAACCATTCATCTCAGGCATATAAAGATGCTTTCTCCGGAACGGAACCATCAGATCAGCAAACCGGTCAAATAATAGCGCTATCCGGGTGGCATATTCCGGGAAATCACGGGCGATCTCCTTCAGTCGTGTTTTTTCAAAGGCCTGGTTCCACACGATGATGCTCCCGCTCTCCCCGATCCGGGCCAGCAGCGATTCGATAAATTCCGGTCTTGGATCCTCCGGCGGTCTCCCAAGAAATTCATAATGCATCAAATCGCTTGATTTTTCTTTATTTTTCTGGCTTTTTTTTTCGCTACTTCGCCACCTCACTATCTCGCTACCTGCCTGTACATGCAAGGAATACTGGAAGGGTATCTGCTGGTATGGTCGGCTTTCATCATACCTGGGCACGGCAAACTGTATTGTTTCGAAATCCATATAATAAAGCGGGAATTCAAGGTCGGCCAGAAATTCGTCCAGGGCATCCTGGTCCCGGCTTGCCTGTCTAACGCTAACCACTTCTCCTTCCTCAACGCAGCATTGCCGGCAGAAATCCAGGAAATCGCAGGAGAATGGTTTATTGCATTGTGTCCCCATCGCGATGTCCGGAAATATGCCCGATTTAAGCATCTCCTGCAGCGAAAGCAGTGCCGCCGGAATATCTTTCTGTATGGGCAGTATCCTGCGGGTCATTTCTTCAGCAGTGAACAATTGATGCAGGTCCAGTTCCCCGTGCCGCACATATTGGTTGTTGACATGCACCAGCGAGATCCGTTTCAGCGGAAGCCCCGACCGGGTGATCACATAATACTGGAAAGCAACATCCTTTACCTGGTATTCCTTAACCTGGGTCGAAGCCTTCACCTCGTAGGCTGCCCAGCCATCGGCCTCCTTCACCAGGATATCCATGTAGCATAAGGTCTCACCATCGCTGAACGCGGCTTCGTAAATCACAGGTTGACCGCCATCAATCAAGGCTGCAGTATAGGCTGCCGCCTCTTGAACTTTCTCATATTCCCCCCGGCTGGCATCCACTCCTCCCGGGAATAATTGCTGCGCTAACAAGCCAACGTGGTGTCCGTTGTCGAATATCTGTTGTTGCGACACGCTGATCTCATCCCGTTCTTCAGGCTGGTAAAAATGAAGCCAGAGCGATTTCGGGCATTGCATCCCCCTGATAAAACTCGATTTTGAGATCATGTGGTTCCTATTCTTTTCAAAGTTAACATTTTGCTTCAACTGGCTTTAAATCTTAGTTTAAAAAACAAAGCCAACATTGGTCAAGCCAAACTGTAACATAGTAGTTTGAAAAATGATATGAGAATGCATTTTCATTGTCAATCGTAATTCGTAATTCGTAATTCGTAATTAGTCAATCGCATATCGCAATCTGCAATATTAATCTGTTTTATTTTGTTATTAAATATTATAAATCGTAATATTGCATATCGCAATATGCAATATTTTACAAAACATGAAGCAATTTCAATATAGCATGAAACCACAGGATGTGGTAATTTTGCTGAAAATAATCGCGTTGGATACCGATGATTGGCAGCAAAAACCTTTGTCCGACGACTTAAGAATGAGTCAGTCGGAAGTGAGCCAGTCAGTTGCCCGTTCAAAATTTGCTGGATTGCTTGATGGCACTGGTAAAAAGGTAATGCGCCTTGCCTTTTTTGACTTCCTTCAATTCGGCCTTACCTATGTGTTCCCCCAAAAACCAGGTCCGGTTGTTAGAGGTCTGCCAACAGCTCATTCTGCCGCTCCGCTGAATTCAGTAATCGTCAGTGAGGAATCGTACGTCTGGCCATGGGCGAAAGGAAAAATCAGGGGGCATGGCATTGTCCCGCTCTATTCCTCAGTTCCCGATGCGGCCGCTACGGATGTAAAACTCTATGAACTGCTCTCATTGACTGACGCTTTGCGCATAGGCAGAGCCCGGGAAAAAGATTTGGCAATAATTGAACTAAAAAAGAGAATCCTTCATTTTTCCAATGATGACAATTTTCGAATAAAATAGTACCTTTGTTACATGAGTTCAAATGAACAGATAATTTTAGACCGTATTATTGGCGTGGTTAACCGTACAGCGCCCGACGCTGAATTGTATTTATATGGTTCAAGGGCAAGACAGGATGCAAAAAAAATATCTGATTGGGATTTATTGATCCTGCTTAACGCAAACAAGATTTCGTTTGGTTTTGAGACAAAATTTATGGATGAATTTTATGACCTTGAAGTTGAAACCGGAGAGGTTATTTCGCCCTTAATCTATACCAAAGCTGACTGGAATGAGAACCATTCAATAACTCCTTTATTTGAAAATATACAAAAAGAGGGAATCAGGATCAACCTATCTTTAAACATAAATAGCCTCGTTTAATATCATAGGTCTGAAAATAGGACGTATTGCTTTTTCTCTGCAGATATCGACCTTACAGCTAAATCTCTGTTCAAGCGTTGTACGCAGTTCCTGCTTTATTTCAAAAATATCCTGTGTGCCTGGTTCGAGTTCAATGATGATATCCAGATCGCTTGAATCATTTGCTTCTCCTCTTGCAAATGAACCAAATAAACCCAGTTTCATTAAATGAAAACGTTCCTGAAAAGCCGTTTTGTTTTCAGCAAGATAGGCAAGGATTTCACTTTTTGATGTCATCTCGCATGTTTTCACAAAGATAAAACATTTTCCGCACAGCGCCCGACGCTGAATTGGATTCATTAGGTTTCAGGGCAAGGCAGAATGAAAAAAAATATACACCTTCCCCTTTGCCCTGGAGGCGCCGATAAATAACTGAAACAGGTTCTTTAGATCAGTAAGCGAGGAACAAACCAAAAATACGGTGTCCCATTCCAGCCCCTTTGCCCGTAGTGCCGTTGTGTAGCGTACCCTCCCCGAAGGCTTGTCCAGGTTGTCAATCGTAAGCAATTCCAGGGTGGCCTCTTTTTGAATAATCTCTTTAAGAGGTGAATCCTCTTTGAGAAGGTCGGCAGTAAAGAGTGCTACCATATTTTCCGAAGTACAATGGCTGAGCGCTTTTTCCTGGTCAATATATTGCTTAAGAAGGCCTGGAACCTCCGCCGGTGTTTTCCAGGAAATAAACTTTACATCGTTTCCATAAGCCTTTTGTGGATCCATCTGGCCTCGACCTGCATCCTTGATCAGTTCTGTGATGCCATGTCCGGTGTTCACACGCAGGTTGGCGAACTGAACATAATAGGCCGAAGCCTCCTTCAGTGTTTCCCGCGTGCGGATGTAGCCATCCAGGTTCGCAAACCGGGGGAATGCCTGGTTGTCGTCGAAAAAGATATAATAGTTCCCTTTCTGCAGGGGGTTGTTTACCTTAAGGAGTGATTTGATCACCTGGTCAAGGCCCATTTCGAAAAGATCCTGCGCCTCATCAGCCACGATGAAATCGAATTTTGGCAGCTTTTTTGCCTTGTGGAGTTTCCCCAGGCACGCATGGATCATCTGCCCGAATTCACCTTTTGCCACGCTGTCGTAAGTCGGCATGAGGGCCGGATCACCCGCAAGGGTGGCCAGTTCTTCAAGAAAATGATAATAGGCCGTCACCCTGATGGAGTCGGGTGGGTTATCACCCAATGCCTTCTGCAGTTTATGATTCATCCGGGCAGCTAGAAATTCGTTCCAGCAGAGGTAAAGTCCCCTCTTCTCTTTTGATTTGCACAACCCGACAATCAGGTCGAAAGCATAGGTCGATTTTCCGCTTCCCGGTGGTCCCTGCACCATGATCCGCTGATTTTCGCTTAGTCCGTGGAGGATGTGCAACCCCTCCTCCAGCCTCCGCTCCGATTCCCCCAGGTTAAGCCTTACTTGTGAAAGAGACCGCCGCGGATCGAACTCCGGCTTCAGGATTTCGGTCAACGCTCCTATCCGTGCCTCATCCAGAGTTTCCCATGTGATGCGCATCGCCACGTTTCGCTCATCCTGCTTTTCATAGAATTCGGCAATCTGTTCCCTTTGCGAATCCAGGATCATCGGCAACCACTCCTTCTCACACCCCCGGTGCCACAGATATTTATACTCCACCCCGTCGCAATCAAACACACATTCCGGAAAGCACACAACCGAACCCACGAAAATGTTGAGTTGCCCTTTCTCCCGCAGGAAACTCTGTATCGCATGCGCATTTTCATCCGCCTGGACGAAAGGGTTTTTAACCGGATCCCGATGGTCATCTCCCGTGAGGCGATAAAAGCCATGGTCTTTGTGATCTGCAGACCCATAGCCCATGATCCCACCCTTCACCTCCACCACCATGATACCCAGCCTGGAGAAGATCACAAAATCACACTCCCCCGACATCTGCACCCGGTGAAACCGCGAAGAAATACGCAAACTGTGCATAACGGTTAATGGCTCATCCTCCATCTTCCCCGGAAGCATCAGCTGCCGGTCGGCCTCACGTTCGCCATCATTGGTGATATGCCAGGAATTGTACAATCGTTTGATCATGGAACGAAGGTAATAAAAGTTCCAGGTTGAAGTGATAGTTTATTTGACCGCCAATGTGCCGGGATAGTCACTAACCACCCACGTGATGTAATACAATTATTGCGATTGTGTCTGACAATGTTTAAATCCTGAAGGCACTATCAAAGTTTAAGTGGTATGTCGGTAATTCCGACACACCACTCAACATGTTTGGAATTCAAGGGAAGTCACAGGAGAAACAGGTAAGGTATTACCACCTGGTTGTCATTAGATTCATGGGTTATCGCGTAAAATCGCCATTCCTGAGATTCGACGGTCCGTTAATCTGGCTAACAGGCATTTCCTTGTAGTGAATACCTTCAAGAAGGGACCCTGTTGCTTTTTTATTGAAACCTCCCCATTGTTTGAAAAAGAAAGGAATATTGGCATGTTGGCACTGCTCTTTAATATCAATTACCCAGGATTTTTCTATTGGGCGGGCCTCAGAACCGCTTTCACCTCCAACAATGACCCAGTCAATTTCTCTGAGATCCAGTTCATGTAATGGAGACAATAAAGGCTCAAGGGAAAGGAATTTAACAAATGCACCTGTTCGCCTTAGGAAATTTATTCGCTCAGTATACTTCTGGCTTTCAACTGTAACCCCCATCCAAATATTGGGTGTCCAGTTCAATAGCGTTGAATATTGTGATAAAATATCAGCTCTTTTTGTCAATACCTGGAAAACATGCTGGGGGCAATCATTCATAACCTGAAACACCTTTTGTATGAATTCCAGAGGCATCTCTTCGTGAAAAAGATCACTCATCGAATTCACAAAGATCATCCTGGGCTGCTTTAAGGAATAGGGTCGGTCTAATTCGGATTCATGCCAGGTTAAATTAAATCCATTATAATACTTATCAACCCCCATCGCTGTGAGCCTTTTAGTCATCTTTTCGGCATAACAGTTTTTGCACCCGGAAGATATTTTTGAACATCCCGTTGATGGATTCCAGGTTAGTTCAGTCCACTCTATTTTTGTTTCAGCCATTTATAAAGGTAGTTTACGTTGACCGTCCAATCCGATTAACGAAGTTTTTTTCCATAGATTGTAACCTGTTTCACTCGCACTTGTAAAAAGAATATCGTAATATCCATGTATGATCTTTATATCAAAATACTTGAAGCCAAGCTTTTTGAGATTACTTTGATACATCTCCCTGAAACGTTTTCTCAATTCTTCCCATTTTGCAGATTTAGCAAAAGCAACGTTCCCCTGGTCCTCGAAAAAATTATCGGTCCCTAAAAATCTGGAATATTTCTCCTTGCCTTTTTTATAACTATCAGGTTGCAACATTACATTGCCTACGTTTCGGTTGAAATCAGTCATCGATGCGACGTTTATAATAAGATCCATGTTGGGGACTGTCGCTTTTAGTGAACTGATCAAGTCGAATGGAACACTGCAATCTGTCGGGTCAATAAACACCAGGTTCAAACTGGATTTCTCAATTTCAATTGATAGCTTGTTGCAGATATTTTTAACATCATAATAATCACCGTAAAGAACTTTTGCTGAGATTATATTTCTGTATTGAAGCCTGCTATTAAGTGTCTGAATAACTTTATTATCTGCATCGAAAAATATTGCCTTTCTTAGATTAGGGAAATACTTATGTCCCGCTATCGCAAGGGAAGTTCCGTCAAATTCATTTCCCTTAGATCTATCAATACACCTTCCCGGACCGGAGCAAATTTCGATGTAGTTGATTCCCCCCGTCCACTTCCCTTTCATTGCGACAGAAAAGGCTCCAAAATATTTAACCAGAAGACTAATTTTTTCGTAAGACCAGTCCCCAACACATCTTAACGGTAATCCGTCAATGACCGATACTGCGATTTCACAAATGTCATTTTCTGCAACGGACTCTCTTTTCTCTTTGTTGCACTTTTTCTCACAGGAAGGATTCGGAATAGATTTGAGCTCCTTGTAAATATCCATTTTGATTAAAATTTCATCCAAAAATCTATTTCGAATATACGAAAAAAGTAGACTAGAATAAATAAAATTGAAACAATTATCCACATGCAGATGTGAGTAAATCCATCATTTCTTATTTATTTCTTTTTTTCACAACCTTCATGCTTTTCCTGCTTCTGTGGGTGTTTCTGAAGGCCTCCGCCCTCATGAGGAACTCAGGGTCTTCCCCGTACTCACAGTATCTTCCGACAGCTCCGTCGCAAATACTGCATTTACCGCTTAATTGGATGTCGTTCAGGTCATTCAGGATGATTGTGTACTCCTTTATGCCAACAGTCTTATGTTTATCGGTACAATGGGAACAAAATACATTGTTGGCCACAATCTCCCGGAAGTACGGATAATCTTCCTGTAAGATGAGCTCAACATCCTTTTCAGAAATCTGTATCGAAGGAGGGCGCTTGTTTTTCTTCATCGGATCGCTGAATATCAGGCCGTTTTCCTCGTCAAACAACCTGATAAAAAAATTCAGGCTTTTCAGGTTTCTGTTGACGGCTGCGATATCAAAGGCTTCAGGGTCATACTCGGCTCCAAGCCATTCCAGCAATTCAAGGTAACCATCTTTTTCGGGATGATGAAGATGATGGATCATTTCACCATAACCGCCAACTCCGCCGCAGTCTTCGGGAGGGCCGGCTCTTTTCCCGTCAACACATAATGGCTTCGTTATTTTCAGGCCATCAGCTTTTTCCAGGACAATTAAATGTTTCCAGCTGTCACCCTGGTCATATTCGTAAAGAATGCTGTCACCCTCCTTTCTTAACAAAGCCTTGAGCTTAATCGTTTTATCCCATCTCGTTGTTCCTCCTCCCCACAACCAGGGGTTGGTAATGGGAGCATCAACTCCCTCATGAAGGAAACACCAGATGTGGGAATTCGTCCATCCAAATATTTTTTGGATAATGTGGTGAAGCTTGTAAAAGGAATAATTCTCCGAAACCTCGACTTGGCGCCAGATTGGCGGGGTGATTCCTTCGATTGTGATCCTGAGCTGGTACATCCTGATAAGTGTTGAAGAATAGATCTGTGGGTTTTCACCATTATCTGTTTGAAAACCAAACACAATAATCTTGAATTATTTGATGGTCTTTGACGGTTACACCATCTCCGATTTTAATTTTCATAGTCAGTATTTATTTAATTCTTCAACAATCAAACCGGGAATTTGTGTCAATGAAACATGCTCAATATGTATTTGTAAATCGGCACGGCTCAGCGATTTTTTAAAATAAGTCCAATCTCCAACGATTTTTTTCAGATATTTATTCTTGTCATCTTCTGCTAATCTAATGTCCAGCAATTTGGAATCCACATCATAAAAGGTCAATCTATCCAGGATATTCTCTGGAGCGTCAATTAAATGAACCGACTTTATATCCATTACCTTCTTATATTTCTTATAAACTTGAAGGTATGAATCTCGCAATCCCGAAGGGGCTCCTGAAATTACGGCATGCTCAGGTGCTTTAAATAGCCGGTCAAGAACAACGCTTGCTTTCTTTCTGTACCCATTCATGGTCAAACACTCATTTTGTAATATTTCAATGGGTTTTTGATAATATGCTTCAACTTCGGCATCTAGATCATAAAATGAAAAGTTCAGACAATCAGCCAATAATTTACCAATCGTAGTCTTTCCTACACAGCCAATTCCAACGATATAGATTTTCACAGTGAATCAGGAGGTTAATTTATAATGGATGACGTTTTGGCATCCCCGCTTAAATTTCCAATTTTATCAAAACACGCATTCAAATGTCGCATTAAAACATAGGTTGAAAATTGGGATTTGATAATATCATGTCTCGGCAATCCTTCATAGTAAGTCCATCCGCCACCAAAAACCATTGTCCCGTGTGCCGAAAGTATGAAAATTCAAACTGATTTTTCGCTGTGAATTTCAACCTTACAAATTTCTCTTCAAATTCATCTGCCAATCTGTTTGGATGTTCTGATTTGAATTTCTCACACAGGTAAAAATAATTCTGATACCACTTTGAATACACATCCGTCAGATAGTTGAATTCCTTGTTGGGATTTTTCTTTACGTATTGTCTTTTAAAATCATCAACCAGTGGCTGAAAATAATTCTGTATCTCAATTTTCTCAGATTCTGATGGTTTTGGTTTTGATTCTTTTTTTGGTGATAACACCCAGCTTTTCATTTTCATAATTGTATAGCTTGTTTCCGTTGTAAAAGTAGAACAGTGATGGGAAATTTCCAACAATGACTCCTCTGATATCAGCATTTACCAATAAAATCGGTGTTGGTTCTTAATCAGATCGATTTCTGTACAGAGGTCATTTGTAACCATGTTTCTTCTGGATCCATTCCCACCAGTAAGCCGGTCCTTTTTGCCAGGCTTCATATTCTTCCTGCCCCTCCTTATGTTTGACATACTCATTGCAAAACGAAGTGCGCAGATAAATTGACACAATCATGATATCATCCAGCAACCTGTAAGAAACTTTGTCTACATAGAATTGATCATTACCAAAAACCGGGCGAAAAAATTCAATATGAAAGGATGATCCAACCCGTGGGGTTTCAGGTAAGGTGGTTATGATGTATGATTTTTTGTTCTGTTCACTGCAGGATATGTGGTGTTCCACCTTTTTAATCACAAGCCCGGGATCATCCCCGTTCTTTAACAACGTAACAAGGTCGGCATAGATCTGATTTATCCATTTCCGATATACATTGGGCTTGATACCAAGGGTTTTTATGATCGCCCTGTCAGTTGGAGTACGTTCATCGCCTTCAGGGTCAAGTTTCCTGATTTCGAGAAGAAGCTTTTCGTAAGGCTTTCCAATTCCTAGGAGCTTTTGCGATACACTTGACATGGAAGAGATAGTCCCTTTGAGATAACGCGAGGGGTATAGAATTTTATCCATAACAGAATGGTTGTGGTTTACCAAATGAAATTAGATAAAATTTCGGTCTGCTGATGATCGATTTTCGGCGCTGAAATGACGCTTTTGAAAAAAGTTTTGAACAGGTTTAAACCGGATAAATAGATACAATCCTGCATACAACCACCTAAAACAAAAGACCCGTAAGTGCTTAACCTACGGGTCTTTACGATGATTTTTTTGTGCCCGGAACAGGAACCCTCAACAAAAAACCCCATCACATCAATCTGAATCATAAACCGCACTGTTTATAGGCCTTCCAGAATTATCAACATTCAGTTGTGTACAAATAAATTCAATTTAATACACTTTTACCGTCAGCTGTACCGTCACCTGTATTATCTTTGTGTTGTCTAAAATTTACAATTATGGCAACCGTGACATTCGTTCTCAAAAATCCAAAAACGAAGAAAGAGAAAAAAGATACAAACGACAATAAAGAGAAAAAAACGATAAAGGAAACGCTGATTTTCCTCGTGATGTACATCGACCAAAAACGAATCGTACTCTCCACCGGCAAGAAAATCAATCCCAAAAACTGGAATCCGGACAATCATATGGCCCGGCAAACCGGAAAATACAACAACTACAGAGAAACGAATGAACGCTTAGTTGATTTAAAAGAAAAAGCATTCGCCTGTTATGATAAGCATATGGTGAAAAATTCCAGACCATACATCGATAAACTTCGCAAGGAGCTGGAACTTGTCATCAGGCCAAAGCCGCAAAAGGAACCAGACACGGTAACATTCTTTAAGGCGATTGATCAATACATCAGCG
>Ga0247841_10012309_pt1 | contig 11178 bp, 5 predicted proteins | sample LaCruzMarch2015__2_FD_192410 | JGI IMG/M metagenome (GOLD analysis project Ga0247841, IMG submission 192410) | Freshwater microbial communities from meromictic Lake La Cruz, Castile-La Mancha, Spain - LaCruzMarch2015_18m | ecosystem: Environmental > Aquatic > Freshwater > Lake | place: Spain...
TCATTAATTTTCTTAGCTGGTTATCAGAATCGATTTGGGAAAATATCAAATGTTCTAATAGTTGGTGTGGTTTATATTATTTTTGGTATTGTCCTATTAATACTGCGTTTAGATATCATAAATGCCTTATTTGGTTTTGGAGAAATGCTTCTCGATTCTTTAATGAGCAAAGGAAGAATTAAAACTACCTATTATTTTCTAATTTTAAATTCAATAGTCATGATTACCGCTGGTTTAATTTTAACCATCAAATCGGTATTGACGATTTCAAAAGAAAATAAATCCAATTAAAAAACCATATCGCCACCAAATAAGCCTTTGTGAAATAGTGAGTTATAAAACAAAACAGCTAAACATATTGTGTCTGAAAAATTCAATCAAAGCATCCAACTTCAGCTTCCATCAAAACCAATACATAGACAAGACAGTAATCAATGAATTTTAAATAATTATAAAAATGACCTATATGAGAACATTTCCAAACAATCTGTTATTTTTATGTATAATCTTAATGGGCCTTATATCCTGTAATGGTGGAGGAGAAGACCAGGAAAAAATTAAATTAATTCCGGTGGTAATGGGTTTAGAGTATCAATATATTGATCAGGAGGGGAAAATCATCATAAATCCTCAATTCACTAATGCGTCAATTTTTTATAGTGGGAGTGCGGTTGTTCAAACATCGGGTAGTGGAAATAAATGGGGGTTCATTGATGAAAAAGGCAAGTATATTTTCCCTGCAGTTTACAAACAGGTATCAATTTTTAAGGATGGTTTGGCTTGGGTTGTAAATGAAAATGCATCTCCGAATGCAATAAATGAAAAAGGCGACATAATTTTCAACTTACCAGTTGCTGAGCATGTTCGTTCATTTCAGGAAGGATATGCCGCATTCAGCCAATTAAGCGCTGATAAGGTTAACGAAAAATGGGGTTTTGTCGATAAATCAGGAAAAATATCGGTAAATCCTCAATTCTCAAATGTTGAGAATTTTAGCGATGGAAAATGTGCAGTATCTAATGAAGAAGGAGAATGGGGTTACATCGACAAATCAGGAAATTTAATCATACCATACCAATTTAACAATGCTCAATCGTTTCATAACGGTAAAGCAATTGTACGGTCATTAGCTAAAGTCGGCGTAATAACGTCTGATGGAAAATATTTCATTAACCCTCAGTTTCAAAATATGGTTTATGATGATGATCGATATTTGATTAATCAAGATGGAAAATTTGGATGGACAGATAAAGATGGAAAAATTATCATCAATCCACAATTTAATAATGCATACCCGTTTAGTGGAAGTGCATTGGCGCCGGTTCAATCCGGGAATAACTGGGGATATATTGATAAAGATGGAAAAATTGCAATTAACCCTCAATTCGAATATGCCTTGCCGTTTAACTATAAAATGGCATTGGTTGTAAGCGGCGGAAAATTCGGATTTATCAACCTTGACGGAAAATACGTTATAAACCCTCAATTTGGTGATGTTTCGAGAGATTTGCTGGTATATCTTTCAACAAGGAAATCTTTATTCATTGAGGTAATAAGCGATAATAGCCCGAGGATGATCATGCTTGAGGAAAAAAGAATTTCAGATTCAATTATAGTCGCGGATTCTCTTACAGTGGTTATGGCTCAAGCAGAAAACCGGCGTAGAGCTGATTCGATTGAAATCGCACGTCAATATTCTCGTTTCTCCGTAAATGCAGGAAATAAAAATCAGGATTTGAAATCAAGCGTTTCTGACCAGGATATTCAATTTTATGCGCAGGCAGAAGCGGTTGTTCCAGTGGGTGAGAAATTTACCCTGACCTATACTCTCAATACTCAAGGTAGCAATTTCCGTGGACCAAATATCCAGGGTATTAATATTCTAAGCGGGCCAAATACAAGTACAAAGTCAAGTATTAGAATGGTCAACGGAAGTAACAGAATGCTCATTATCTACACGTATACATACTTATTGGAGGCACCAAGTGATGGAATTTTTAACATTCCGGCTGCCACCGTCAGTGCGAATGGGAAACAATTCATTTCGAATACGCTCTCAATCAAGGTAGTAAAAAGCAATTGAAAATATTGGTTTCAAATAAATATTTAAGATTTAGAATCAAGTGAAAATGCGAAATTAATCGAAGTAAAAACAGAATGAATCCTGAAAGTAATTTCTGAAGAGTGATTTCTAAACCGCACAATATGAAAAAGAATATATTTCTATTAGCCTCTCTATTGTACTTGGCGATTGTATCTTATGGTCAAAGTAATTACTATGATTTCAAACAATCGGAGAAACAAATTATCTTTTTTGATGAATTTAATGATAATCGCAACGAATGGTATGATCAAGATATCACGGTTAAAGATCTTCATACGGAAATGATTAATGGTTACTTTCTGATTAAGAATAAAACTCAGCAAGGTGCTCAGGCATTTTGTAAAGTAATTAATATAGATGAAAATGCTGACTTTGAAATTGAATCAGAAATCAAATTGGTCAGCGGGTCAAATTTGGAAAATAAAGGAAGTTCATTTTTGTGGGGATTTAATTACTCCCCTCAAATGAATGATTTAACCATCAATGGAATAAGTACCCAAAAGTACTTTGGATTTCAATTTGTACCCAATGGTTATTATAGAATTTATAAAATAGGCGGAGGGAAAAACAAAGCCATAACGGATTTTCAAATAGCAAATAAGGTAAATAAGTCAGGATATAATAAGATAACCATCCGGAAAATTAAAAGCGTCTGTTTTTTCTTTCTTAATGAAACGTTTCTTTGCTCCACAAAATTTGAAAGCTTTTATGGCCAAGCAATTGGTTTTCATAGCAGTAATAATACAACTATTCAAGTTGATTATCTAAAAGTTTCGTATTTGAATAGTAATACTTCACAGATTCCTTCGCCAATCGCTAATCTTAATAACAATTTACCGCAAATTTCCGAGCCGATTTTCGACTCAAATATTATCAAAGATAATTTTGAGAGTGGATCAATAAATACAACATTATGGGAGGTGACCGGTGTCCATGTAAAACAAGAAGAAGGGATAATGAAATTAGAACAAAACGTTACAGATCAGCCTACTTCGCTATCAAGTAAATGGTTGGCTTTTGACACCCGGAGATCAATAAAAATCACAAGAAACGTTAAACTTCACAGGGGCAGTAAGGGTAATGAGTACTATTGCGGAGGGTTCGGACTAACCTTTGATAATGACAATAACATTAATGTTCAGTACTTGTATTCAAAATACAATAACAAAAAATACACACCTTTGAAAGAGGGAATATTTTTACAGGCCACATTTAATAAGAATTTTACGGAACAACGACTTGCTTCGAACATTTTTGATGAATGGTTTAAAGAAACGATAATTTTCAAGCCCGCAACAGGTGAACTGTCATACTATCTGAACGATCTACTTATCAGTTCGTTAAAAACAGAAGTGGTTTTATCCGGGAATAATCATGTAAAACTATCATTTAGTCCACTTGGCTGGTGGACAGGGCACTATCAATACATGGACAATCTCGAAGTGACTTATGATGGAGCTGGTTTACCGATAATTACATGGATATCCCCTGGTAGCTCATATATTGAAACAACAGATTTACCATATACGATAAAAGCTTCTATCAAATCGGAAAAGCAAGTACGGAGCGTAAAATTAATGTCAGGAGAATCAACGCTTGTTAGCGAAAATTCATTTTCATTTATCAATGGCGAAAATACCTTTGAAAAAAGCATTGAACTGTTCCCCGGCTCAAACGAACTATCAATTATCGCCGAAAATGAATATGGACAAGCGATATCAACAAAACGAACAGTTAAATACAATGAACCCCAGGCCCCTCCATTACTTTTATTATCTGATATTATTTTTACAGACCAGAATAGCAACAACCGTATCGACGGCAATGAGGAATGTTTCATAAAGTTTTCAATTTCAAATAGAGGTAAAGGCCCTGCACATAATTTAAAGGTGATACTGAGAAATAATTCTGATACAAAAGGACTATCATTCAATAGTATGACAACCTTGGGCTCCATATCACAAAACGCTCAGCAAAATGTGATCATTCCAATATCCGGGTTAATGGATTTGACAACCGGCATATTGAACCTGAATATTTCTTTCGAAGAACAAAGAGGATTTCCGCCCGATCCGGTCGATATGCAAATTGAAACCAAAGCGTTTGTCAAACCAGACATCAGGATAGTGGATTATTCATTTTTGACCGATAATGGCTCCATTAAACTTGGCTATCCTATTCAATTAAAGGTCTTGGTTCAAAATGTCGGCCAGGGAATTGGAGACAATATCAGCGTAAAATTTCAATATCCAGGTCAAAATGTTTTCCTGAATGGCCCAAAAGATTTTCAAATCGGAACCATGCAGCCCGGTTCAACAAAAGAGTTGGTTTTTGAATTTATACCTAATAAACTTTATTCGGAGACCAATATTCCAATTACCGTGAAAATATCGGAAAAATATGGAAAGTTCAGTCAGGAACGAATGGTGTCGGCAGTTGTGGCTGCGAAATCAGCCGGTAATACTATCGCAGTTAAAAGTAATACTTCAGATAATATTTTAAATATCGAAGTCGCATCACTCTCAGCCGATGTCGACAAAAACATTCCGCAGAATTCAATCAAACATCCATTCCGGTACGCGCTGATCATTGGAAATGAGGATTATTCAAGTCGCCAGAGAACGCTTGGTTCAGAAGTAAATGTAGCGTTTGCCGTTAATGATGCGAAGACTTTTAAAGAGTATGCTGTGAACACGTTTGGAATTGAAGAACAGAATTGCATGTTTCTTACCAATGCCACAGCAGGTGAAATATCTCAGAAAATTGAACTGATCTCTCAAATCTTATCAAGGTTAAGTGAAAAAGGAGAATTGATATTTTATTATGCTGGTCATGGCTTCCCGGATGAAAGCACAAAAATCCCCTATTTAATTCCTGTTGACGTAAGCGCCACAAATTTGCAATCAGCGATTAAATTATCCGATCTGTACCAGAAACTATCTCAGACGAAGGCAAAACAAATTACAATATTCTTAGACGCCTGTTTTACCGGGGGTGGTCGTGATCAGGGTCTGCTTGCTGCACGAGGTGTTAGAATTAAGCCCTTAAATGATAACATTGCAGGGAACATGGTCGTTTTTGCCGCTACCAGTGAAGATCAATCGGCTTTACCTTATACAGAAAAGCAGCACGGTATTTTCACCTACTATTTATTGAAAAAACTTCAGGAAACCAAGGGTGATGTGTCTTATGAAGAGTTATCAAAATATTTGAAGACCAATGTATCACTTGAAAGCCTCAGGATAAACAACAAGCCTCAGGATCCAAGTTTGCAGGTTAGCGCGGATGTGCAGAATACTTGGAGCCAATGGAGGATAAAATAAATATTTCAAGAACAATAATAGAATGATAAGAATGACAGACACCTATTTTGGCTACAGTCGTTCTTTAAGGTTTTTTACTCATGTAATTGTAAAATATCATGTTGAAATTTCACATAGATATCGATTCAAGCTTAAATAAAATGTAGTTATGAAATCAAAACGCATGATAATTCTGTTACTGGTACTCTTGCCATTAATATCAGTAGCACAGGATTTTGATTGGGCAATACAACCGCAGTTCGAAGAAATTTCGAATTTTAATGAGGGTATAATGCTTGCTAAACAAAATGGGAAGTGGGGATTTGTTGATAAAACATGGAATTGGGTTATTCAGCCACAATTCGAATTTGAATCAGTTCGAAATTTTTATGAAGGACTGGCTGCAATAAAGCAAGATGGTAAATGGGGATTTATTGATAAAACCGGGAAATGGATTATTGAACCCAGGTTCAAAGACATTTGGAATTTTAACGAAGGATTAGCTGCAGTAATGCAAGATGATAAATGGGGATTTATTGATAAAACCGGAAATTGGGTTATCCAACCGGTATTTGAAGATGGGCATCTAAATTATTATTTCTCTGAAGGTATGGCTATTGCTATTCAAAATGGCAAATGGGGATTCATCGATAAAACGGGCAATTGGGTTATTAATCCGCAATTCAAATATGTGTGGGGTTTTTCTGAAGGTTTGGCATCTGCTCAACAAATGGACAAGAGTGGAGTTATCGATAAAAAAGGTAATTGGGTTATTAATCCGCAATTCGATTATGTGGGGAGTTTTTCTGATGGTTTAGCAGCTGCTCAACAAAATGGCAAGAGTGGAGTTATCGATATAACCGGGAAATGGGTTATTAATCCGCAATTCGAGGCTGTATATGGTTTTTCTGAAGGTTTGGGCATAGCCTATCAAAATGAGAAGGGTGGATTTATTAATAAAACCGGGAAATGGGTCATTAATCCGCAATTCGAATTTGTGGGACTTTTTTCTAAAGGTCTGGCACCTGCTCAACAAAATGGCAAATGGGGGTTTATCGATAAAACAGGGAATTGGGTTATTAATCCGCAATTCGAACAGCCAGTAAATTTTTCTGATGGGTTGGCTGCTGTTAAGCAAAATGGCAAATATGGGTACATCAAGCTTCTGACATTCCCGACTTTCATCAAAAGATACGTAGAAAAAGAGATTACCGAGTGGCAAAAGAAAGGAGAATTTGAGAAAACTATTGATTACCAGAACAGGGTTACTGAAGCAACCCGAAACCAAATGATTCAAAAATATACCGATGAGGCCGTTAATGTTTATAGAAAGCAATTTATAGCCCGGTTAAATTGGAACAACTTAAAGTTGGATAAATATGATGCGGACAACGAAACATATCTGATTCAATCGGAACAACTTGGAAATTTCGCTCTTCCCGTTCCGGTTTCAGATGCAATTCAATTCAAACAAAATTGGGGTAAAATGAAATTCGAAAATCCTGATTTTTATGTAAGCAATGAAAACATGATGTTGGCAAAACTGGACATTGTTAATCCATTGGGGAAGAAATATCATTATGACAGCCAACAACCTACAACATATTCAGCCAGTAATATTGTTTATAATTTCAAACCTTTAGAGGTTAATGTAATACCAGATAACAAAACACAAAACAACACTAAAATTGATAATAGGACTGTTGTCGTCGGTGCAACTGATGTTGACATGAATATTCCAATGAATGCCCAAGTCAATGATAAAGCTTTTGTCGTAATTATCGCGAATGAAAATTATCAAAAAGAGGTAAAGGTTAAGTTTGCCGGTAATGATGGAAAAGTATTTAAAGAATATTGTGAAAAAACATTGGGCATTCCTTCAAAAAATATTCATTTTGCCCAGGATGCTTCATTTGGTAATATGAAATCGGAGATAAAATGGATTAGTGATGTTGCATCAGCTTTTGGTGGACAGGCGAAAATAATTTTCTATTATGCCGGTCATGGAATGCCAAATGAAGCAGATAAATCAGCATATCTCTTGCCTGTTGATGGATTTTCATCTGATTTCGAAACCGCGATCAAATTGGAGGATCTATACACTCGACTAAATGTATATCCATCAAAAAGCATAACGATTTTTTTAGATGCGTGTTTTAGTGGCAGTGTTCGGGATAATGGCATGCTTGCCAGTGCCCGCGGGGTTAAAATTAAACCGAAAACTGACATAATGAAAGGTAATATGGTTGTTTTTAGTGCCGCTACCGGCGATGAAACAGCATATCCTTACAATGACAAGCAACATGGACTATTTACATATTTCTTGCTAAAATATTTAAAAGAAACAAAAGGGGATGCTAACTATGCAGACCTATCTAATTTTATCATTGAAAATGTAAAACAGCAATCAATTATTGTAAACCAAAAATCGCAAACACCACAGGTGAATACCTCCATGGATATTGAGAGTTCATGGCAGGTCATGAAATTAAAATAAAAACTATTTTAAAGGACAGCAGAAGGCAGGTAAATATATTAAGGACGGAACATTGAGCACTCCATAATATTGGACAGCTCAATGGGGAAATATGATAAAACAATATTATTCAACAACGTATTCAGAAGATTTATAGAATGAGAACTCTTTTAATCTTAATCAGCATAGTAGCATTTTTATCGCCTACTCAATCCCAAAAAGTTGTTTCGGCTAAAAGCCAACCAACAAAACTAGATCTCAATCCGGAATATAAACGTGGATTACCACCCATACTTTTTGCCGCTTTATCCTTCGAGGATGATAACAACAACGGGATTCTCGAAGCAAATGAAAAGGCGAAGATAACACTGGATATACGGAATCAGGGTAAGGGACCGGCACAGGACCTGCGAATTACGGTGAAAGATAATATTCTTGATCCCTATCTGTCAATAGGAACCATAGGTGCAATGCCCTTCCTGCTTCCAAATGAGCAAAAACGCATTGTTATTCCGTTATCTGCCGGTATGGAAATCAAATTAGCAGAGCATAAACTTACCATCGAGATCAAAGAATATTTTGGCTATGACATGGACCCGGCCTATCTTTATGTGAATACGATACAGTTTCAGGAACCCAAACTTGCTTTTTCAGGTCTGGAGGTGGTTGATATGGGTGAAGGCACTCAGGCGATTCGTCAAGATGGCAAATTACAGGCAGGTGAACAGGTAAAAGTAAAGATAACCATTCAGAACCAGGGTCAAAATGTATCTAAAAACACCAGGTATACTTTAAAGTCGAGGGACCAAAATATCTTTATTCCAGATGGAGAAGGCACATTGGGTGATCTTGGCATCGGGGAGGTCAAAGAGTTGTGGGTTACCATCAGTCCGAATAAGAGAGTTACCACTACTGGAAATCTTCCATTATTCCTGACCGTCATGAATGATCCTAAACGTGGCCAGTTAGTCGACCAAATGCTACCCATCTCTCTTGATCAAAAACCACCGGAACCAATTATTCTCAGCGTTAAGGCAGATATGGACAAACTCCAGAAACAGGTTGCCCGATTTGAGGTGAATTCAGATCGCATGACTGCCAATGTCGGGAATGTAATTGACATCCGACAGGTTTCTCCATCTAAAATCCATCGGGTCAATGGGATCGCAGTAGTCATCGGGGTAGAAAAATATGACCATTTTGTTGCTGCTCCCTATGCTGAAAACGATGCCAGTCTCTTGCAGAACTATTTTAAAAATGCACTTGGTATTGAAAAAGTATATACATACAAAAGCAAAGATGTATCGGGCTATTTCTTCGACAACACCTTTGATCCCTCTTTCGGTGAACTTCAAAAGGCCATAAATAAAGGTGAAACCGATCTCTTTGTTTTTTATTCAGGCCATGGCATTCCTTCAAAAAATGGGAGTATGGTTTATCTGCTTCCCTCTGATGGGCGATTGGAGGCCATTGACCGGCAGGGTTACGATCTGAATAAATTATATGCCAACCTGCAAAAACTTGGCGCAAAAAGCGTCACGATATTCATGGATGCCTGTTTCAGCGGAGCATCGCGCGGAAGCGAGCAATACAAAACCGAGAATCTTACCGCCATGAAAGGAGGAGTATTTACAAAACCAGATGTTGATCAGCCATGGATAACCGATCCTACTTTTACCGTATTTGCTTCATCTGAATTTTCTGAGACATCTCTTAGTTTCGATCCTTCTGAAACAGGTTTGTTTACCTATTATCTATGTGCAGGAATGCAGGGAAAGGCTGATCTTAATGGTGATAAAAAGATCACTTCTGGCGAATTGAGCAGGTATGTTATTGAGCGGGTTAAAGAAACTTCGTTGAAAATCCGGGGTTTGCAAACACCCCAGTTTCATGGTGATGAAAATGTAGTATTGATAGAATATTAATCGGTTTTTATGAAACAATATCAATTAGGGCTCATTCTTTTGTTATTTCACTTGGTTTGTAGTCTAAATGCCCAGAAAGTAGGTAATGTCTCTTCCGAAGTAAGGAATGGTAAAGTATATGTGCATTATCTTGTCGATGCAAAATTTTACAATGAATTCAATATTTCATTGTATGTAAGTCGCGACAATGGACAAACGTATGCTGGCCCATTAAAAGAGGTAACAGGAGACATTGGTAAAGTAAACAAAGAGGGTTTGAAAACCATTGTTTGGGATCCCATGAAAGAAATGCCTTTTGTTTCAGAAACGCTTATTTTTGATGTACGTGCGGAAATTATAAGGAATAAACCGAAGCAATCCTTTTTCTTGATGTATGTCGGCAATTCCACTACTTATTTGGGACTCAGGGCAGGTATGCTTGGAAGAGTAGGATTTTATGCTGAAATAAGGGGTAATCTGATGGCCTTGAATACAGGTAAATATACTTATAAAGACGGCATTGTTAATTACGATCAGAATGGGTATTACAACTTTACCGGATCAAATGGCTATGCAGCATTTTCAGCACTCGCAGGAGTCAACCTTCAACCGGTAAATAACCTCTTTTTATATATGGGTGTTGGGTATGGAAAAGAAGATTATCTGATGAAAATTGACGAATTTAGTTACGAAGGCGATGTAAACATTGAGAGTAGTTATGTAACGTATGACCAATACAGCAATTCAGGTGTGGAAATTGACCTTGGGGTGATGTATAGAATAAAAATGTTAATGCTTTCAGGGGGGGCTACAATGATCAATTTCAAGACTTTTGGATGGACGGCGGGAATCGGAATAAGCTTATAAATATTAGCATTCAGTACCATGAACCAACTAAAAATATTCACCATAGCTGCATTAGGCTTTCTTATTATCTCATGCAATAAAGTTATTGACGTGCCTGTGGGAAGCAATAAAATTGAAATCACGGGTACTACTATCGATACTGTAAAAGGAACCTGGGCAGTTATTACTTCTTTAGCAAACAGGGGGGACCAAGGCATTATTATTGACCATGGTTTTTGTTGGGGCACAACTCCCTTGCCCGATCTCTACGGACTACATAAATCTATGGGTGCTTTACAGAACAATACACAGTTCTCGTTGAAATTGACAGGACTGATACCTTCAACTAAATATTATTCCAGAGCTTACGTAAAAAATAATTATAGTTTGATATTTGGAACCGAGCGTGAATTTAACACTTTTGCCCTGACATCTCCACAAGTAATTACGAATGATGTAACTGATATCACTTCAACGTCAGTACAATGTGGGGGAAATGTTACCAGCGATGGTAACGGCACCGTGTTGATGCGGGGTGTTTGTTGG
>Ga0247841_10012310_pt1 | contig 11178 bp, 10 predicted proteins | sample LaCruzMarch2015__2_FD_192410 | JGI IMG/M metagenome (GOLD analysis project Ga0247841, IMG submission 192410) | Freshwater microbial communities from meromictic Lake La Cruz, Castile-La Mancha, Spain - LaCruzMarch2015_18m | ecosystem: Environmental > Aquatic > Freshwater > Lake | place: Spain...
TTTTGGTAGTGATTGCGGGGGGGCTAACAAACCGACGCAAAATCCCCTGATCGCGGCGGTGATGCGGCTCGTGGCTTAATTGAAAACAGGAAACTTCAGCTTGAACAACTCGGCCTCCCCAATCTCCCGTGTCGCCCCGTAGATGCCGTCCATGCCTGCCCCCGCCCGACCCGAATCGACCAGAAGCAGGGTTGCCTCCCCTTTGCCCTCGCGCCATTCGACGGCTTGATCGGCGGCGATACAGCGGGTCTGCGGATTTGGTGAGTCGACAACAGCGGCAACCCGCCAGCCAGCGACCGAAAAACCCTCATGGGCCGCGAGCGCCGCAGTCACATTGGGCGGCAGACAGCGCACGAAGGCCATGCTACCGAGCTCGGGCCTCCCCAGGATTTGGCCGAAGGCATCGCCCAAGATACGAACCTCTTGCTCAGACGGCATCTTCGCTCCCCACTTGATACCTTGGTCGCAACTGTTTCATTGACTCGGCATCGTTCACCCCGATGAGCAATCCAAGATCACGCAATTTCCGTTCAAACCACGCCTTATTGCGTAAGAGCACGTCCTGAGACATGCGCTGCCCTGGCGGTTCCCGGTCTATGTAGAGGCCATAGCGTTCCCGCAGCAAAGTCAGGAAGTCTGGCAGAGACAACGGACGGCGGGGTTTGCCTTTGGCGGCCTTGCACAGGTGTCGGTGAACCAGGAAGTCCAACAAAGCCGGATTGAGCACGATACTACGCAGAACCAGCGAGCGACGCTCGCCCTGCTGTTCGCGGCTGACCCGGCGTTTGAGCGCAAGGCCGTTCGGTTGATCCGTCATCAGTGCGCCTTCCAGCATCCCCATGAATTTTGAACGTTGTAGACTATCTCCCATCAAATCGCAGAGGCTCTCAGCCAAGCCCAGTACTGGGTTCGCTGAAGTGGACCTAAGACGTTGAGCAACGTCTGGCGCTTCTTCCGCGGCATCCAGACTATCCGCTAGCCGCTGGCAATCATCATAGATTGCGTCGTGGATAGCATCGGCGCGAGGATGGCGGCCTTGGTAGATTTCGCCGAGCATGCTTGTGAACGTAGTCGCATCTGGAGTCGCCGACGGCAACTGGTCGCGCAACTTACGGTCGGTGCGAACCCGGTCGTCCAGTACCCGCAGCAGCATCATATTAATCGGTAGCTGCTCGTAACGCCTGATACACTCAGTCATAGATGCCTCGGAGAGGTCTCGCAGCATCCTGTCTTGGCCTTGGGAGGCATCGACGAACAGGGGCCAAGCGGCCTGCTGCGCCGACTCGGGAACAGCGCCCGTGCGTTCCCACTCGGCGAGCACCCCGGCGGTAGAGAACAGCAAGTTCGCAAGCCCGATGCTAATACCGGATTCCAACATCTGCAAGAACGCCTGCCGTGGCACCGAATCGCCATAAACCTCAATGAAGACCGACAGGTCTTCCCGCAACACCTCGGCGGCGCGCTGGGCTAGGGGATGGCGGTTGGAAATACGTTCGGTCTCGTCCTTTCCTTTCGCCTTCAACGGGGCACTACCGCAAGCCTGAGCCACCCGAATTGCGAGCAATTCATCAATGCCGATGCTGTCTGCCCCTGTCTCGGCAAAAGTGTCAGAGCTGAGATCGGTTCCGTGCATGCCACGAATCGCGACGTAGCGGCCGAACAGCGTCAACAAGCGATTCTCGGCATGGGTTACACCCACCGGGAAACGGCCGTGACCGCGTGGCTCTATCCATTCTCCGGAATCCTGGTGCGCGAGCAGCGCCGTCAGCAGCTCGGGGACACCACGTAAATTGACTACTACCTTGGGCAGATCAATCCAGCTTGCTAGGTAATGAGTTGGGTAGATGCGCTGCACCTTTTGCGTATGACCTTCCGCGTGATTGCGGTTCTCCAGACACCAGGCGAGCAACAGATCACCCAAAACAGACGTGCCGACTTCGTTACCGAACCCTTCGATGGCGGAATCAGGGCAGGACAAAAGACCTGCGGCGACATTCGCTATTGTAGGTGGCAGGCCGCTGCCATTCGCGCGACTGCCAAAGGTTTCGACAAAACGCCCACGCCCTCGTCGATGTCCGAAACGCGCCATGTAGAGTACTGCCGGCAGTATGCCGCCAATATCAAAATCACTTGGGGTAATGGGTATAGCGGTGTAGTAATTCGCAGTCCATAGCGTGCGAGTCCGTTGAGGACCCAAAACATCCTCAACGATTTCTCGTGCTGTCAGGGGACTCTCCCCTTTAGGCTCTGCGCGGCGAGCGGCCATCTTCGGATTCCCCTTATGAATTAAGTCGTCGAATTAGGGGCCGGGCACGACAAGTCCTCGCACAGACTCTCTGCGCTGAACTGGAAGGGTGATACCCGTGCCTGAGATAAGGCGTCGATGAAAGATGCTCGGTTGAGTCCTGCAATCTCGGCGGCTTTGTCCTGGCTGATCCTTCCTTGGGCGTACCACTGGATCGCGGCGGCTAGACGCATTTCCCGGGCTAGTCCGTCCGGGTCGAGACGCAGGGCGGAGAAGGCACCTTCGGGTATTGGAACGAAGAGATTGATCATGGCAATGCTCCGGCCGATCGGCAACACGCTCTCGCAGCGCCGTTGAAAGGCTCCATCACGCAACGGCGGCTTGCCCAAGTAATGCTTTACCACTGCGAATGCTGAGCAGTGCATAAGCCCGTGCCTTCTGCAGGGTGATCGCGCCGTAACGCTCGCGCAACAGTGCAATCTCAGCCAACTCTTCGGATGTCAGTCCGGCTAAGCGTTGTCCGAGATCCGAAAGACGCTCTTGCTCCGGTTCCGACATGGCGCTGTGAGCGATGGTGAGCAGTGGTCCGTCGCCCAGCCAGGTCAATTCCAGAAGCCGAGTCTGAAGTTCGGATGGTACGTCGTCCAATCCGGGAAAGGCTGCTTCCAGAACCGCGGCGAGCACTTGCTCCAAGGGGCGATGCATGAGCCGCGCCGCTTGGTCTGCCTGTCGTACCAGGGAGTCCGGTAAATCGTGTCACTGCTGTCATCTCAGTTGCCTCGTCATGGCGTTGCGAACTGTCTGTTCCGTAGGGTGCCAGCTATCGAGTGTACGGTCGCCTTCGCGGGCAAGTCGCCGAGTGGAGATCGCCAGGTTGCGAAGACGTTTTCCTGGACCACACCGGAGATCTGTACTCCGTCTTTCAAGCTCCGATCTACGCTGCCTCCTTCACAGGTACCGTGTTGCCGCGTTTGCTGACAGCCAGAATCTCGATGCCGACGATATGTCCGTTTGCATCGTAGTCAGCGATGATCCCGGGTTCGATCTCTTTGGTTATTTCGATCTCGGCGGAAGTAATCTCAAAATAGGCGGCATCCGCCACCGGGTCGAATTCGAGTTTCATAGCTCGGACACCTCGTTGTCGAAATAGGCTGTTACCACGGCAACCGGATCGACTGTTTCGTTGTATATGACCCGCAATACCTTGAACCTTCTCTCGGGTACGGGCCAGAGGGCATGGGCCAGCGAGGCGTCGTCCGGGTCACACTCGACCCGTGTCGCGTATGCGAGTGCGTTGGCGATCCATTTCAGATCAATGCCTCGCCTCGCGCAACGCTTGCGGGCGTGCTCTGTCAAAATATAATTCACAGTGTCTCCCGTACCAACACCTGCCGCCCCTCGCGCGGTTCGATCCGTACCCGAAAGACCCGCTCTTCTTCCGTGGGGTGCCAGCCATGGAGTGTCCGGGCGTCTTCGCGGGCAAGTCGTTGGGTGAAGATCTCCAGGTTGGCAAAGACGCCTTCCTGGGCGACACCGGAGATCTGCACCCCGTCCTTGAGTTCCAGCAGCAGGTGGAATAACTCCAGCCCCAGAGTCAGGACCTCCTGTCCCCCGTTGGCGTAACGGTAGATCAGGTGCAGGTGGGTGTGCAGGGTTTCCAACCCTGCGGCAGCCCGCGGCAGGGCGGGTTTGAGATCGAAGCGTTCCCAGGGCTTGACGACCCAGAAGGCGCTTTCGGTTGGGGTGCGCGGTGTGATGCGCAAAGGCACGCCCCGGTCCAACTGGTTCGGTGCGAAGGCCAGGGCGGGCAGATCCTCCAGGCGGGCGATGCCCAGGCAGAGGTCGCGCTTGAGTGCGTCATCCAGCGGCAGCGCGCGGAAGCGGGCCATATGGCGTCCATTGGCGAGCGTGATGTCGCCGCCCTCGGCTCCGGCCGGCCGGGTGAACCAGGCGCGGCGGCGGGCCTGGGCCAGGTGATCGCCGGCGCGATCCGCGGCGGGGTCGCGGAACAGTCGGCGGTCCAGGATAGGGTCCGCCTCCAACGCGGGGTCGAAGCGGGCCATCTCGGCGAGCAGTTCGCCCTGGCGTTGGGTCGACTGGGCATCGAAGGCACGTTGCCAGTAGTGGAATGGGCGCAGATCTGATTCCTCATGGTGCTCTGCACAGTCATGGACGCCGAACAGGCAGTAGGATAGTGCGGCGCGCAACTCGCGAGCGGTGATATGGATTTCTCCGCGCTGGTGGCAGGCCTGCAGCAGATCGGTGAGCCGCTGCCGCAGGCGTGGACCCTGGTCCGGGTCGCGCAAGGACTGGACCGAGTGCCAAGCGGTGCAGCGACCTTGGGCGGTGCAGGTGGTGCAAGGCGCCCAGGGGTCCGTGTCGCCACCCAACAGGCGGTCGATCAATGTGCCCAGGAAGTCGGTGGTCAGTCGGCCCTGGTCGGTGCCGCCGACCAGGGAGCGGCGATTGAGGTCGATGAGCCGGAAGCGGGGCTCCTGCATCGCGGCATCGTCGCCCAGCAGGACCCGGCGCAGGGGCTCCGTGAGCCAGGTGTCCTCCGGCTGCGTTTCGATCCATTCCAGCAGTTTGCCGTTGTTGACCGCGACGATATGGACGAGCTCGCGCGAGAAGTTCGCGTCGTGAAAGGGCTGGAACAGTTCGTCCAGCATGGCATTCGCCGTCTGGCCCTCCCAGGCGGCGGCACCATCCAGATTGACCTTGAGTTGCCGCCCGCCGTCGAGCCGGGTCTCCCAGACACGCCGGGAAGAGTGGATATCGGGCAAACCCAGTCGCTGGGCGAGATGCTGAAGGAAGGCGGTCTTGCCGTCCCCGGCATTGCCGAAGAGGATCACCAGGTTGATGGCGCCGGCCTTGATCTCGGCCAGCAGGGTGTCGTCGAGGCGGGTCTCGACATAGGTGGCCTCGGCAAACGGGGAGTCCAGCCCGCGGGTCTCGCTGTTACCGTGGCGGGAGCCGGGGTAGGCGGAGAGCAAATGGCGCAGCCAGGGCACGGCGTTGGGGGTAAGGGTCGGCGGGATGGGCCTGTCTGGCGCTTTGGCCTCAGGCTCCTGGGGCTCTTGGGCCGCGTCGGCAAGGAAACCGCGGGCAGCCACGGCATCGGTAAAGCGCAGCAAGGGGTCCGGGTGGGTGGCGCGGTCGAGAAAGGGGCGCAGGGTCGCCCAGTCCGGGATGCCTTCCCAGTTCAGCCCCAAGTCCTTGCGGCGGTCGGTCCCGTAGACGAAGGGCTCGCGGTCGGTGAGGACCTGGAACAGGCTGGCGGCCAGGGCGTAGAGGTCGTCCGCCGGTTGGATGGCGGCACGCGCCTGCACCTGGGGGCTGGTGAAGGGCAAGGTCCCGCCGCGGGCTGGTTCGCCGGCGGTAGAGGCGGTGTCGTAGTCGGTGAGGACGATGGTCCCGCCCTGGACGATGAGGTTCTTGGGACTGACATCGCCATGGACCAGTCCGACCCGGTGCAACTCGCTCAAGGCGGCGCAGAGGTCCAGCAGCCAGCGGTAGGCCAGGGCCTCGGCGCTGTCTTCACCCAGGTCTTCCGCATAGAGGGTCAGGAGCCCGGACAGATCCTGCAAGGGCTGGCCCTCCACCCATTTCATCAGCGCAAGGAAGCGGTCCGACTCCCAGTCCGGGGCGATCACATGGATGGTGGAGAGGTTGGGATGGGTGGTATAGGCGCGAACCTGCCGGTAGGCACGGATAGCAGCCTCGCCGTCGGGGCGCTGGCGCACCAGCTTGGCGACATATGTCCCAAACTTCTCGTCGGAATGGGCGTCAAGCTCGACCACCTTGAAGGTCTGTCCGATACCGCCGCGCCCCAGCCGTCCAACGATCTTGTAACGGGATTGCTGGAAGTCGACCACCGTATCCTCGTCCCAGTAGTCGGCGGGCGGCAGGGCAACCGGTGAGGTCTGAGCATCGGCCGGGGTCAGGGCCGCGAGTGCTTGGGCCAGATCGTCCAGGGTCGGGCGGTCGGTCGGATTGGGGGCTCGACCCAGTTCCAGAATGCCGCGGACCGCGTCGGCGCCGGGCTCCCCGGACTCAAACAAGGTGAGCAGGGAAGCGCACAGGGCGGCGATGTCGGATCGGGCGTCGGCGGCGGCCAGTCCACCGTGGCGGACCTCCTCGGCCAGAAAGGGTTCGAGGTTGCCGAAATCGATCTGGGCCGAGGCAAGGGTTTCGGCGTCCTGGAGCCGGGTCAGGTTGAAGTCGGTGAACAGGGGTTGATTGTTATGACGGACGCGCAGGCTGTTCGGGGATAGGCGGCGGTGTACGAGCGCCGGCAGGTTCTGGTCTTGCGGCTGATGGAACTCGCGCAGAGCCGCGAACGTGGTCCGGACATAGTCCAGGCGTGCCGGACGGTCCCAGCCTACATCCTTCGACCGCTCGGCTATGGTCGGGGCAGCCGGATCGACCAGGGAGTAGAAGACCAACTCGCCGGGATAGCCTTCAGCCTCCTGGAAGGAGTCCAGCAGGCTGGGGACGTAAGGACTTTTCTGCCAGCGCTGGATGGTGTCGAATTCCCGTTTAGCCAGTTCAAGGGCCTGTTTCTCTTGGGTGGCCGACAGGTCATACAGATGCAGGATGACCCGATCACGACGGGTCGGGTGCTGGCCGCGGTAGATGCGGTGGAAGGCGTCGACCCCTTTGCTGGACGGGTCGGACAGCCGCTCCAGGTTTGACAGGCCAGCGAAAGTCCGCAAATGGCCGCTCAACGCAACCGGGACTCTGGGTTCCAGCAAGCGGGCGGCCAGCGCGATCTGATCGGAGGTCAACTGGGTCCGACCACTTGCCGCCACCAGATCCAGGCCTTCCGATAACCCAAAGACAGCAACACCACGAGGACTTGGACGCTTGGCCGCGTCGCAGCGGACGGCGCCGCGGGTCAGCAGGAGCCGCGCAGCGACGAAGCCGGGGTCGAGCCGCGAGCGCAGTTTGCCGGCCACACGCTTCGCTTTGGCGTCGATCCGATCGGCCTCGCGCTCGGCGATCTGCGGGTTCTTGCGCAGGTAATCGAGGTCCCAGTGCTTGATCTCGACGACGCAGACACCGGGCGGGCCGATGATGACAGCGTCGATCTCGTCCGAGCGGACGCTGGGGTGCTGGGCGTGATTGAGGTTGGAGAGGATGATCCAGTCGCCCTCGGCGCCCTGGAGCGTGACGCGCAGGCGTTCGCAGGCGATGCGCTCGCTCTCGTTGACGGCGATCCCGCAGGGGATGTGACGGACCATCGCAGTGCCTCCCTGATATCCTTGCAGCATGAACCGGGATTGTTCTCAGCATCCACCTTATCAGGCTGTTATCGATTGAGCAAGGAAACGGGTGATGCGGGAGTGTCTTGCGACTGGACCTTGTCCACGACGTTCTCGGAGTAGAGGGTTCCATCTTGTCTTGTGGGTCCGTACTTGCTGCGAGGTACCATCCATGGCACTGGATTCCGGCATCCTGCCGGAATGACGGTGCAACTTTAGTTGGAACGGTGTACTAGCAGCGCATCGGGCTTGTTTCGGTTCAAGACTTACCGAGATTGCGCAAACGCGTGCAACTGATACACCATTACCAAGCCCTTGCCATCGACCCTGCCGTGTCATCGTCCCGACCAGTTGGAGATTCCGGGTTGTGCGGTTGATGCAGTTCATGCCTCACCGCATCTGACGAAAGACACTGCCGGCCAGGAGTTAGCGTCATGAACCCGATGTTGCGTATCGATCCCGACGATCCTTACCCTGAGAGTGACGGAGCACCCATGGCGGAGAACACGCTGCAGTTCGACTGGATCGTCAAAATCAAGGAAAACCTGGAGATTCTGTTCGCGGACCGCCCGGATGTCTTCGTCGCCGGGGATCTTTTCTGGTACCCGGTGCCGGACCGGCACGTGATCGGCCCGATGGCGCCGGACGCCATGGTGGTTTTTGGACGGCCGAAAGGCCCGCGCGGCTCTTACCGCCAGTGGGAGGAAGCCGACATCGGGCCGCAGGTGGTTTTCGAGGTCCTGTCGCCTTCGAACAGCGCCAAGGAGATGCGGGACAAGCTGGAGTTTTACGACACCTACGGCGTCGACGAGTATTACGTCTACGACCCCGCGCACAATCGATTGGAGATTTGGATTCGTCAGGCAGGCCAGTTGCGTCCAGTGTCACACCTGCACGGCTGGACCAGCCCGCGGCTCGGGATTCGCTTTGCCGTGCGCCCGGAGACGCTGGAGATTTTCGACCCGGCGGGCCGTCCCTTCGCGAGCCCGGTCGAGCTGGCGCGGCAGGCCGAGCAGGAACGGCTGCGAGCTGAGCAGGAATGGTTGCGCGCTGAACAGGAACGCGTGCGTGCCGAGCAGGAACGGCTGCGCGCCGAACAGGAACAGCTTCGTGCCGAGCAGGCCGACGAGCGCGCCGACCGGGAGCGGCTGCGGGCGGAACAGGAGCACCAACGCGCCGAGCAGTTGGCGCAGCGGCTGCGGGCGCTTGGGATTGACCCTGACGCCCCCGACGGTTCGGGCTAGCAGCCTGTCGGACTTCCCCTACGGATAAGGGCATGAGTCAACATAAAGGCTTTTTGTTGCTCCACAATCTAACCCGTAGGAGCCCGCTTGCGGGCGACGGGTGGGGGCACAATGACGCGATTCCGGCAGGTCACGTCGCCCGCAAGCGGGCTCCTACAAGGTCGAAATCCGCACCGCGTAGACCCCGCCGATCACCACGTACTCGTCCTCGCCTTTGAGCATCCCCGGCAGCAGGCGGTTGTAGAAGAAGATTTTCGGGCGCGGCACCTCAACCGTCAGCAGATAGTCGCCGAACTCGTCGGCGCGCTCGCGCTCGCTGGTGAAGCTGTTCAGGTTGTTGAGCAGCACCAGATAGCCGCCGTCGGCCTCGCGCCCCAAGACCTCATGATCACCGATATGGTTGATGCCCCGGTGCAGGGTGAGATGGGTGACCCCCGGGTTCTGGCGCGCCAGTTCGTACTGACAATAGGTGTAGAGGAGGTCGAGTTGGGACTCCACGGCATTGGTGGCGTAGATGCCGCGGGCCGCCTCGGTCAGATAGTCCTGATAGGCCTCGCTGCCGCGTCCGTACAGCGGTCCCCCGTGATGGCGGGTGAGCAGGCCGAAGCGCGTCTCCGCCCAGTGCTTGAGCACCGCCCCCTCGCGGCCGTCCGAGTCGAAGGACCAGCCTCGCACCAAGCGCAGATAGTTGGCGTTGGCCCGGGATTTCTTGCGTCCACCGGGCGTCAGCCCCGCTTCTTCGAGTTCCTCCAGGCAGAACCGGACCGTCATGTAATCGACGAAACGCTCCGCTCTGACCCGATGATCGGGGACCTGATCCAGGCGCCGACACAGATCCGCGTGAAAATCCCGCACCCCGTCGATCGCCAGTGGGACCGGGTGTCGCTGGAAGGTCAGACTGCCCAGGATCACTGCTGGCAGATTGCAGCGATTGATCGACAGCCGGGCCGACCCGGGCAAGGTCGGCACCGGCGTTTCCCGCCCGCTATCGAAAGCGCTCAGGCAATCGGCGGCGGGATGCGCTTCCCCCCCGTTCGATACATGACGCGAACCCTGTGTCGTTCTCATTTCCGACTAATGATCTCTGTTGTTATCCATACAGCCGCTTTGGACTTGTCGTGGATGCTACCAATGGCTGCAACCCGGAATACTTGTCACAAACCTTTATATAACAATATTTTACAATATTCTTCATGGATGGCACGGTGCTTGCTCTAGTGGGCATGAGCGCGACATTTGTTCAACCGCTGCGAAAGCGACCCACAGGAGACCCTCCCCATGGCACTGCGTCAATGCGCCATCTACGGCAAAGGCGGAATCGGTAAGTCCACCACCACCCAAAATCTGGTTGCCGGCCTTGCCGAAGCCGGCAAAAAGGTCATGATCGTTGGCTGCGACCCGAAAGCTGACTCCACCCGTCTGATTCTCCATGCCAAGGCCCAGAACTCCATCATGGAGATGGCGGCCAACGCCGGCAGCGTCGAGGACCTGGAACTGGAGGACGTCCTCAAGGTCGGCTATCGCGACATCAAGTGCGTCGAGTCCGGCGGCCCGGAGCCGGGTGTCGGCTGCGCCGGCCGCGGTGTCATCACCGCCATCAACTTCCTGGAAGAGGAAGGCGCCTACGAGGCCGACCTCGACTTCGTATTCTACGACGTGTTGGGCGACGTGGTGTGCGGCGGTTTCGCCATGCCCATCCGTGAGAACAAGGCGCAAGAGATTTACATCGTCTGCTCCGGCGAGATGATGGCCATGTACGCGGCCAACAACATCGCCAAGGGCATCGTGAAGTATGCCAACTCCGGCAGTGTGCGTCTGGCCGGCCTGATCTGCAACAGCCGTAACACCGCCCGTGAAGACGAGCTGATTATGGAGCTGGCCCGTCAGCTCGGCACCCAGATGATCCACTTCGTGCCGCGCGATAACGTCGTGCAGCGCGCCGAAATCCGCCGGATGACCGTCATCGAGTACGACCCCAAGGCCAAGCAGGCCCAGGAGTACCGCGATCTTGCGCACAAGATCATCAATAACAAGAACTTCGTGATTCCCACCCCGATCACCATGGATGCCCTCGAAGCCTTGCTGATGGACTTCGGCCTGATGGACGAAGAGGACGAGTCCATCATCGGCAAATCCGCTGTTGCGGAAGCCACGGCCTAATCCGGCAGGGACCAAGATCGAGCCCCAGGGCGCCGACGGCGCCGCGGTGGTTCAGAACAGCGTTGTTGCAGAGCGTCTTGTCGGCGGATTAGCCGCGGCGCCCTTCGTGGAGAGCCAGAATGGCAAATTTGACTCGTGAAGAGACCCTCGACCTCATTCAGGAGGTCTTGGAAGTCTACCCGGAGAAGGCCAAGAAAGACCGGGCCAAGCACTTGGCGGTCAACGATCAGTCGATCGAACAGTCCAAGAAGTGCATCACCTCCAA
>Ga0247841_10012311_pt1 | contig 11178 bp, 10 predicted proteins | sample LaCruzMarch2015__2_FD_192410 | JGI IMG/M metagenome (GOLD analysis project Ga0247841, IMG submission 192410) | Freshwater microbial communities from meromictic Lake La Cruz, Castile-La Mancha, Spain - LaCruzMarch2015_18m | ecosystem: Environmental > Aquatic > Freshwater > Lake | place: Spain...
TCACCGACTCACTGATTGGCTGGTGGAGTACAACTTTTACCGACCTCATGAAACACTTAATTACCGCACACCGCTAACTTTAACAAAAGTGTCACCTATGTGCCCGTCTTGGACACCTGCTTGACAAAAGGGTGGTTTTATGTTATACTGTTTGGTTGCCCCGCTTCGATAAGAAGGGGTAACGTGAAAACTCTTATATCTGTGGTGTTCGAAAACAAAAACAGAAAACGGAGGGAAGACAAATGAACGGGGCCAGATGAAGCCTGGGCACACAGATCTGACAATGTCTGTGTGTGTCCAAAATAAATTGTCCGATGCACTGTGTATGCGCGTATCAGCCGTTAGGGGAAGAGGAAAACCTACACCCGGACCGAAAGGTTGACAGGGATAGCGAGTACTCGGATACTGCGGTGCCACAGTAATGTGGTAAATGATACCCGTTCATCTAAGCTTACATGCTTGGATGAGAGCGTCGAGCGAAAAACACAGACAAGTATTTTGGTAATTTTCCGCTTGTGGCCAAATGGAAAATTCCCTCGGGTGTTGTGTGTTACACCTAGAAACAATGAACACTCCTGAGTTTCGGCCAGCTTTCAAAAGCGGCCCTCACTCGCGGTTGTCGGTCAAAAAATCGACTCTCGTGTCCTGGAGGTCAAGGACAAACCCGCCTAAGGTTTATCAGGAATTCTCGCCGAACATCATCGGCTTGAGAAACCTCGACAACCTTAGGCCTTCCATTACCAGCTTTACAAAACTGTAGAGCTAGTTGAGAAGAATAAAAAAACTGCCAGTCTAAAACTGACAGTTTTTTGTTTTTGTAATTTTATACAAACATCTTAATCACACTAACCACTGAAGCAATAGAAAATACAATCAAAACCGGCACAGCCAAAGGCCAGAAATATTTAATACCAAATCGACTACCGTCAATATCACATTTACGGCGCGCTTTAACGCAAACCAAAACCATAAGCACTGCCTCAATACCAATAAATAAACCACCGACTACATCCAAAATCGCTACGAAATTAGTAAGACCCAAAACAAATAAAATCGCTGGTACGCTTATAGTAAATAAATTGGCCACACTAGTTCTCACTTTTTGATCCCACATCCAAGTTTGTTTGAGTGCCATACCCATACCCATAAATCCGGTGGCCATTGCCAAAGCGGCAAACAAATTTCCAGCCACTGACACCCATCCACCAAATTTTATACCCAATCCAATAGTTGCCACCTCTGTTGTAGATAAACCGCTTACACCAACCACTGCAGCCGCAAATAACATATACAAAACCATTGGCAAAAGCGTACCAATAACTACTGCCCAATGATAATGTTTTTGACTTCCTGGTAAAAGTGCGTGGGCCTCTACCACTGCTGGGGTGGCGTGCAAAGCAAATAAAATAACACCATAAGGTAAAAATATTTTTCCATAATCCATCCATGCCCAGTTAGTAATTTGGAATTTTGGTAACAAATAAAAAGATAAAACGGTGATAATTGCCATGACCAAAAAACTAAAAAATTTTTCTACAACTTTAACTGTTTGTAATCCACGCCAAATAAAAATACTGCCAATAAACCAAAAACCAAGACTCCAATACATCGGTTCGCCGCCAAACAAAGCGGACAAGGTAATACCCTCGCCAACTACGTAAGCCAACAACACACCATAGGCGCTCAAAACAGTGGTGGTGGAAAGCAAACCTTTAGCCCACTTGCCTAAATATTTACCGGCGAAACCTGGTAGTTGTAGCTGTTCGCCTGTACGCACGGCGATATCACCAACGATCAAATTCAAAAATAACATTACCATGCCTAATACAAAAATATACACCAATCCGATCTTAATTCCAACCTGCGCAACAACATAGGGCAAACCCAAAACACCGGCACCTATCGTCATCCCGGTAATCATAAAAATCGCCTCGGGAACACTAGAGATTTTCTTATATACGCCTTGATGCAATACTACTGGTCGATCAATTTGTACCATACAAAAAATAAACTTAATTATAAATTAATTTTACCATAAAAAATAAAAAAACGCCAATTAGGCGTTGGTTTGTATTGCTTTAGTGGGTGTTGCAGGACTCGAACCTGCGACCCTCGCGATGTAAACGCGATGCTCTAACCAACTGAGCTAAACACCCAAAGTGGAATTATAATACTATACTTTTTAGCTAAAGTCAATGTCAAAATCCGCCCATAAACATACATAAATTATACATATTTTGCTAATTTTAGCCAAAAAACCACTAGGGGGCCTTGACAAACTCTTCAAAATATGGTATAGTTATCAGTTAAATTCTAAACCAAAACCAATAATATGCGTATCGCAATGACCCGCCCAAGGCGGGCAGGACGAGGCGCATGTATAATATTTATTTAATAAAATATAGTAATACTAAAACCAAGTTTATGCGTATCGCAATGATTGGACAAAAAGGTATTCCAGCCATCTACGGGGGCATTGAAACCCACGTGGAAGAGCTGTCCGCGCAGTTGGCCAAAAACGGCCACGAGGTTTTGGTATACGCGCGCTCTTGGTATACTCCGAAAAAAATTAAAACCTATAAAGGCGTGCGAATTATTCACACTCCGACTATTAGAACTAAAAACTTAGACGCGATTGTCCATACTTTTATTTCTACTATTCACGCTCTATTTCAAAAACCAGACGTGATTCATTATCATGGTGTCGGTCCAGCGCTTTTGTCTTTTATCCCACGCATTTTTGCGCCACGCGTAAAAGTTGTAGCTACTTTTCATTGTGTTGATCGCTATCATCAAAAATGGGGCTTCATTGCCAAAACCATGTTGGCTTTGGGTGAAATGGCCGCTTGCGCTTTTCCACACGAAACTATTACTGTTTCCAAATCTTTACGCGACTATTGTTTGAATGAACATATTTGCAACACCACTTATATTCCTAACGGTGTTAATTTACCTAAAATGAAAAAGGGATCTGATTTTGGTAAATTAAATATCAAAGCCGGAAAATATGTACTAATGGTATCTCGTTTGGTCCGCCACAAAGGCGCACATTATTTGATTGCCACTTGGAAAAAATTACAAAAAAAATATCCAGAAATTTTACGCGATTACAAATTAGTAATTGCTGGCGACAGCGTGTTTACCGATGATTATATTGACGAGCTTCATTACTTAGCCAATGGCGACAAAAGTATAATTTTTGCCGGCTGGGTACGTGGTGAAAAATTAGCGCAGTTATATCGCAATTGTGCTTTGCTGGTACACCCATCTGAGAATGAAGGTTTGCCAATTATCGTTTTAGAAGCTATGTCTTATGGTAAAGCGACTTTATTGTCGGATATTGCCGAACACAAAGAATTAGTAACTGATCGTAAATTCTTGTTCACTAATGCCGATGTTGATTCATTGTCTCAAAAATTAATTGCGCTCTTGAAAAATCCGGAAATCTGTAAAGAAATTGGCGCAAAAAATCGCCAAATGGTGGCGCGTTATTATAACTGGGATGACATTGTCGAATATACTGAAAATATTTATTTGCGACCGGCCATTGTCAAACAAACGGAAATGAAATTGAAAATGGCAAAAGTGTAAAAAATTACTTCAAAAAAACCGCTGGTGTGAATCGGCGGTTTTTAGTTATTAAAAAATAGACTTGAGGCTGGTAGGATAACCCTTGGGCAACATTACGCAGACGCGCTCGCGCGCGGCGAGTACGAAGCGCGACCGACGCGCACGTCGGTCGACGCTGTTTGCGCAAGGGTTATCCTGTCGGCCGAATTATTTCACCATTTTTAAAACCATTGCTTCCCCATTTTTTTGTTTTATACCGGCGCTGGTAAAATAATTAATTGTAATTTTTTTAAAACCCGCTTGATGTGCTAGAGATGATAATTCTTTTTTAGAAAACTGGTGCATATAGCGCATTAAAATTTTGCCCTTAGTCGCTTTCCACGGCACCAACACATCACCCGGTTCACCAGTAGTTTTTAATTGTTCTGTAATTTTAAAACGTTTGTCGCTCCATTCATTTAACAAATTCCAAACAACCACCACGGCTGTGCTTTTTGGTTTTAATACTCGCCATAATTCTTGTAAAAATTTCAAACGCAACTCATTGGACGGAATATGGTGTAAGACCGCAAAACTAACTGCGCCGTCAAAAGAATTATTTTTAAACGGTAATTTTGTGGCTGAACCTAAAATTAATTTGATTTTTTTATCCTTGATTTCATTTTTAAATTTTTTCCGCGCTAAATTTAACATGCTGGAAGAAATGTCAAAACCAACAACAGTGGAACCGTGTTTCAACAACTCTGGAAACATTAAACCGTTGCCGCAACCCAAATCCAAGATCTTCATCCCCTTTTTTACAAATCGCAACTGTTTAATTTTGTGACCCGCAGGTATCTGACGGGTATTGTCCCAATCAGTATTCGCGGTATTGTAAATCCCGCGAATTTTGCGTATAATGGCTAGTGCTTGTTTTGAGTTCATAAAACTTAATTACTTTAATTGGCGCTAGGATATTATTCTATCGCCGCTCACTCGCCCGGCGCGCTCGTTCGCTACATGACTTCGCTGCCTCTGCGCATACGGCGCATCCAAGCCAGGCCGCTCGTCAAAGTGCGCTAGAACAATATCCCAGCACCAACATGTCAACTGTATCTAAAAAAATTATTGAATATTTGTTAAAACATCCGCCGCAAACCAATGATGATATTTCAATGGCCGAGCGGTTAATTTTGCGTACCATTAAAACCGATAAAATTCCTACCAAAGCCGACCTGCTTAAAGCATATCACAAATTATTGAAATACGGCAAGATTAAGCAGAGTAAAAATCTAGAAACGATCCTTATTAAACGCGGAGTACGGACGCTGTCCGGAGTAGCGATTGTGACGGTTTTGACTAAGCCCTTCCCCTGCCCTGGCAAATGCATTTATTGCCCCGACGAGGCCCGGATGCCCAAAAGCTACATAAGCGACGAGCCGGCCGCTGCCAGGGCTTTAAAGCTCAAATTTGACCCTTATGAGCAAGTTTATAGACGCATTGCGACCCTTAAAGCCAACGGTCACCCTACTGACAAAATCGAACTAATTGTTAAAGGCGGAACATGGAACTTTTATCCGGTTGACTACCAATACTGGTTTATTTTGCGATGCTTTGAGGCAGCCAATAAACAAATTAAAAAATTAAAGATCAAAAATCAAAATTACCATTCGAAATTAAAAATTGAAAAAATAAAAAACCAACTAAAATTGAAACAACGAAAAAACGAGACAGCCAAGCATAGAATCATCGGATTGACTTTGGAAACTAGGCCGGATTGGGTGAATACCAAAAATGTTCAAGTGATGCGTGATTTGGGATGTACACGAATTGAAATGGGCGTACAAACCACTGATGATAAAATTTTAAAAAACATTCAACGTGGACATAATATTGAAACAGTAAAGATTGCTACGGAAATTTTGAAAAACTATGGATTTAAAGTGGATTATCATTTGATGCCACAACTACCAGGCAGTACTCCGGCGAAAGATCTGGCCATGATGAAAGAAATTTTTTCTAATCCGGATTTCCGTCCGGATATGATTAAAATTTATCCATGCACGGTAATTGAAAATACCAAACTACATCAGTGGTTGAAACAAAAAAAATATAAACCATATTCGGACAAACAATTAATTGAAACCATAATAAAATTTAAAACCGCTATCCCATATTACGCCCGCGTTTCGCGATTGATTCGAGATATTCCAGCACACCATATCAAAGGTGGCAATACCATGACCAACTTGCGCCAGGTGATTCAGTCTGAAATGACCAAACGTGGATTAAAATGCAATTGTTTACGCTGCCGAGAAGTGGGCCACCAGAAAAATTTAAAATTAAAAAATCAAAAATTAAAAATGTTTGTTGATAAATATACGGCGAGTAATGGCACGGAATACTTTTTGAGTTTTTGCGCCCCAGGCGCATCCGCCTCGGGCGGGGAAGACACTAACCGCCAAGTGGTTTACGCTTTTTGCCGACTACGTATTTGTCATTGCGAGCAAAATGAAATGAAGCGAAGCAATCTCCACGACATAAGATTGCCGCGTCGCTCCGCTCCTCGCAATGACAACTATGATGCCTTTATCCGTGAATTACATACATACGGTCAAATGGTATCAATTGGCAAAAAAACAAAAGATACTCAACATACTGGCTTGGGAGGAAAATTGATGCAAGAGGCAGAAAAAATTTGTCGTAAAAATAAGATAGCGACGCTGGCGGTTATTTCCGGTGTAGGTGTGCGCGGGTATTATCGCAAACTTGGATATAACTTAAAAAATGGATATATGATGCGCGCTATAAAATAAAAAAGGGCCACATTAATTGAGTGGCCCCCGACATAAACGCGCTATTGTTTTTTCTGTACTACCGGCTTCATTGACCAGCAGACGCGAACACCCAGTTTGCATCGGCCGATCGGAACCATTGCAAAAACCAGGTTAGTAAGCGAGTCGTGCCGATAAACGCTATCCGGGTATTTCTCCCTAATCTTTTCCCCCTCAAACAATTGTGTGACAGGAATCTCCTGCGCTCTTTTCAATATCCTGGACATTTTCCACACCTGCTGGTCGTGTGGTAATTCCCGTTCAATATATTTTCTGACTATCAGAGTATTGAGAACCGACGCAAAAACCACAATCGTTTTATCCTTGAGGTACAAATTAACTGCTTTCCTGCTCTTATGCCTTCCCATGTAACCTCCCATTTTGGTGGTTGACTGACTTAAAGAATTAAAGACCTATCGCCATAGTAAACTAAATCAATTTTAATGTCAACAATCATGTATAGACAAAATAATAGCCATGTAATAAAATACCCTATAAGATAATTTAAAATATTCATTCAACCTATGTACACCCACAAACTCAAAGAATTTGACCCAGCAATTTACGAGTCAATTCAAAAAGAACAAAAACGCCAAGAAGAGGGATTGGAGATGATTCCATCGGAAAATTTTGTATCACCGGCGGTTTTAGATGCGCTGGGATCGGTACTAACCAATAAATATTCAGAAGGGTACGTTGGCAAACGTTATTATGGCGGCTGTGAATTTATTGACGAGGTAGAACAACTAGCCATTGACCGCGCTAAACAGCTTTTTGGTGCGCAGCACGTTAATGTTCAACCATTGTCGGGTGCGCCGGCTAACATCGCGGTTTATTTTGCTTTACTGGAACCGGGCGATACGATTTTAGGTATGGATTTATCTCATGGCGGACATTTAACTCATGGACATCCAGTGACTCACATGACGAAAGTTTTTAAATTTATTCGCTACAAAACTAATGCCGCCGGAAATATTGATTTAGAAAATTTACGACAAATGGCATTAGAACATAAACCAAAATTAATTTTGGTGGGATACTCCGCCTATTCCCGTGAAATCGATTACGCGGCTGTGCAAAAAATTGCTGATGAAGTTGGCGCTATGACTATGGCAGATATCGCGCATATTGCCGGATTGATCGCGGCTGGTGAAATGAATAATCCAGTACCAATTTTTGATGTGGTCACCACCACTACTCACAAAACTTTGCGCGGACCACGCGGTGGTATGATTATGTGCAAAGAAAAATGGGCGCAAAAAATTGATAAATCCGTGTTCCCCGGTTTTCAAGGCGGACCACACGAAAATAATATCGCGGCCAAAGCTGTGGCTTTTAAAGAAGCGTTGTTGCCGGAATTTAAAGAATATGCTAAACAAATAAAATTAAATGCTAAAATTTTGGAGGTTGAATTTAAAAATTTCGGGTATAAAATTTGTTTTGGCGGAACAGATAACCACTTACTGCTAGTTGATGTTTTTTCTTCCAAAAATGTTACCGGCAAACAAGCACAAATTGCTTTAGACAAAGCCGGAATTACGGTAAATAAAAATATGATTCCCGATGATCCGCGTTCACCAATGGATCCGTCTGGTATTCGTTTCGGTACACCGGCTTTAACTACGCGCGGAATGAAAGAAGAAGAAATGAAAATAATTGCAGGTTGGATGAATGATGCGATTATGAATTTTGAAAATGAAGAAAAATTAGCTGAGATAAAAAAACAGGTCATTGAAATGACCAGAAAGTTTCCGCTGTATCCAACTTTATAATTATTATTAGGACGGCTGGTATATCCCCTTCCGCAAACAGCGTCGGTCGACATGCGCGTCGACCGCGCTTCGTACTCGTCGCGCGCGAGCGCGACTGCGTAATGTTGCTGAAGAGGATATCCAGTCATTACCCTATATAAAACAAAACAAGCGGAAAAATTTTCCGCTTGTTTTTAATCCTTAATTTTTATTTTACCTCTCTCACTTCCACTAAATTCACATTCCCTGCCTGCCCCACCGGCTCGCCGGCAATAATTATCATTAAGTCGCCGGTTTTAACAGTTTTTTCGTTTTTCAAATGACCCATCGCTCGTTCAATTAATTCTTCAATGGAATGGCAGGGTAACATTATAAAAGGCTTAACTCCCCACGATAAATTCAATTGACGCCAAACCCGCTCTGTGGAAGTAGCTACAATAATTGGCAAGGTCGGCCGCATATGACTAATCAGCCTTCCTGTTTCACCGGAAATTGATGCGGCTAAAATTATTTTAGCACTAATCTCTTCTGATAACAGACGGGCTAAATCTGCAATCGCCTGATCAACAGTGGTACCTTTTTTACGCACTGACGGCAAATCAGTGTCGTCATAGGTAGATTTTTCTGTGGCTAAAATAATATCAGCCATAGTTTTTACAGTTAGCACGGGAAATTTGCCAACCGCAGTTTCGTTGGTCAAAAGCAAAGCATCGGCATGATCAATTACTGCATTAGACACATCTGATACTTCTGCACGCGTTGGACGAGGTTTTTCACGCATGGAATCAAGCATTTGAGTAGCCACAATCACCGGTTTAGCTGCGGCCAAGGCTAGATCGATCAATTTCTTTTGCATCAACGGAACTTGTTCGGCCGGCACTTCCAAACCCAAATCACCGCGAGCCACCATAATACCATCAGCCGCATCCAAAATTTCCGCGATGTTTTCCACGGCTTCATGACGCTCAATCTTCGCGATAATCATTACTGATGGCAATGAACTTTCTTCCATGCCAGTCTCTCTTAAAATATCGGCAATTAAAAATTTAATATCTAAGATATCTTTAGCACTTTTAATAAACGAACAAGCAACAACATCCACACCAGATTTTAAACCAAATTTTAAATCTTCTTTGTCTTTATTGTTCAAAATGGGAATTTCTAAATGACTATCAGGAAAATTTAAACTCTTACGCGAAGACGCTAGCCCACCCTCAATCACTTCGGCGAAAATCTTGCCACCAGAAATTTTGGTGATTTTTATTTCAATCCGACCATCATCAATTAAAATACGTTCACCAGTACTCAAAAACTGAATAACTTCCGGATAATCAACTGGAAATTCTTTGTCACTATATTCCACTTTTTCCGTATTGAGAGTAATCATTTCTCCGGTTTTGATTTCCACTCCTGCTTCCGGTAAAATACCTAAACGAATTTTAGGGCCTTGTAAATCTTGCATAATAGCAATGGGCAAACCGGTTTTCTTTTCCACATCACGAATATTTTTAATAAGTGCGGCATGATTTTCATAAGTACCGTGAGAAAAATTTAACCGCGCAAAATTCATGCCCGCATGAGCTAAACTCAGTAACGCTTCTTCACTGGCACAAGCTGGTCCGATAGTTACCCCAATTTTTGTATGTTTAAACATAAAAATTATTTAAGTAACGCTTTTATTTGTTCCTGTTGAGCGGAATTAATAGGTAGCATTTGCAGTAATTTTTGGGCTGAATCAGTGGAAGAGGTTTTTCCGCCAGAACCAGCAATCTCTCCCAAAACCGCTTGATACTGACCGATTATGTTTCCCAACAATGGCGGTAAAAACCATAAACCTACTGCCAACACCGCTACGATCAAAAAAATACGGAGCCAACTGGCTAGTGCCATCCAAAAAAACTTTGAGTTTAAACGACGATTTTGTTCGTAAATAATCTGAGACCACTTAAGATTTTTCTGTAATAGGTCACCCACTTCGGACAAAGAAAACTCTTTTATTTTTTTATCATTTGATAAAATCATCGGCGCCGGAGTGTCAATTGTCTTTTTTACATCTTTGGTGTCAGCTGAATTTTCTACAGGCTCTGTTGTTGGGCTTGCACCCTTGTCTTTGTGACGAAACATAAATTAATTATTATGTTTTAATTTGTGTAATTCTTTTTCAAAAGTTTGAACATCTTTAAAATCGCGATACACACTGGCAAAACGAATATAGGCGACTTTATCAAAGGTACGCAGATGTTTCATAATAAATTCTCCGATATCTTTACTGCTAATTTCACGCTTTTTCTTTTTTTGAATATCGCGTTCAATCGCGTGGATCAGATGGTTAAATTTTTCGATAGTAAATGGTCGTTTGGTAAGTGAGCGTCGAATGCCGTTTTCCACTTTTTCACGCATATAACTCTCACGCCCGCCATCATTTTTTACAACAATAATATCTAATAACTCAATTTCTTCAATAGAAGAAAAGCGATAATGGCATTTATCGCACTCACGTCGACGTCGGACAGATAAACCATCCTCAGCCGGACGAGTATCCACTACTGATGTGTCTCGATTATTACAAACTGGGCAACGCATATATAGTCTGATTAACAGACTATATTATACACCCATTTTCTTACGAATAAAAGCCGGGATTTCCAACTCTTCATCGTCGCTCTTAGTAGCGGTAGAAGTTTTTAGATCTTTTGGCTTGGGGATAGGGCCGCTAATTGGGTTGCGTGCGGCAGTAAATTGGATAAATTTCTTTTCTTCTTTCTCTTCTTCTTTTTGGAGCTTGCGCACAAAAGTACTAGGGGTATACTTAAAATTACGATCTTCTTCTCCACTAATCGCAGCTGGACGCTGATCTTCAAAGCCAGTAGCAATTACCGTAATACGAATACTGCCGGCTAAACTTTCGTCAATAATAGAGCCAAAAATAATTTTCGCGTCTTCGGTGGCGGAACTAGTAATAACTCGAGCAGCCTCACTCACCTCTTCCATGGTTAAATCAGGGCCACCAGCAATAGTAAACAAAATTCCGCGAGCACCATCAA
>Ga0247841_10012312_pt1 | contig 11177 bp, 12 predicted proteins | sample LaCruzMarch2015__2_FD_192410 | JGI IMG/M metagenome (GOLD analysis project Ga0247841, IMG submission 192410) | Freshwater microbial communities from meromictic Lake La Cruz, Castile-La Mancha, Spain - LaCruzMarch2015_18m | ecosystem: Environmental > Aquatic > Freshwater > Lake | place: Spain...
ATGGGCGTTCTCCGTGCCGTTCGTGTGCGGCTGCCGCAACCTTGGCGAGGCGCTGCGCCGAATATCCGAAGGCGCGGCAATGATACGCACAAAGGGCGAGGCAGGCACAGGCAACATCATCGAGGCGGTGCTCCACATCAGGACAGTGAACGAGGAAATCGCCAACCTGAAAGGCATGGGCAAGAAAGAGCTTACTCAGGCAGCGCACGACATGCGCGTGCCGGTTTCACTTGTAGAGAAAGTGGCTGAGCTCGGCAGGCTGCCCGTGGTGAATTTCGCTGCAGGGGGCATTGCCACGCCTGCCGACGCAGCGCTTTGCATGCAGCTTGGCTGCGACGGCGTGTTCGTGGGAAGCGGAATATTCAAGTCATCCGACCCTGAAAGGCGCGCGCAGGCAATCGTGGACGCGGTTGCGCACTACGACGAGCCTGACAAGATATGCGCTGCCTCCACGGGGCTTGGCAAGCCCATGGACAGCCTGGACGTGAATACGCTCAAGCCCGAGGAGAGGCTTTCCAAGCGGGGCATTTGATTATGGCTGGCGCCGAACGCATGAAACGTATAGGCGTGCTTTCCCTCCAGGGCGGGGTGGAGGAGCACATAAACGCGCTTCTCTCAGCCTCTGCAAAATGCTCCCTGCCCGTCCAGGTGGTGGAAGTCCGCTCACGCGAAGACGCAGAGGGGCTTGACGGAATCATTTTGCCCGGCGGGGAATCCACTGCAATAAGCAGGCTCATGGAGCGCGAGAGGCTTTTTCCTGAAATATTGCGCGTGCGGAAAATATTCGGCACCTGCGCTGGGGCCATCATGCTTGCAAAAAACGTGGAAGGGGCGGTGCCTGGGCAGCGCTTCCTCTCGCTTATGGACATCAGCGCCTCAAGAAACGCATATGGCTCCCAGCTCGCCTCATTTGAATCGCGCCTCACCACGGTGTTCGGCACCATAAACGGCGTGTTCATCCGCGCGCCGAAAATTGCGCCAACGTCAAAAGACTGCCAGCCCATGGCTTTCCACGGAGAGGAAATAGTCGCGGCATACCAGAAGAAGGGCGAGCGACACTTCCTCGCGTCGTCTTTCCACCCCGAGCTCACCACGACGAAGTTCCACGAGTTCTTCTTGAAGCTATAATTTCTGCGTCTGGCTCTCGCTGATCAAGGATAAAATTCGCAGACGTATTTTGTCCGCAGTGGAATAAGAATTCCACTCAAAAAATAAACAACAAGCCCGCGCGCTTACTGCTGCTTCCCCTTTGCGCAGTCGTTGCAGACAAAGCCAGTCTTGCACTGCGGGCGGCCGCAGTTGCCCTTTCCGCACGCGCGGCAGGTTTCCGTGGCAGTCCTTCCGCAAATCGCGCACAATCCTGCAATATTCATAAGCATCCCCAGCTCAATTCTGCGGCTAGCTTTAAGAATGTTGCAGGGCGGCAACGTTTTTCAACCCTTTGCCCAATATTTTTTCCATGGAAAAGAAGCCATTCATCATTTCTCCTTTCAGGCATTCCTCAAAGCCTGCCGTGCCCAGCAGGGCAAGGACGCTTGAGGAAAAGTGGCTTGAAAAGGCGCACGCTGCAGTCGAATTGCTGGAGGGCAAGACGCCGCTTCCTCCTAATCTCCATAACTGGTGCCTCGGCCAGTTAAAGTGCTACAAGAAAAACCCGGAGAATTTCTCAGAAACCCAGCACCTGCTGATTGTGAAAATAAGGAATCTGCTGCATCCTTCCGCGCCCCGCGAATTTGCCAAGGCAAAGGAATCCGATTCGCCTTCCAAGCCTGCTGCAATCGCGCCCCGCCTTCCCGCCCCTTCCCCTGCGCAGGCAGCTTCGGAAGGCAGCGTTCCCCTGGACAAGTGGGGGGACAGCCCCTTTGATTTCCCGCCCGTGCTTCGCGAAAAATACATGCGCCTCAAGAGGGCGAAAGAGACTGCCTGATGCCTGTATTTTAAATTCCCGCGCCAAACTTCTCGCATGGCAGACGATTTGCGCGCTCTCCTCCGCAGCCTTTCCCCCTTGCTTGCCGAGGGAAAATACTTCATCGGCACATTTTCCGAGGCGCAGATGATGGGGCTGGCAAACTATCTCCCCCACATAATCTGCATCTTCCGCGAGCAAGAGGGGCTCACCGTTGTATTCGAGGAAAAGGCGCGCGAGCCCCTTTCCATCTACACTGAAAAGAAAATCCAAGGGCCGTTCGCGCTCATCACATTCAAGCAGGAGACTTCCCTTCTCGATGTCGGAATAACAGCGGAATTCTCAGCAGCACTTTCGCGCGCAAAAATTCCCGCAAACGTTTTCGCAGGCTACCACCACGACCACGTGCTTGTGCCTTACGAATCGCGCGAGGCTGCGCTAACTTCGCTGAAAAAACTTCAGAAATAATGCCTTGTCAATACTTGTATTCGACCTTAGCGACGCCAAACTCGCCCTTGCCCGGCACATAGTCGCCATACACTTCGCAATCGAATTTCGTTCCGTCCCTGAATTCAAAGCGCATCCATGGAGGGGCAATGCGCTTCCCTTCCCGTCTTGAGCCCTGGTAAAAAACGGAAACCACCTGTGAATAAAGGTAAATTTTCTCGGGCTTGCCGAAAAAAAGCCTCGATGTGCGGAGGATAATCTTTTTCCCTCCTTGGTCGATGCGGATTTCTTTTTCTTCCCTCAGGACAAGCGCCACAAATGCAAAGATGAGGAAAAAGGCGGCGCCCTCAAGAATTTTCATGAAATCCGCCCCTGCGTAGAACAGCGCAATTGCCTGCAAAACTGCGAGCAGAAGCAAGGCTATGCCAAGCAACCTTACAATCGCCCCATATTTGCTTTTTGCTATGAGCCTTGTTCCGTCCTGTTTTCTTTCTTCAGGCCTGAACAATTCGCCCCCTTCGCTGCCCTCGGCCTCGTTTTCAAAATCAGTTTCCTTATTCTCTTCCATGCTGCTCACTTCAGCACGCCGAATCCCGACAGCCGCCATCTCTGCCCGAGCCTGCGCGTGATTGCCATCTTGTTGCCCTTGTCCGCGCAAAGCGGGCGCTTGAGCTTCAGCGTAACAGTGGTGCCCTTGAGCTTCACAATCACGCCAAGCGTGGTTGCAGTGCCTGAGGAAACCACAAGCGGCTCAGCGGCTTTGAGCGCAGGGTTGTCGAATCCCTCGCGCTTGAGAAGCGAATAGTCAAGCGTAATCTCTGAAAGCACGGGCGGGAGCGTCCCCTTTTTCCCGATGAGGTTGCCCACAAGGTGGTCTGACTTTGCAACCGCAGGGTCAAGCCCTGTTGCAACGCCGATAAGCCCCCCTGGGTGCGCCTCCTGCACGGACTGGCTTCCTGCCATGAGCGCGCTCACCTTCAGCACAAGGGGCTCAATGCTTTCCTTGTCCTTTATTTTCTTGGAAACACCAGGGGCGATCTCGATTTCGTCCCCTACTTTGAGTATGCCTTGTATGAGCGAGCCGCCCACCACTCCTCCCTTAAGCTTCAATATGTCTGCGCCTGGCTTGTTCACGTCAAACGAGCGGGCGACGTACATGCGCGCGGGAAGCGTGGTGTCTCGCTTCGGGGTGGGGATTGTCCTTTCAATCGCCTCGATGAGCTTGTCTATGTTTGCGTTGTAGTTTGCGGATATGGGCACAATGGGCGCATTTTCCACCGTGGAGCCTTTGAGGAATTTCTTTATCTGCTTGTAGTTCTCCATTGCCTTTTCCTTGTCCACCAGGTCAATCTTGTTCTGGACGACCACGACGTTTTTGATGCCAAGGATGTCCAGCACCTGCAAATGCTCCTCTGTCTGCGGCTGTGGGCATTCCTCGTTCGCGGCAATAACCAGCACCGCGCCGTCTAGTATGGAAGACGCAGATATGGTGGTGGTCATCAAAGTCTCGTGCCCGGGCGCGTCAAGGAAGGAAACATAGCGCGCAACCTGCCATTTGTCCTCCCTCTTCGCCCCTGGCGAAGGGGACCCCTTTTGCTCTTGCAAAAGGAGGTTGTCTTTCGCAGCCTCTGTTTCAGTGGCATATTCCGTGCCTTCCTTGTTCTTGTAAAAAGTCACGTCAGCATAGCCTATCTTTATCGTGATGCCTCGCTTGAGCTCTTCAGAATGAGTGTCAGTCCACTTGCCCGTGAGCGCGCGCGTTAAGCTTGTCTTCCCGTGGTCGACATGCCCGACCATCCCGATGTTCACTTCAGCTTGCATCCACTACCTCAAATATTCTGATGATTCGAAGAAACTATCTTTTCTTCTCGTCTTTCTTCTCAGAGCCTGCTGCGGCCTTCGGGAAAATCTCCTCGAGAGGCTTGCTGCCGGCTGTAACAACTTTAGTGTTGACCTGCACTATCTGGTCGGAAATGATGTTGCCGCGCACATTCCTCTTTGCGCGCACGCCCTTGCCAAGCTTCCTGAAGCCCGTGCCGCTGTTCAGGATGACTCCCACGCGCCTTGGGCCCGACACGTCCTTCCTCATGGGGAAGCCCGAGCTGTCGCTTCCGCCGGTGATTTCAAGCTCATAGCCCTCTGCGCCCACTGCGCCGCCCTCGAGCTTGTCGCCGATCTTCTTCCCGATCAGCGCAGAGTCCTTGTCCTTTGAAAGGTCAATCCCGAAGCTCAAGCCTGTTTTCTTCTCTGATATGACTATCTTCATGTTATCACTCTCTTTATTATTTAGAACACGTTTGTATTCGTTGATTGGTTATTCCTGGCAATCTTTTAAAAAGGCTTGTGGCTCCCTGCCGCCTAAAGCTCCTGCCATTTCCCTAACACGCACGCCACCATCCCCTCATAGCGCACGCCGAAGCGCGCAAAATAAGCTGCAGGCTCAAGCGCAAGGACCGCGCCTTCCAATTTTTCATCTGATTTCAAGCCAAGATGCGGGTACTCATGCACTTCCATGCCAATGCCGTGCCCGACTGAATGGATGAGCGCAGGCATGCCGTATTTTTTCAGAAGCTTATCGCTTAGCAATGCAACATCCTTGCCTGTCTTGCAGCTTGGCAGCGCGCGCTTCATCTCTGTGTAGATTTTCCTGCATTTCTCATACGCAGCCTGCTCTGGCATGCCTTTTTTCCTGAAGTAGCATCTCGTGAAATCCGAGCAGTAGCCATCTTTCTTCACGCCAAAATCTACTAGCACGAAGTTTCCAAGCTTAGCATCGCCTGTCTTGTGGTGCGGATGCGCGCTTCCCATGCCTGTTGCCACAATGGGCTCAAAGGCAAGCGTGCAGCCCTCCTCAAGCGCGCGTATCTTCAAATGCGCATCAAGGTCTGCCTCAGTCCTGAATTTCCACGGCTGCAGCCCATCAAGTATTTTCTTCGCAATTTTCGCAGCAGCCGCAATTTTCTGCACCTCTGCCTCGCTTTTCTTTCCATGCACTTCCGCAATCTTCTCGCCGGCGTTCACAAGCCCGAGCTTTGCCATTTTCCTAAGCGCCAAATACCTTGCAGCCGACATTTCGCACGGCGAAAAGCCTATCTTTCCCCTTCCGCATGCCTTTTTCAGGTCTTTCGCAGGCTCCTTGCCGAATTTCCTCACAGGGTAGCAGCAGCTTTCCTTTGCCTCTGAATAATTCATGCTGTGCGTGAGCAGCACCCCGCCATTTTTTTTGAGCACAAGGTAGCTTCCGTCCACGCGCGAGCCCGAGAAATAGCTAAACGACGCGCTCTCGCCCTTGGTAGAGTCGCCATTGCAGAAAATCGCGGTTGAGAACCGCGCGCCGGAAAACAATCTTCGTCTCCTGTCAAAAATTTCCAACATGCCTCTCCCTCAAGCGCGCGCAGTTTTTCATTTCGCTCATGCGCCCACTTTCCCTTCCCCATTTTATAAATCTGCGCGCGCCATCTTTCATCATGCGGTTTTCGCGCTTCAAGAAAGGGCAGCTGCCTGCCTTCAACGCCATGCTCAGCGCAGCCAAAGGCGCCTTGGGCGCCCCCTGGATTGCGCACATGCAAAAGACATTCGGGGCGCGCGGCTGCCGCAGGTGCAATCTCACCACGTACGCAGTCACCGAAGGCGAGCAGCTTGTGGCAGTGTTTGCCACGCGCGCAGAAGTGGAGGCGTTCGTGCTCTATTTCATACTAGTAGGCAATGACTACTTAGGCGCAGGCATTGGAAGGAAAATTGTCGCGCGCGTGGAAAAAATGGCAAGGAAAGCAGGCGCCAAGTTCCTGCGCGTGGACATCTACACTGGAAAGCCCATACAGGCATTCTATGAAAAGCAGGGCTTCAAGGTCGGCGGCAGGGTGAACTTCTACGAAGAGGATGGCGACGACCAGACTTTCATGTACAAGAAGCTCTAATTACACGCATTTACATTCACAATCACATTTATAAACACTTGCAGCCAGAGATAAAACTATGAATCGCGCAGCCAAAATCATCACCTCTGCAGCCGTCGGGCTGTCTCTCCTTGCATTCAGCCCAAAGGCGTTCACACAGAACAAGCCAACTCCTGAGCCCATCAAGAAAGAAACTCCAAAGCCTGCAAAGAAAGGCAATGGCACCCGCACCCTCTGCACTGGCGACACGCTTCACCTAAACGGGCTTGCGCCTGAGGGCAGCAAGGCAAAACTCAAGGTGCTTGCCTCGAAAAACGCGGTGGCGGCAAGCAAATGGGTCACAAGCAACGGCAAGCCTGGCTATTTTTCAGGCAGGCTGACTTACAAGGCAGGCAAAAAGCAGCAAACAATTCCTGTCTCCGTGATATTCAAATCATGCGAATCCGAGTATGCATCGTCGCTGCCTGCTAGCAAGCCCGCCGACAAAGCGCACATGGTTTCATCCGTGCGCCATCGGCATTTGCGCGATTTTTTCAAAATGAGCCCACTTGAGGATACGCGCTCGTACGGCGGCGCGATCCTTTTCATGGATGGTTATGGCATCCCCAACATCGGCGTGAACATGGACTACCGGGTTAAGCGCCTGAATGATAACTGGGCAATCCGTTCATCGATAACCATTTCTATCGGTATGAAAAAATTCCATTCAAGCGGGCGTGTGGATGGGGTCACTACGGCCGACTCAACTTTCCGCGACGCTTCTGCCAGGAATATTGAAACATACGCGTCATTGGGCCTGGAGGGCGGCACCGGCAATCTCTCGGCTGTCGCAGGCCCCATTCTCGGCATCGTCTATGCGAACGGCAAATTCAACGAGACCGCATATTTCAGGTCCCATGGCGGAAAAGCAATTTCGTACACCACGGCCTATTCATATGATCGCTGGAAATCGTTCATCGGGCTTATGTGCAGCTTCAGTGCAAACTTTGATGTTGTCAAGCTGACGTTTTTTGCGGATGCAAAATGGGCAATATCTGTAGATGGGAGCAATGTGCCTGACCCCAACAGCAAGAGAATCTTCAACTATGGGGTATCAATCAAGTTTCCGCTTAAAAGTTCCGGCAGTTCGCGCCAGCAAGGCCACATTTCCCCAGGGCGCTAAATCGGCAGGCAAAATAAGACTGAATCAAATTTCTCAAGTAGCGCAAGCGCGCTGCTCGCCTGCTTTTTCGAAAGCCCGGCATCCGCGCACTCGCGCGCGAACTTTTCCGCAACGGCAATGGCGGATGGCAAATCCATGTTATCATCAAGCGACGCCTCAAAATCAGCGCGCGCATCGGCAATGAACTGCGTGAAGCCGTCTTGCCCCTCGCCGCGCGCATTCCTCAGCGCATTTATCGCCTTTCTCATGCCAAGTGAGCGCATCTTCACCTGCCTTGCATACTCCCATGTGAAGTCCAGCCTGCGCCTGTAATGGACTGACAAAAGCAGCATCCTTGCCTCGCGCGCGGTGAGGCCTTTGGCAAGCAAATCAGGCAGCAGCACCACATTGCCTTTTGACTTGCTCATCTTCTTTCCGCCCATGAGCAAATGGCGCACATGCACATAATATTTCGAGAACTCATGCCCGCAAAGAGTGTCTGCAATCGCGCGCGTGTTCTCGTGGTGGTTGAACAAATTGTCCTGCCCGCCCATGGAAATGTCAATATTATTGCCAAGCTCTGTTGTTGCCATGGTGGCGCACTGCACGTTCCACGCCGGCCTGCACATGCCCAGGCGCGTCTCAAAGCACTTCTCGCAATTCTTCTCCCTGCACTTGCTCAGGAGAAGGAAATCCCCCGCTTGGAACGGCTTGTACTCCTCGCGCATCACTTTTTTGCTGCCGGAGAGCTTCCTGCCAACAAGCTTCCCGTAAGAGGAAAACTTTGAAATGTCAAAAAACACCCGGCACTTCTCGTCTTTGTATGCAGCGCCGGCTTTCAGGAGCGCGGAAACAGTGCCTGCCATCCTTTCCACATACTTGCTAACATGCGGGTATTTCGCAGCAGGCAATATGCCAAGCGAGGCGGCGTCCTGCCGGAAGAGCCTCTCATATTTTCGTGTAAGACCAGCGCGCTTCTCGCCAGTCTTCCTGCTTTCCTTTGCCACTGTCTCGTCGATGTCCGTGATGTTCATCACATGCTGCACGCGGAAGCCTTGATAGATGAGATAGCGCTTGAGCGCATCCTCGAAAACATACGTCCTGAAGTTGCCGATGTGCGGGTGCGCGTACACTGTGGGCCCGCAGGTGTACATTTTGACAGCCTTGCGGCTGCGGGGAATGAATGTTTGCATCTTGTGCCCAAGCGAATTGTAAATCTGCACGCAGTTCCCTCCGCCTCAAATCTGCATCCTCTCAAAGCTCCGTATGCCAACTGCGGCGAACACCGCGGTGGCTGCAAGCAGCACGCCAATATCCACAAACAGGCCAAAGCCCGAGGTGCCAAGCACTGCCAGCCTCATCAGGTCCACGCCGTATGTCATGGGATTAACAAGCACAAACGGCTCCAGCCATCCCGGGAGGTTTTCCACCGGGAAAAGCGCGCCCGAGGTTATGAACATGGGCCACATCACAAATGTCATCACAAGGTTGAAGCCCTCCGGCGACTTCATTGCAGCGCCGATTATCAAGCCAAGCGAAACTATGCAGGCTGAAAGCAATATGGATGCGCCAAGCGCTGCTGCGAACGTGCCTGCGCTGGTGACAAAGCCTGCCAGCACGCCGACAATGAGCAGCACCACTGCCTGTATGGCAGAGTCGCTCACGCCGCCCAGCACCTTGCCGAAGAAAACCGCGCTTCGCTCCACAGGGGCGACAAGCACTGCCTTCAAAAAGTCAAGCTTCCTGTCCCACACAATATACATGCCATAGAACATGGAGGAGAAAAGCACTGCCATGGCAAGTATTCCCGGGTAGATGAAGGTCTGGTAATTCATGCCCTCCACTTGCACCGAGGCACCCAGGCCTCCGCCGAATGCAAATATCCAGATGAGCGGGGTGATGGTTGCGGAAATTATCCTCTCCCTTTCCCTGAAGAAGACTATTATCTCGCGCATCCAGACTGCAAATGCCCCTTGTAGAAATGCCACATCATTCACCTGCTCGTGCTGTTGTCCATGATTCTCTGCCAGAAGCTGCCTTCCGCAGCGTCCTGCCGTATCTCCCTGCCTGTCTTCTGTATGAATACCTCATCAAGCGTTGCCGGGCGGATTTCCATCGACTCCACCTCTGGCAATTTGCGCAATAACTTTGGCAAATTCTTCTGCGGGGACATGATGTTTGCGCGCACCAGCTTTCCGTTTGCCTTGACATTTTTCACAATGCCGCTTTTCCGAAGCGCCAATGCCAGCTCCTTTGGCTTTTTCGAGGTGAAAATCAGCTCGTCTCCGCCCAGCGTACCAACAAGCTCAGACGGCGCGCCAACCGCCATTATCTTTCCCCTGTCTATTATCGCCACCCTGTCGGCGAACTTCTCCGCCTCCTCAAGGTAGTGCGTGGTGAAAATGACTGTGTTGCCTTCGCGCCTCGATGTTTCGCGTATGTGCTCCCAGATGTGCTGCCTGCTCTGCGGGTCCAAGCCCGTAGTGGGCTCGTCCAGGAAAAGAACCGCCGGGCGGTGCAGCAAGCCGCGCGCGATTTCCAGCCTCCTTCTCATGCCGCCTGAATATTCCTTGACAAGCGAGTTTCCCCTGCTTGACAATCCCACAAGCGCAAGCATTTCGTCAATCCTCTTCTCCACGCCAGATGGCGCTATGCCGTACAAAAGCGCATGCATCCTCAGGTTTTCCCTGCCTGTGAGCAAGTCATCCACCGAGGGCTGCTGGAACACCACGCCAATCGATTTCCTTACCGAGAACCTTTCGCGCGCAACGTCAAACCCCGCCACGCTCGCGCGCCCTGCCGTGGGTGCAAGAAGCCCGCACAGCATTGCAATTGTGGTGGTCTTGCCTGCGCCGTTGGGGCCCAATAGCGCGAACACCTCGCCCTGCTTCACAGTGAGGCTGATGCCGTCCACTGCCTTGACCTTGCCGTAGTGCTTGGCAAGCCTGTCTATGCTAATCGCTAGTTTTTCTTTCATCAAAACGCCTTGACAGGAGTTGCCTCCCCACACTTTATAAACCGCGCTAGAACGGCAGCGGGTTAGCCCTTGAGTTGCGCTCGCGCGCAACTGCTGGCCGACTGCTAAAGTGGCAGTCAGCCAAGTATTGCATTGAAAAGGTAGCCGGTTATCACAAACGCAATGAACAGCACGAGCGCGAACACCGCGATAAGCTTGGGCTTGATTACTCGGCGCAAGATTATCATTTCAGGCAATGAAAGGCCAATCACACTCATCATGAACGCAAGCGCAGTTCCCATTGCCATGCCTTTCGAGGCAAGCACGCCCACAATGGGCACCATGCCTGCTGCGTTGGAGTAAAGCGGAATGCCAATCAGCACCGCAATCGGCACGGCGAGAATATTGTCCTTGCCTGCCACGCTTGAAAGGAAATCAGCAGGCGCATATCCATGTATGAGCGCGCCAATGCCAATTCCCAGCAAAAGATATGGGAACACGCGAAGCGTGATGCTCTTCGACTCGGAAAGAGCAAACTTCACGCGCTCTTCCCAGCTCATCTTCCCGCTTCTCGCCGCCTTGCCCTTGGCTGCGCGTATCTTTTCCACCTCTCCCTCAAGCTTCAGCCTTCCAATCACAATGCCTGCCACTGTCGCAATCACAAGCCCCGTCACAATATATAGGAGCGCAATATGCCAGCCAAACATTCCCCACAAGAGCGCCACCGCTATTTCGTTTATGAGCGGCGAGGCAATCAGGAATGAAAAGGTAACGCCCAAAGGCACGCCTGCCTCCACAAAGCCAATGAACAGCGGCACTGCGGAGCATGAG